>Ga0207148_1066_pt3 | contig 23916 bp, 27 predicted proteins | sample Alteio_BWMinHeat_34_FD_153558 | JGI IMG/M metagenome (GOLD analysis project Ga0207148, IMG submission 153558) | Enriched cells from forest soil in Barre Woods Harvard Forest LTER site, Petersham, Massachusetts, United States -... | ecosystem: Environmental > Terrestrial > Soil > Temperate forest >... | reverse complement strand
CGCACGTTGGGCAACCCACGTTGCGTAGCATTCGCCCTTGGGCTTCTCGGGGAGTGCCGAGAGCGGCCTGGTCTCGCGGTGTCGGGCAACACCCCCATCGCACACCTGCACATGCCAGTCGGCTTCGAGCGGCGGTGTGATGCTCGGTATCTCAGCGCTCTCAGAAATTTGACAACCAGTTACATCCCTTAGCTCTCCTAGCATAGAGTCTATCTTAGGCTCTAACTGGTTATCAAATTTATTTTCAGGCTGTGTACGATTTTGAGACACTGCTAGCTCTGGCGTGATAGATTCTATAGCATCCGAGGCATGGATGACCAGGTCTTGAGGTTCATCGGTGAATATGGCGGCTGGCTGGTCGAACGATGGCTCTAACTCTGTCTCCAGTAGCGAGGTAATATCCGTTGGTTCGTATGGGACATATTGCGGCTCGCGGTTAATACGCTCGAGCTCGGGGTCGATATTGGCATGTCGCTCATAGTAGGATTCGAGAAGGTCGAAATTCAGCATTAGAATTTTGAAGTCATGGTATTGTAGTAGATCTATTTCATCGGGACTGTACAATCCCACGATCACCCGCTCGCGTCTGCGTGAGATCAGATTGAGGTCCTCCAAGATGCGGGTAAGACGAATGACGGTTGGCTCTGACATGTCGACCTTCTCCCCTAGGTTCTCGTAGCTCAGTCTGATCTCCCCGGCTTTTATATGCATGTCCCTGCGATACTTGTGGCTCGGGAACGTGAACGTGGTCTTGTAGGAAAGTCGGATGAGCGTTTCGAAATAGAATTTTAACTTTGCCTTCATACCCTTGCCGAGTATGGCACCGGTGCGCGGATTGAGAATGCGCTCGTCAATGATGCGCGAACCCTCCACGTACATTGCTTCTAATAATTCACCCGAAAACTCTGTGATCTTAGGCATGAACCGTCTGAAATTTGTTGATTTCTTTGTTGATTAGCGAGTGAGCTAGCCCCTTAGTGAGCTTTATCCAGTCATGACCATTGTTGATTAGCGTCCCGGTACCTTGTTGACGAATCTGATAGTGTTGGGGTCGTAAGAACTGCACTTGCTTGTCGCTCGAGCATTCATTTTTCCACTTCGCATTTTGCTTAAGGAGGATGAGTTCACGAGCTACACCTCCATCGCACACCAGCACATTCCAGGCAGACTCAATGGCAGGTGTTATGAGTGGGATTTCACTTTGAAGTGCCACATCAGAATCATGGCACTCATTACAAGTGCTATCACTCTGCATGTCATACTCTGTGTGAAGTATACTCTTGTTTGACTCTAAAGAGTCATGAGGGCATGATTCTACAGCGGATGTCTCGTTTTCGGACACATTTTGCTCTTCAGGGAGTGTGCAAATGCTGCCATCGTATAGTCTTGGCTCGTCAAAGACCGGCTCTAAGCCACTCTCAATGATCGACTCAAGGTCGGTTTGATGGTGCGGGAAATAATCCGGTTGACGATTGATGCGATCGAGCTCAGGGTCGAGGAATGAATTGCGCTCGTAGAATGAATCCAATAGATCGAAGTTGACCATGATAATTTTGAAATCGTGCGGCCGTGCTTTCTTCTTGGCTTTGGTTGTGCCAGCATAGAGATCCTCGCGTCTGCGACTGAGCAAACCGAGCCGTTCAAGGATTCGAGTGTATTCGAGTGAAGTGCGCCTGCACGTATCATTGCGCTGGGCTATCATCACATAGCTCAGTCGTACCTCGCCGACGCTAACCTCGATGATCCGCTTCCATTTTTTGCTTCGGTATGAGAAGCCCCGCTTGCATGAAAGAACGATGAGCGAGTCCCAGAAGGCGCGAAGGTTCTGCTTTGACTCCGTATTGAGCTTGGCCCCTGTGATCGGGTTCAGAATGCACTCTTCGATGATGCGAGAACCCTCGGCATACATGGCGTCCTGGAAGTGACCTTCAAAATCATTAATGCTACGCAAGTGTCTGCTGCTTGAAATTCTTAAGGCGTTTTTTGAATAAGCGAACCTGCCAGTCCGGTTGTCAGCTTTACCCAGGCGTGGCCGTAACTCGGTTCATAACTAAAACAAAAAAAATAATACGGAGTTCAATACTCAAAGAAAAATCAAAAACAACACTAAAGGGACACCCAACATGATGACATTATATGTGCAGAATATGTGCAATGCCTGCACAGAAAGAGCACATACGCTATCATACAACCGATGGCATACAAAGGAGGGATAGGATGTTGTCGCACTTCTATAGGGCCGCTTATCGCTTCTCGTGTGTCTTCACTCTACCATCGAGCCAAATACTCAATTGCTCAATTTTCTACGGCCGTAGAAAATGTGCCTATATCCGATTTACCCAAAAAATTCGAAACTGCTACCCGCGCCTGCCTAGGCCGAATCATTTTTAGGGGGACTCCCCCCACCAAGGCCACTATTAGCATTCTGGACACAAGGGGTTCGGTGTGTGTTCACTTTTTTCTCCAATAGAGCGGGATCGCTCAATTGAAACTCACCCCGCACACTCACTAATCTCATAACACCACCAAGTTCCCTCCCGCGTACAAGCAATCGACACACTTCACCCGGAAATGAGAACCTTCCATGTAGTTTGCTAGGATTTCAAGCCTAAGTGTCTCGTTTCGCACGTGGACTGGTCACGCGGATTCCTTCATCTGTCGGAAGACCATCGCTCTCTATCCCTACAAAGTTGACCAAGCCTTATCGCAATCTACTCGGGAAGATTGAAAAGGACTGTTCTCCCCGACTTGGAAACGTAGCCGTTACTATGTAATAAGTGCGTTAAGCTTAGTGCTCTTTCGCTGGGATTGGGAGATCCTTCGACTGATAGGGGAATAACTCTTCAAGCTTGACTTCCCGCTTGTACACCTTTGAGAGAACTTCACAAAGTGCCCTTGCTTGGTCTAACGTCGGCTCTCGTTTTCCGGATAGAATATGACTGAACTGCGATTCGCCAATATCTGCGTAAGCAGCTAGAAACCGTTGTTTTAGACCAGATTTCAGAATTAACTGCTTTCCTGTTGCGCTTATAGCCATGTGCAAAGATACGACTTAGGAAGGAGCTTGTAGTGTTGCGGAAATAATTGCGAAAATTATGGCAAAAGACTTGACAAACTACTTGGCAACGATTATATTTGCATCACTAGTAACGATCAATTCAAATGGATATGAGTACAGGATACAGCGAAACTGGCGTTTACCACTACTCTATAGCAGAACCTAAGCCGGTCTTTCAGGGGGCATGGACTCTTAAGCGCTCTTTAAAGGTGTCTCGCTTCCGGTCAGCACAAGCGCCGAGGCAGAGTGACGAAAAGGTGATTGCGGAGAACACACCTTCAACGGTAAGGCAAGCGATTCTGCACTTCTTGGCAGGTGGAGGAAGCCTTAAGGCAAGCGACATCAAAAAGCTGGTGTTCGGGTCGCACCTTAGCTCTAAAGTAGGTGGAGACATTCATCCCTCATTCTGGAAACAGCACACCGAGCGAGGCCGTCCGTTTGACCTATTCTGCAAAGAGCACATTCCGTTCCTGTTGGGTTTCGACTCAGCCTTTTTCGAAGATGAAGCAGGGATCCAGCGCGAACTGGAAGACATCCTTCAGGGTGCTCCTTCCAAAACCTCTGCACGTAGAATGTTAGCGGAGGAATATCGCGCCCATTATTACGCTGACTGTCCCTTCTAATATTCTACGGTTAGGTAAAATTCTACGGCCGTAGAAAATCGGGAGTGTGGATTAAGGTTCACCCCCGAACGCAAGCAACCAAGAACGCAAGGAATAGACCCTTGTAATAGTAGAACAATAGAATTAACCCAGAGTTCAACAGCCCGTATTATAGTACGGGAGTAGTATCAACCAAACAAATAGGAGACATGAGTACAGAACAGATTTGTGCTGAAAGCTTAGACCGAGCCATTGCCGGAAAGTCATGGATGAATTACGGCTCCATCTACAATGGCTTCCTCGAAAAGGGAATCGCAGAAGAAGACATAAAGCCCCGCGAAAACGTCTTCACTTTCAACGCATGGAAAGCGCTTGGTCGCAGAGTAAAGAAGGGAGAGCATGGAGTCCGGATTGTAGCATTTCGAAAGACTACCAAGACCGATTCAGAAACAGGAGAAGTAAAAAGCTATTCCTCGCCTTGGTATTCGACTGTCTTCCATGTATCCCAAACCGTCCCGATTGAAGGCCCAAACAACTAACAGCAACCACTATGCAACCAACACCAGAAGCCATTCGGCAAGCGATTGCTACTATTGACGAAGTGATGAAGCTCCATGCCGAAAAACGGGACGACCCAGCAACCGGAATGCTCCGAGAGTGCTACAGGAGAGCGGTTTACACGCTTAACGAAGGCGCAATCATTCTGGAGAGCTACCTCCCAAGAGCAGAACAAAAACTTATCTAACAGGAGGATAAAAGCCATATGATTCAATTCATCGGAGGAACAGCCAAATGCGGCCCCGCTTGCTGGCTTGCTAAAGAGCATATATGCAAGTGTGAGTGCGGAGGAAAGAACCACGGGTGCCTATTGACCTATAAGGAACAAGAGAACCTGTTCCCGAAAGAAACCAGACAGGCGAGCACAGCACCGACCAATCGCCAGAGCGCGAAGATTAGCCCGAGAATTTTTCACTAACCTAACCATACCAATACTGAGATCATGGAGAGAACAGTAGAACAAGACTGTCCGAGAATTTACGTCGCTTGCCTTGCAGCCTACAACGGTGGACGCTTGCACGGCAAATGGATTGACCTCGACGAAGATACCGACCTCGACACGCTCTGGGATAAGGTGAAGGAGGTTCTCAAGACTTCACCGGAAGCAGGAGCCGAAGCATGGGCAATTCACGATTACGAAGGTTTCGAAGGTTACAGCGTATCTGAATCCGAGGATTTCGAAACACTCATCAAGATCGCCGAAGCGCTTCGCAAGCACGGTGCAGCATTCGGAGCCTATCTGGAGAATGAAGGCGACTTGGATACCGCCCTTGAGAACTTCGAGGAAGCTTATGCCGGAGAATATGATAGCCGGTCAGAATTCGGCCAGCAGTTATTCGATGATACCGTCGATATATCGGCAGTACCCGACTATCTCCGAAACTACATCGACGTAGAGGCATGGACCCGAGATCTCTTCTTGGGCGGAGATTACTACGATGTTCAGAAGAACGGTAGCACTTACGTATTCCGAAACATCTAACACCACGATCGCCAGCCCCCGGGCGAATCGAGGGCATGAGTTTCAAACATTTTCTACGCCTGTAGAATATTCACACTAACCGGAGACAATGACCGATCTATTGAAACCAGTTCGTCGCAGGACGAGCACAGCAACACACGCGCACCGCAATCTTGTGGTCGAGCTTCGCCCTGGCATTCCAGACTCGATCTATATACGCGAAGAGAAGCGACGTTCAGGCTACGAGGTATCTATTGAAACGATTTGGCAACTCGCAGCACGACTGTACGCCGAGGAGCTACGTAAACAACGCATTGCAAAAAGGAAAGCGAGGAGGAGTAGAATATGAATTGGGACGAAATGACATGTTGGGAGAAGGAACAGTATGCGTCAGAACATTGCACCCCTGCACCTTCGCAGTCCGTATTACCCCAGCAACAGCGGAAGGTGCTCGACTGCATCAAGGGACATCTGGCGACCAACGGTTACCCGCCTTCGATTGCAGACATCCAAGAACACATTGGGGCGTCCTCGACAGCGGGAGTTCGCAAGCACATTGCCGTACTGGAGAAAAAAGGATTCGTTGAACGTCGAGGAGGTTCTGGACTCCATAGAAATCTGTATCCAGTCCGGAGCGCGGAAGGAGGTCCAAGAGCATGACCAAACCATATTTCAAGAGAGTGGCACCATGGATTTACATGGTGCAGCACTCCGAGCTAGGCACAGTCACGATCGATGCCAGGAATCCGAAGGATTATGAGCGCAGACCCGAGCCGGTTGAGCTCTCCGACGATCAGAAGCGAGCCTTAGAAGCCGGATACAAGGAGCTAAAGTCCAAACTGTTCATGCGCAATGGCGAAGGCTTCCATTCCCACGAGTACCCGAATCGGTGCGAATGGAAAAAAAAGTACAGCCCCCAAGATCGCACACGCTTCGAGGAGCTTCGAGCACTTTACAAACGCTTCGCCGACTACAAAGCGGAGGAAGCTCACCGGAGACACGAATACGAGCGATTAGTACGACAGGCTAAGTCATGGCTATCCGACCACCAAGACGCAAGGGATACACGTCGACAGCTTGCAGTCCGAGGTTTAGAACACGGTGACCCTGTTATCTATGTTGCAGACCCATACTCACATTACAAAGGGTCGATCAGCGCAAAGAGGTTTTACCCCACTGTTCGAGTCCAGGCACCACCGTTGGGGTTACGACGCTTCCAAGTTATAGACGTCCGAGACGTATGCCAGCTGTATAAGCCAGGCACCGAGCCACCAGTTCGTCCGGTCCCGAGCATTGAGTTCGAACACTTACGGAACACGCTGATACCAGTGTGGGATAGTAAGACCCACAGCGAACAGTGGTACATGCTCATGTACTTTCGGGATCCTTTCACGCCCACGGTTCGCAGAGTCCTTAAGAATGGTAAATTAGCAGACACGGAAGAAACTCTGTATCGGTTCAACTTTGACCGAGCGATGGAGCGTATCGCGCAGAAGGAAGATCAGTACCAGCTCGCGATTTGAGATTACCCAGTTCGAAGTAATGACAGCACTGCAACTCGGAAACAAGATTCGCGAACGACGCCACATGCTCGACCTATCTCAGGTCGAGCTCGGCAACATGATTGGTTTAGACGATAGGTATGTCTCTCGCCTAGAGTTGGGGAAGATGAACATCACGATCGCGACCCTCGGGACAGTGTTCAAAGCGCTAAAACTCAGGATGGAAATTCGACCAATCAGCAAGTGACCGTTGTCCTCCGCTCACTTCTCTGATTGTTCATGTGGATTTTCCACGACCCCAGAATATTGGAAAGAGGAAACTTCCTAGAGATTCCGTCAAAGTAGTGTAATCCCACAACCACAAGGTGCAATCTTCTGCGACAAGGATTATCTTGCCCTCCGATTTGGCCGGCGAGATCGGAGCATAGTAGTTGCGACGATTTTCTCAGCGGCCACTCGAACGTCGCTAGAGCTTTGGACTAGGTGCTGCGCGATGTACGAGTCGAGGTCACTGCGCCGGAACAGGACTCGCGTCCCAAAACGGATGTAAGGAATCCGATTTGCTACAACGGCTTTCCGGATATAGCTCTCACTTAGATTGAGATAATCTGCAGCTTGTTTGCAGGACATTAGACCCTCGGTCGTTGCCCTGGGTGATTCAGTGTTTTCCATTGAAATTGTGTCTGTCTCCATATTTGCGCTAGATGTGCATGTCTTAAGTTTGTGACGCACTAACTGGAGTTCGAAACATCTGGCAGTTCCATAGTTTACCGGTGATGGCTCTCCTTCGTGATCGGGTTTATTAATCCTTTGTGGGGAGATATACATTCAGAGTGCTTTCTCATCAGCACACTTTTGTTCAAAGTTCGATTGACGGAAGGGTTAGCATGGCCTCTTTTCTTCGAGAGTCCATGATTTTCGCATAAACTTGGGTGTGCTTAATGTCTGAATGTCCGAGCAGCTTGGAGACTAAGTAGATGTCCCTCGTATGATCAAGCATCATGGTTGCGAATGTATGTCGTGACACATGAAAGGATAAGTGCTTTGAGAGTCCAGCTGCTTCTCCCCAAGCCTGTAGGTGAATCCACAGCCGTCCGTCTCTAGGCAGTTTGAATCCAGGCTCCTCTGGATTCTTTCGATTCCCTAGAATCTTAAGAGCAACTGCAGAGAGGTCCACATACTCCGGCTGACCAGTCTTAAGAATGCGTACTTCCAAGCGACCATTACGAACCCGATTCCACGTTAGAGCTCGAACGTCGCTTAGCCTCAGACCTGTGTAGCAGGAGAAAAGGAATGCCCGCTTCACTTCAAGATCTTCGCAAGGGGTGTTTGCCAATGCCTGGACTTCTTCTCGAGTGAGGTAGACGCGCTGTGAGGGCACTTGCTGAATGCTTTTAATTCGAGAGCTTGGATTTGAAGGAATCAACTCCTGCTTGAAAGCGAGATTGAGGGCTGCCTTAACCTTTGCATAGTAGGTTGCTGCTGAATTACGATTCAAGGTTCCGTGCGCACGTGTCGGAGCCGATAGCAGGTACTCCTGAAACTGCAAGAGCCACTCATAATTAATTTTGTCTATGGGAGTTCTCGCCAGAGCGAACTTCTCAAGCAATCGTAATGCTCCCCGCTTAACAGTACGCTGATTCTCAATAAACGATCTGAAGTATTCGAGGAATGGAATCCGCTCACTCCTCGCGTTTTCGAAACCGTGGAAGGACCTCCAAGATTTGTCATGCCAATGAGTGCATGTTTGCTTTGCAACTCTTTCCGTCTCGACATTCGCAATGGCGTCGTATGTTGTGTGCAGCTTTAGAAATTTGTACTCTCGGTGTTTTGCACTTTGATCGTAAATGTCTAAGTAGTAGTGACCTGGAATATCGGCGCCACGAATAGGTCGGTTTTTCTTTCCCTTCGATTCTTTGAATGTGCGCCGCTTGCTTTGCGAAATTGATTTCCACTCTTGGGCTTGCGTTGGCTTCCAACGAAGAAAAATTTTAGACTCCATTTCGCATTAGTATTAGTGGTGATTCCATGTTACTGCATGTTACTGGAGTAACAAAATCCGGGAAAAGTTACGTTCTCCTGTGACAAGCAGTACTAAGAATCGCTGAATTTAGCCTATTTTGAGTACATCTGCTGTCGTCCGTTTGCATCCATTTACCGCAAAGGATTTGGAGTTCGAATCTCCTTGGGTCCACTTTCTACATGCCTTAAGTTATTGACGATCAATAGCTTAAGGCATTTTTTATTGCCTCGTGCGACCGAGCCCGGTAACGAAGGAGTAACAAAATTAGTCAACGAAGAACGCTTAACGACCTCTCGCCAGCCTGTAGCACAGCAGCGTTGAAATAATGGTCAACGGTGTAAAAATGATGATTTCCGTCCATGTCGTTGCGAAGAAATTTCCGACTGTGTTTAACGCAAAGATTACTACGAAGAGCCAAAGAACGATGGTGATAACTCGTGCTGGAACAGGCAGATGGATGTAGTGTCCTCGTAGCGCTATGACAAAAAGCAAGAAAGCATTCGCTAGAATCGCAGCGCCTTCAAATCCCTTCATTTCCGATACATTGTGAAGTCTTCCTCCTCCGACAATGTTGTAGGGCAGTAGTTGAAAGAAAACGAAAAGATGAAAGAGGACCACGCAACTGAGAATAATTAGCATGGCATTGATTGCCATGTCAAACGGTACGATGAAGCTTCTACGCATGATCCAGATAGGCGCCGCGGTCAGCACGAACACTCGGCATTTAAAATTGCCACAATGGCAATTGCCTAGATAACACGTGAAAGATAGGATTTAGTTATTCCGGTGTGGAAAGCCTGTGGCGCTTCAAGTCGACGAGTATAGAAATTTCACGCAAGCCAAGACTCTCTTCGGCCTCTGCTTTCTGCACTCAGAACGGGAAGGCACTCTGCAAAAATAAGCTGACCGATACCTTCAAGACTGTAACTCTCATCTCGTATGAATCAAGGGAAAACTCTTCACGAAATCAGTTGAGGAGATGCGGAGATAGTAAGTCCCGGCACGGATAGCAGCAAGGTTTAGAATATAAGGTTCAGAAGCGATGATTGGGCCCTCTTGCGAATACAACGAAGTTCCGAGCATGTCAAAAAGCTCAATGCGTGCATTCTCCATGGTGATCGAAGAACAAAGTCTGAGAGATTCCTTTGCTGGATTTGGGCTGAGCACTATGTTTGGGACATGTCCATAACGGAGCTGGGAGGCTATGAGGTGCGTTCCGCAAGCAACTGGAAAGCAAAGTGTAGCTTGTGCAATGCCCGGGGAGACCACCGAGCACACTGCGACACGTTTGCTTTGAATGCTTAACGAATCGAATATCACCGAAGCGCAGCTATCTGTTACCGGAAACATGTTGAACTTTGCATAACCGATAACGCTATCTCCGACGGGGAGGCTATCTCCCTCGATTTTCACGCGCGCATGACCTGGCCATCTGGACTGCGGTTCATCGAGAGAGCCTCCTGCAGTTAGATATGAACCGCGATAGCGCAACTCCGAAGAATCGTAATTCACTGTCAATTCGATCGTGCTGCCCGAAAGCATACCGTGCGGGTCGCTCGAAAGGATGATGGGCACAAAGAGATCGCCTCCGATCGTGTCCGTTCTCATATCGTGCGTCGAAAGGGCGATATGAAGCGGTGGCTTTACGAATCCGTTCAAGGATACGGTGTCTCGTGAACCATCGCTTAGATCGACAATGAGCGAGCCTTGGTAACCTTTGCCGACATTGCCTTTGAACGTCACAACAATGGAATCTCCGGCCATACCAGAGCCTGATTGTGTGATGCTATAGCTCGCACTGTCGGTACCAACAATATGCGTGCTGCTGACGTGAGGAGGTGAACAATGACCTACAAGCGTGATCGTTTGAGCAAGCGGTGCATCACAGGTTGTCATCGTGTCCCCGATAAAGAGCGTGCTCGGTGAGGCCGCAAGCGTCCCGATCGTCTTGCCGATCACAGAGTCGTTTCCGCTGTTTGTAGTACGAAAGACACTTCCGAGGGAATCAGCCGCGATAATAATGTTATCGTCAATTACACAAAGCATCTTTGTGTCTGCACCATTCGAAGGTCCTGCAATGCTCTTCCATGTCGCTCCTTGGTCCGTCGATCGGTAGATGCCCTCCGACATAGTCTGCGCGTAAAGAGCAGAGCGACCATTCTCTATCGAGCCAGCAAAGAAAGGAATCGTCCGGCTGACAAGATTAGTCCACGTCACGCCTCCATCCGATGTACCAAAGACATCGGAAGTATTGTTATCCATGAACGCCGTACGCGTTACGAAGTCCTCGTGCATAAGATACATTCTGTTCGGATCACAGCTATCGACCGTGAACGAGTAGCAATCGGTTGGAAGGGGTCCCGCTCGCTTCTGCCACGTAGCTCCATAATCGGTGGTGACCATGATTTTCGAACCAGAAGAGATCGAGCCTTGCAACAAGTAAGCAGATCCATTGTGTCTTCCAATAAAATTGACGAACCAATCCGTCGGAGCTGCCGGAACGGAAGACCAATGTGCACCTTGATCACGCGTGCTATTAATTCGGAAATCTGCCAACAGAATGTCATTGGCAGTGCCGTCAAATGCAAGCGCAGATCCTGTGTTGAGACTGATGAGCGTCCAACTTGCTCCCTGATCTGTTGTCAGATAGAATCCGGAGTTCGATCCGTAACTTGAAATGATGCCCGTGTTCCTATCGAGGAAGCAGATCTCCACGATAAAATTTCCTGGAAAACTCTGATTGCTAGTCCATGTCTTGCCGGAATCGAGCGACATAAAAAGTTGGGTGCAACCAGCCCATAAAACCCCATCACAATAATGGATGCGGCCAGCACCGCCAATCTGCCCTAAGAGCCCTGGGGCAGAGAGCTTCCATTGGGCAAGCCCTTCTTTTGGAAGGCATAGTAAGAGCATGAGCAGAGCACATCGGTAGCCGATCGAGCGAATCATTATCAAACGGTGGATTGTGGCCGGTCACTCGCATAGCCTCTAGCCTAATGGACACTGTAAGTCTTATCGATGTTACGCTCGAGCATTTATGATTGAGAGACATTCCGCTTCCAATAAAGTGAGTAAAAAGATTGTAACGGGTTGAGTCCTCTGCGTTATTATTCCAAGCGCGTTTTCAATTCACTGCTAGCTATGTAATGCTTCAAGTTCGAAATTGTATCTTTTCTGCTGCTGCTCTACTCTTAGTATCTTTTTCATGCCACATTCTTCAAGCTCAGAATAAGTGGACGCAGTTGGGTCCGCATGCCCAGGTTGTTGATATTACCTCGGCAACTGGGAAAATTTATGTGCTCACCGACTCATCGCTTTATGTCTCATCCGACGAAAAAAATTGGATGAAGATCAGGGATCTTCCACAGGGCGAAAGTTATAACTCCGTAGTCGTACTGAGTTCAGGAGAGATCTTTCTCTTTTCCTATGACTGGTATCTCGAGTCAAAAGACGTGGGCACAACATGGAACAGAGTGGGTCAATCGGGTTTCTCAACCCGAAGGGTGATCGCAGATACAAAAGGTTATCTGTATTCAGGACAGAATAATCCGATCAAACGCTCGACCGACAAAGGTGTAACGTGGACCGATTCCAAAACAGGCACGTCTGCCGATTTTTTTGATATAGCCACATTCGCCGTCGGTCCTTCTGGAGACATTTATGCAGGCAACCAGGGCATCACCGGCGGAATGGTGTATCGCAGCACGGATCACGGCGATCATTGGAAGCTCATTCACTCCGAATCGCTGATGGACGTAACGACGATTGCAGTTGGATTGAACGGAAGCATCTATGTTGCTTACGCAGATAATCTCATTTTGTCCGACGACAACGGATCGACTTGGAGTTTCCTTTCCCCGATGACTCCAAATCGAATCATCACGGCTATGTCCATCCCAGTCGAGAATGACGTTTATGCGGGCATGGAGCAAGTCGGTTCGATCTATTCAGGCGATCGAGGATATACATGGGATAGCACCGCCAATGGCGTGCGCGGTAAACACGTTGCGAAGTATCTCATCACGCCTGCGAACCACCTCATTGTAGGCACGGACAGTGGGTTATTCATCCAGGGCGGATTAGGAGTGGAGCGCCAGAGCAGCGCGAATACTGATCTTCTCTTCTATCCGAATCCTGTAAACTCTAAGGGTGCCCTTACCATCGAAACTGGAACACCTTCGCGTAGCAGGATTCACATTGTTGATTTTCTAGGGCGCGAGCTGGTTGTACCGTCTCTTCAAATCGGGCAGGGCACTATTCAAGTTAATCTTTCCAAGGCAGCACCAGGACTATATGTCATCTCTTCCGAAAGCGGGACAGTACTTAAGCGAGGGAAATTACTGATCAGTCATTGACTTAACTTGCCGGCGCAAGCACGAGCCAGATCCACTTAATCAATTGGGCTAATGGGTGCTTGCGCTTCACCTGGCTTGTCTTATCGACAATAGTAGTGCCATGGAGAGAAATAGATGATGAGCAGTGAGATGTTGGCCTCATTCGATCGTCTACTTGATAGCACGGAGTTACCTCATATCAACATTCCACACTATCATGAAACGTGTTACAAAGTGTTCTGCTCTCATTCTGTTTTTGATCCTCGCTGGTTTGCCGACGCGAGGGTTCAGTAAGAATCCTACATCCGACTTAACATTTGACGAAACGGTCAACTTCGGCCCGATCAATTGTGGCAGTGAAGATTGTAAGAGCATTCTCATCATGAATGCGGGAGGCGATGACTGCACGATCGATTCGATCCGGATCGAGAATGATGCCAATCAGGTGTTTCACCTCGGCCCGTGGTCACCGGTGACGATCCATCCTAATTCCCGTGGGACCACAATCGATGTGTGCTACAAGCTTCTCAATGCCTTGACCACAAACGATCACGCAACACTGGTTTTTCATTTTGCGCAGAAAAAGAATGGTCTTGATGTCACGGGTGACGCATCGATCAGTTTGCTTGGCAATGCAGATACGAGAGGGAAAGATAGCTGCCTAGTCGCACAAGTTCCTATTATCGGACCTGTCCTTGTCGGTGGAGCTGTCACCGATTCCATTGCACTTGATAATCCCACGACGCACGCGATGAAGGTTATGAGCGCGTCGTTTGATCCAGGAGACTCCAATTTTTCAGTAGTCTCCACGCTCCCAATTACGATCGCTGCTTTAGGTACGGCTCAACTCTACGTAAAATTCACTCCTCATGAATACTCGCAGGTCGATCCTAGCAGAGGCCAAACCTTCGGCGTTAAGGGATCGCTGCTGATTCAACTTAGCGGCGACTCACTTGCCTGTGATAAGCTTTCGGTTGACGTAGGTGGATTAGGTCTTGAACCGATGAACGATACAACCGTAACCGCGCTCTTCCCGAACAGTACGACTGTTGTTGGGATTGTCGCTCGTCCCCATTCTGGCGTTACGAAGGTAAAGTTTTACAACAATCTAAATACGAGCGTAAAGGTATTATCGGCCTCGTTGCGTGATGGCGTAGATTTCAACATCACTGGCACTTCACCCATTCTGCCGGCAGTCCTGCAGCCAGGTGACCATCTGGTCGTTAGTATTGAGTTGCTATCGAATTTGCTCGGGTTTTATCAGGACGAGCTAACCATTGTCACTGACCACAATGCGGTGTCGCAGACCTACGGCTTGCAGGGTGTACTAACCGCGCAGAGTTCGTATGTCAGCCCGTCAACTGGCACATCAACTTCGATCGAGGTAGCGCCGAATCCATCAAGCGGATCCGTGCGAGTGGCATTGCGCGATGCGAGATCCGCAGAGATGCTTGTCTTCGATCTGCTTGGAAACGCGATCGCGTCGCACATGGGCACTGAGCCCTGGATCTGGGATGCCTCCGTGAATGGAAGTCGAGTGCCAAGCGGAATGTATTTCCTTCGGATTTCAGGTGTTTCAAGAGATGGAAATCCATTTGTGACTTCAAGGCACCTGGTTATCGGTAGGTAACACTCCGTAAAAAATGTGGTGGGCGGATCCTGAGTAAAAGATGTAGCGCAGTTAGACCGTGCAGAGACAACATCTTCAGGCTCCGCCCGCTCCTTGCTAAACAAGCGATCTGGCTAGGTACGCAACAACGAGAAGGGGAAAGACTAATCCGAATGGTTGGTAGTGATTCGGTACTATCGTACAGCGAAAGGGAGCAGCTTCTGTTGCCTTCAACTCGTGCGAGCAAATCACTCCGTTCGACGAGTTGCGAGGACAATAAAAAGATCGAGTCGCTGGAAGCAAGGATGGAGGACAGTGACGAAGTGCTTTTCCAGAGATTTCGACTTGGCGAAGAGCATGCATTCGTAACACTCTATTCGAGGCGTCAAGCAGAGCTGTTCACGTTTTGCCTTCGCATTTGTGGAGGGGATAACGACCTGGCAAGCGATGCATTTCAAGAGACGTTCATACGCATTTATGAGCGCGCCGATCAGTACCGAGGCGAAAATCTTCGAGCGTGGTTCTTGCGAATCGCACGGAATGCCTGCCTCGATATCTTCCGAAAAAAGACTCCAGCAAGGCTTGAGGATGAACATTATGAGATCGAATCGAACGACCGCAGCACACAACCCGAGTTTCCACTCGAACAAGAAGTGCTGCGCGGACTTATCGAGAACGCAATCGAACGGCTGCCCATCAGTCTTCGTGAAGCGTTTGTCCTTCGAGAATTCGAGGGACTCTCACATATTGACATTGCAGAGACGATGGACATTTCCGTGGCAGCGGCAAGACAAAAAATATGGCGCGCAAGAATGATGCTTCGTGAATATCTGCTTCCAAATTTTATTGAAGAGCGCGGCGATGCGTCGTCTGATACACGGTAACTTATTGGCTCCAAGATGAGAAGAATGAACACGACGAGTACACCGGAACAGATGATCATCGCATACATTGAAGGTGCGCTCGATCGCTCATCCAAAGAAACATTGTTGAACAAGCTTACCGTAAGTCCTGAAGATCGTAGGATGTTGGACGCACACGTAAGATTGAGCAAGATGCTGACGGCAGCGCACACACCGTTTTCGGCACCTCTAAGCGTACAGCAGAAACTCGCGGAAAAACTGCCGTTCCTTGCCGCGGAACTGCCACATTTGCGGAAAGTACTGCCCGTTCCATTTACCGAAGATCAATCCGCTCTTGAGCATGCCGTAAACAGTCGGCCTGGATCATCTGCGAAATCGTTACTCCTACTTGGCGCGGTGGCTTTCCTGATGGCCGGGATTGCTCTTGATTTCGTTGCAGGCTCGGACGAATCGCATCTCAACCAAGCGATGAAACTCGATCCCCAATCGCTTCAGAAGCTAACGTCATCAGCTCAGCCTCTCAGTTCGTCGTTCAATGCGTCTCGGAGTTCCGACGAATCTCGGCACGCTTCGGCCACCAAGCCTTATAGCTTTGATGAGATGGCACCATCGATAACAAATGCATTCGGCAGCAGAACAGCCGCATTTCGTTACTTCCGAGAGAATAAAACAAGTTTAACGATTGCCTCCAATGCATTCGGCAGCGGTTCTGATGCTAGGAGTGAGAGTCGTTCGCAAGAGTCGGCTGGCATATTGGATTCTCCGATTCAATCTGTGAGTGGATGGCGACCAACAGCACATTTGCCTATGCCCGAAAATAGAGACATGCCATTAAAATCCTTTGGCATAGAAGATCTAACGATCGCAAAAGAGAGTCGATGGTCTGCGCATGAAGACACGAGAGTCGTTATTTCATTCCTACGGGGCATCAATAATGCTATGGGCAGAGCCAATGGTTCAATGGGTGAAACGTTCGGTATCGCGTATCAGCTTGATCCCAACATTCGAATTGGTATGGACGTCGGGCAGCGTCCATTCGCGACATTAGGGTATGTTGTAAATTATCAAAAGTCGCTTACAACTGGAGTACCGGACAGCTATACTTCACAACCTTCTATAAATGTGATTCGGGGCTACTGGGCTGGATTCAGTGGCGCGTATTCATTGAGTCCTCTCGGCAACACCCAGTTTATGTTGTCGGCTGGGGCGGGGCTGGGTTTCCTTCAATCAGCCTCTCCGACTATCGATTGCGGTGCTCGCATCGAACAGTCGTTGTCGGATGTACTTGCTCTCAATCTTGGTGTCAGCTTTGGAGGAGCATGGGTGCGGGCGCAATCACCACCCGATCCACAAGTATTAGGCACCGGGGGTGTCATACAATACCAATCGAGCAATTCATGGCTCTTCACTCCCGTGCTCGATTTTCAAATAGGAGTTAGATACCATGCGTTCTAACTCAATGGGGGGCGGCAGAGTTTTCCTCGCTTGCTTAATGCTGGGCGCTCTGCTAAGCTGCAGTAGGATCACTGCTCCTCAGTTGACCCAGACGAGTGACCCATCGCATTACTTCTGGAAGCATGACACTACCATGAGGTACGTGACGCGCGATAGTTTGGCAAACGTAAGCGCGCTTCAAACGATCACATTTCGGGGCACGGATGACTCATTGGTTGACATTTCGGACGCACAGTCTAAGTGGTTCGCATCAAAGTGCAGCGTTTCTGATTCGTCGGTTGACGTCTCTGGTCTCGGCTCAAACAGTTTCTTGCCAATTCCCTCGCACTTGAGCATCTCGAGCGATAGTGGCTACTTACGAAAAGCAACCGTGCTGACCTTACTAGGAGACGAGAAGGGCAGCATCATCGCCGGCACGGATTCAGGTGGACTCTTTATGTTTGATGCCACTTCAATGAACTGGCTCGCTGATTCATTGTCTGGCGTTAATCGTATTATCGCTCTGGCGCGAGAGGGTACGAATGTGTATGCCGCTTCTCAGAACGGGAGTAGCCTGCTTTCGTCCGATGGCGGTTTGAGCTGGATACGGCTCACTACCACGCTGCCAAATATTTCCTCCGTAGCGGTGACGAATATTGCTGGAATCCCTGGCGCATTTGCAATTGCCGGCGGGCGTATGTATCAAGTGCAGGGCAATACGGCAACTGTGTTTCAGCCTGCACAATCCTACACGACGACACTGCTGTACTATTCATCCTCTGGCAATGGAAGCCTCTTTATAGGTACAATCGATGGCCAGATTCTTGAATGGGACGGGATCACTCTATCAGCACAAGTCTTAAAGGGTGGCATTACTGACCCGGTAACGGCAATCGAAGCGTCGGTGAGGGATGTGCATGTCGGCACCTCATCAGGTCTAGTGTACATCCGAAATCAGAACATGGTCCTATGGAACCCGCTGATTCGAGTTACTGGAACAGTTACTTCGTTACTGTCCGATCTAAATACCAATTCGCTGCTGATCGCCGGGAGCTCAGGCCTTACTAGCTATGACATTACGAATGGCACCACTACAACTCTTTTACAAATTCCTGTTTCACAGATAACTCGTGATCAGAGCGGGTACATGGTACTCTGTGGGGATGGGACAATCCAATACTCCGCAAACCCAAGCGCTCCCTGGCTAGCGGCCGACAAGGGGTTGAGCGCAAGCGCGACGATTAGACAAGATCGACCGCTAACGCTCCTCCGCGGAACGCTCGATGTAGGAGCCGGTTGGAGCGCCGCGAATGTCCTCGACATTACATCAGGTTCAAGGCATGCCTTGCGAGCGCGCGTGATCAATCACTATGATCGCTATGTGAGTCCGATCGCCACATTTCAAAATGTTCTGCTGGTTCGGTACTGCCGCGAACTGAATGGAATGCCAGATTATTCGCAGCTCCCTTATTCGTGGCTGGTCTACTATCAGAAAGATGTTGGTCCAATTCTCATCCAGGAGTTTTACAAACAATCACTGCTGCGAGAATCGAGCCTTTCAAAATAGGTCGCAATATTGGCTGCTCTATGATCAGTCATACGAAAGTAGAAAGCGAGAATTGCGTTAGAGATTTAGGTCCTTACCTTCCTACAAATCCTTGAATTCTGGCACGCACCTGCAGGTAACCGCGCCTGCAAAGAGGTGTCTTACATCAAGTGCACTGTTTGCATTAGTACTGGAGGTGATACCTACTATGCGATTCTTTGTCAGACGAATGCTATTCTGTTCTTGCGCTCTGGCCTTTATTTTGGTAACTGGCTCAGTGAGTCACAGCCAACAGTTCAAGAGAAAAGCCGTACTGAGGAGTTTACTGGTACCTGGTGCGGCTTTTGTCCACGTGGCGCGAATGCGCTTGATAGTATTCGCAAACATATGGGAGATACTGCAGTCATTCTCTGTTGGCATTACAACGACAACATGGCTCTAGCGCAGGAGAATATTTTGGACACCACCTTTGGATCTCCAGGCTATCCCACTGCGGTTGTCGATAGGCTAAATCCCGCGCTCGATACACCTGTTATCTGGACACTGTCTGATAATTGGTACCAAGCGGTTTTGTTCGATGCCCTAACGATGCCACTGATGAACATCGCAATTACGCATCTGACATTTAATCCCACCAGTCGCTCCGTAACCTTCAGTCTTGCGATAACTCCAGTGGGCATTACAATCCCATCTCAAGATGCTGCATCATTCATGACAGTTGCCGCCCTAACGGAGGATAGCATCATTGCCGATCAGCAATTCGGGCCTGATACACTTGAGGGCTTCCGCCACGACGATGTCGTGCGGTCAATAGGAGGTTCTGTGATGGGCGACCGCTTTGACATTGGTGATCATCCTCAATTTCCTGTACTCATTCCCTATCAGATGACGGTGGCCAGTGGTTGGAATCTAAGCAGGATTCGCGTAAAGGCATTTGTTGCGCTAGCCTCCAAGCTCGGGCACGGCCAATTCGTATTGAACGCGGATCAAAGTAAAGGATATGCCCTCTCCTGGCCCCATGAGAGCGCTGTGTCCGCAAGAGAGCTTCCAACTACCTACCGAATGTCGCATAATTATCCGAATCCATTTAATCGAGAAATAAATCGCATGATGCGTTGCAATTACTGTATGAAAGTCATTGTGCCGTTGAGTCTCTTGCCGCCTGCAAGCAGACAGTAGTGATACACGCCATTTGAGAGCGAATGGAGATCCACGGTGGCAGTGTGACTACCAGCTTCTCGCGGTGAGTATTGCGTTCCGGCGGGGCAAGGTATCGCGAGTCTGTTCGGCTTCTGAGCGTTCACCGAATGATGATCCTTTTATCTCCAAGGTTGCCGAAGTACACTCCACTTGGTACGTACTTGAGAGAAGTGTAATTTCTTCCCATCACGTCTCTCCAAAGCGTGCTTCGAGAATCGCCGTTCGTTTGTCCTGAGAGCTTTGAGGTAAGCTCTACTGAGTTGTTAACTAGAGGGATGACTTCAACACAGTCAATTAAAGCGTGGCCGTTGCCGTTCATCGACAGGTCCTGCTTTCGGGCAAATCGTGCAACGAGGATATAGGTAGAGGGACTGTTGAACAGTGTGCGGAATCTGTAATCGTATGCACCATACCCGTGCTTCGAAGCGTCTGTACAAACCAGCGTTTCGAAATTCTCCGGATCGATTCCGCTTGCGACAGTGATTTGTGTACCTGCGTCGATCAATGCCCATACACGCACGAATCGAATGTCACTTTCGGTGTGCGTCGAGCTGTCCTGCCATTCGAAGAGAATTTTTGAGTCGCCTTCATCGATCGAAACAGGACGCAGACTGGCCATTACGGAATCATGATACTGGGAGAGATAGGCTGATGGACAATTCCATTGAAGGATCGGCACAAGGAGACTCTGAGGCCTTAAGTCCCCTGCTGCTGAAAGGCAGAGTATGATCGCTGCAATCGGTTTAAGCGTCTTCATAACCGAGAGAAAAGCGCATGCGAATTGAACTCAACTATTCCAACTCATGTCATTCCGAAAATGATTCCATGTGCTATAAGAAATAATATTGGGAAAACGGCGAAATCAGGGTATATTCGCCACTGGCGCAAATTTTGCGAATAGTTTTCGCTTCTTCACCAACTTCTTAGGGTCGTATGGCTCGAATTATACGCTCGACTTCACTTTTGCTCGTTTTTCTCCTAACAGCCGGAAACTCTCGCGCGCAGGCACAAAGTTGCTGTGTCAGACCAATGCCGGACATTGCCTTCTATCAGGATCCCTCTTTTATCATGGCACACGACGCCCCGCTCCCGTTCAACTATGTCCCGCATTCCGGTTCGATGATCACATTCAAAACCAACGGGCCAGACGCGAACGCATTCTACGTCAAAGCCAAACATCACTCGAACAAAGTCCTGCTGCTCTTTCATGAATGGTGGGGACTCAATGATTACATCAAGCAGGAGGCTGAGCATCTACAAGAAGAGCTTGGCGACTTGGATGTGATGGCTCTGGATCTCTTCGATGGCAAAGTCGCGACAACTGCAGATGAAGCCGGGAAACTGTCCTCGGGTACTAAGCCTGAACGAATCTTCGGAATCATCCAGGGGGCATTGAGCTACATCGATACGAGCAAGGCGATCGGGACGCTGGGTTGGTGCTATGGTGGGGGATGGGCGTTACAGGCAGCTTTTCTTGCCGGAGCTCGATGCAAGGCTTGCGTGATGTATTACGGAATGCCGGACACAACGTATTCAAGTCTCCAAAAACTTAAAGCGCCGGTACTTGGCCTCTTTGCCAACAAGGACAAATGGATCACGCCCGAGTACGTGCAAGCGTTCGCGGAAGCCGCAAGAAAGCTTGGGCGCTCCGTCGAGGTCAAGGAATATGACGCCGATCATGCCTTTGCCAATCCGAGCAATCCCCACTTCAACAAAGAGGCGAAGGAGGATGCAGATAGGCGTGCGTTAGCATTTTTGCGAGCCCACATGTGATCATTTGGGTTAATTCTAGGGCCCTGATTAGGAATTCTCGCTTCAATTTTGTATCTTAGTGGTGCGGCATTGTTCACTCCTAAGGAACAATGCCGCTTGCCAAGACCCCCATCCTAGTCAACACATTTTTTTTCAAGTCCCGAGTATGGAACGAAGCGCCCGAATCGTTGAGAAGGGCATTATGAAAGATGCCTACGTCTTTACCGTCGTCGACGGAAATTCGCATTCGCATAATGTGCTCATCCCGCACAAAGTGCTTTCAGTGAATCCGCGTGGATATGAACGTCAGTCTGACGACGACCATCTCGAAACGCTCGCAGTCGGTGCAGTGCTGATGTCGATCGATCCTGATTGCACATTCCATCGCGTAGATCCTGAGACGGTAACACGGGCCTATGCCGCAAGCCAGGAGAACTCGTTCGACCGCAGACGGCAACATGCGTAGCTTATAGATTTATCCAAAAAGAGCGGCCAACAGGCCGCTCTTTTTTCTAAATAGTCTCAGCTATAATGCCCGTCTGCCCTGGATGACTCGAACGAGCACCACGATTATGGCAAGTACCAGCAGAATATGAATCAGTCCTCCCATTGTGTAGCTGCTTACCATCCCCAGCAGCCACAAGATGAAGAGAATAACAACGATCGTCCACAGCATATTAATGCTCCTTGTATTCCAGTGATGATGAATATCCCCTTGTAAAAGAGGAAAAGTTATGAAATTCTATTTCCGAAAATTACATGCCAGTGCTCACCGGTCCACCACCGGATTTTGGCTTCCTTCTAATACCTGAATCGTGGCCGGTCTCGACTTCGTGCTCACCCTCCAGCCCACCTACAGTCCCGATGCCAAAACCATGGCCGAACACGGCGCTGCGGTCATCGGCAGTTGCAGGTGTCGCAACATTATTCGGCTGCTCTCGCCCAATGCTCACATCTTCGAGCAAATCGCGCTCCTCTAACTGTGGCCCATCTGCACTCGGGGTCTCATCGAACTCTACATCAGCCCCGCGCTGCGCGAAAATTCGCGACTCGTTTGGCTCGTCTTCGCGCGGATTGTCGCGCTTTGAAGAATGCGTTTTCTTTTTCATAGGCTGTGTTAGGAGATTGTCGTGAGGGATACTAAACAATTAATGTGCCGCAATCTCGGGTGAATTTGTTAAACCCTGATTGAGCTTTCAGCCACTTCCTTTTAAGGGACGATCAGCTTCTGGAAAGGTTGGTCTTCGAGAAGCCATCCAGCGTTTCATCCATTCTTGTCCCGTGACGCAAGTCACGATCCAGAACAAAGCGACAAGTGTACCGGCAGCCACATCGGTCGGCCAGTGCACACCTAGATAGAGCCGGCTCAGCGCAACGCACGCTGCAATGAAGACGAAGAGTACGCCCCACAGCCAGCGACCGATCTGCTTGCGGTTCAATGAGATAACATACCAGGCGAGGAATCCCCAGAACGTGAATGACATCACCGTGTGCCCGCTCGGAAAGCTGAAGTCATTCTCCACGACGAGATGCGGAAAGACATGCGGACGGGCTTGATGGAAGGCCATTTTGAGCACAAATACAAAGATACCGGAGCCTGCCAATGTGACAAGATAGGTGTAGGCAATGAGCTTTTGCTTCACCTTGAAGAGATAAGCTACAAAGATCGCCGAGCAAACGAGGACGCCTGCAACCGAGCCAAAATTGGTAAAGAAGAGTGCGATCTGTGTTCGAGTTGGAGTTGCATGTGCGTGTATCGCAAGCAAAATGTTGGTATTTATCTTTGAGAACTCGTTCTCGAGCACTTCATCTGCCAGCCAACTGAAGAGGTAGATCGCGGCGCCGCCGATGACGAGGGCAATGAGGTAATAGCTGGTAAGTATCCTCAGAAGTCTCTTTCTTCTTGGTTCATCCGACTGTGATATGCCCGTTGGAGTAGCCATGTTTTTTATGGACTTAGTGGATAGCAATCATTGTGCTCCGCCTCTCAATCTAAGTATCCATGGCGTGGTTGTTGAAAGGAGTGAGCGCCAAATGGATACATCACGCAAAATTACAGTCATTCTCAACCTTGCCAGTGGTCGTGCGAAGCGATCTGAGGCCGATAAGGCCGTTTCGTCAGCGTTCGAGAAGCATCATCTCGAGGTGAAGATCATCCATCTTGAAAAATCACTCTCGCTGGAGGAGACTGTAAATACGGCGGTTCGTACCGGCCAAACGATGATCATCGCGGCTGGTGGAGATGGGACGATTTCATCCGTCGCGAACGCAGTGATCAAATACGGAAGTGGATTGACGCTTGGTTTGCTCCCGATGGGCACGCTGAATCATTTCACCAAAGATCTGAAGATCCCGCAGGATGTCGAGAAAGCAGCCGCGGTCATTGCAGCAGGCAACACCCGGATGGTCGACGTTTGCGAACTCAATGGGAGACACTTCATTAACAATTCGAGCATTGGCGTTTACCCAATGGT
>Ga0207148_1072_pt1 | contig 24289 bp, 19 predicted proteins | sample Alteio_BWMinHeat_34_FD_153558 | JGI IMG/M metagenome (GOLD analysis project Ga0207148, IMG submission 153558) | Enriched cells from forest soil in Barre Woods Harvard Forest LTER site, Petersham, Massachusetts, United States -... | ecosystem: Environmental > Terrestrial > Soil > Temperate forest >... | reverse complement strand
TGAACACGTGATTGATCTCTTTGTCAAAGCCCTTCAGTACGAGCACGTTCGTTTCATCGATGTACTCTCGAAAGAGAATGCGGTTGTCGAGCATCAGGACTTGAGGTGCGCCGACGAGCGAGTAGGTGAGTTCGAACGTTACTGATGTTTCTTCTTCAGAGCGTTTTGAGGATGCCAGGATTAGCTGTGAGGTATCGCCCCATGCACGAAAGTATGCATTGAGGTATCGAAGTTCGAGTGCACGAAACTCCTCAGCGCACATACCTGCATACCCGCCAGAGTGCCAGTTAGTAAGGGCTCTTAAGAAGTCATCTTTGTAAAGTGTCAACTTGGCTGTGAGCGTCTTTGGACCGACTTCGGCGCGTCCAAAGCTGATATGGATATCATGATACATCGCTGTAGAAAGATCTGATGGAGCAGTGATAACGAGCGAACCCATCAGAAACAGCGCGGCAAGCGCGAGTGGGGCAATCCGCTGTTTCACGGCATCATCCCTCCACCGAAGCAACACGTCCGAGCGAATCGCAAAGCTTTCGTGCCGGTCCAAGCGATGCGGGATTCAAATATGGCGTCTGATCGAACGCTTGCTTGATCTCCTGCGCTGCTTCGATCTTGCGATCGAGTACAGAATTGATTATCGCCGCATGATAGTGCATAAGCCCATTCTGAGTGTTGAGCCGCATCGCTTGTGTGATGACGGGTAATGCTTCTCGGGGCTTGCCATTGAGATAGAGCGCCCATGCGTAGGTATCGAGTGCGTCGATGTTGGTCGGTCTGCGATCTAACTCTCGCTTTGCCCGAGTTAGTGCTTCCGCCAGCTCAATGTTGTGGTTGAGCAGAAAAGCCGCAAATTCACGGTCGATGTTCCAACCACTTTCTTCATGGAGCTTGAATGCTTCCATTGCCTTGTCTACCATCGCCTTCTCCGCTTGTGCATCGCCGGTTGCCTGATAGATGTCGGCGAGTTGTTCGATGAAGATATGTTCTGGCGAAAGCTGACTTGCTTTGACAAGAAGTTCTGTCGCAGTAGCGTAGTCCTTCTTCGCAGCAGCAACTTGAGCCAGACCGCTCATCGCAAATGCATAACTAGGACGCTCGTCGAGAATGCCCTTGTAGATGTGCTCTGCGTTTGCAAGGTCACCTACGGCGAGGAAAATATTGGCAAGGTTATACAACGCCCACTCACGATTCTCCTGGCCGTACATTCCTGCGTCAGCGGCAAGTTTCATTGCTTCGATCGCACCGATTCGGTCACCATTCAATTCTCTCAGGTAGGACGCACGCGCATAACTTCTCAGGTCGGGACGGATATGCATCATGCTATCGACATCCTGGCTGGCGTTCGCGTACTCACCTAGCTCGACATGCGCATCACAGAGCACACCGTATGCGAATGCACTGTAAGGATTTTGTTCGATAGCACTGGTTGCGAGTTCTTTTGCCCTAACAAACTGATGCAGCGTCATCTCCATGGATGCCTTGAGGATCATTGCATCGAAGCTCTTCGGATCATGCTTGAGTGCCTCGTCAAGTACATTGCCTGCGAGCGGCAAATACTGATGATGCTTACCTGTCACTCTCGCTTCCTGAAGATAGACTTGCGCGATTTCGACATAATCCTTGATGGCCGCAGGATGCAGTCGCAGGTCGTCACGATACTTTGCCAGCGTAGCCTGGGCCTTCGTGAATTCCACCGAGGGAGTTGATTCACCGGGCCGGGGACTGAGATCCGGAATGGCAAGCTTATGCCCAGTCGGCTGCTTCATGAGGAATGCCGCGCCGACTCCGGCGACAACAAGAAGAGCTACGATTGCTAACAGATGCTTCGACATTGGTTTGTGGGTTTGTTCAAGCTTCGATTCCAAGGAGTATACAATGACTGCTCCTCATTTGGATTGGTGGCCCTAGCTCTCAATACTCCTCCCGGCGTATATTAGCATAAGTGACAACACCATCCAAACCTCAGTCTGCAAAGGGACCCCTCCCGCTCGTTATTGGAGTTACGGGACATCGTGATATTCTTCCAGGAGATATTCCCAAGCTTGAGACGGTCGTGCGACATATCCTGAGCGGGTTTCTGACGGATTATCCCTCGACCTCGATCACGGTGATAACGGGACTTGCGGAAGGAGCTGATCGGTTGGTTGCGAGAACAGCTCTTGCTCTTGGTATCAAGCTGATTGTTCCGCTTCCGATGCCGAGGGAAGAGTATTCCAAGGACTTCGTCAGCGCCGGATCACTGGAGGAGTTCAATGATCTTTTGACAAAAAGCGCTCATTTCTTTGAACTCCCGCTACTCGTCGGATGCAAACTTGAAGAACTTTCGTCGCCGGGACCGAAGCGTGATCAACACTACGCTCAACTGGGCGCGTACATCGCGACGCATGCTCAGCTACTGATCGCACTATGGGATGGCGAGCATCACAACCTCGTCGGAGGGACGTCACAAGTTGTTCAGTATAAGCTCGAGGGCGTTCCGGAGCCGTACGTCCCAGAGCACAGTCCGCTCGACGCCGCCGAAACTGGCCCTGTGTATCACGTACTAACGCCTAGACAATCGAATCCCGATCCGCATGGCCATCCATTCAGCGTTCGCCTGCGCTATCCGGAAGGATATGACTCGCGGCAGGCCGCCAAGCATGCCTTCGATGATATTTACGAACGCATGGAGATCTTCAATAAGGATGCGCTTAGATTACAGCGCCCTCTTGCTGATGTCGCTCGCAAAAGCAAGGAGTATATTCTACGAAAAGAGCACCATTCAGAATTGACTGCGGAAGAACAGAGTGTGCTTGAGCTTTATGCTATCGCCGATTCTCTCGCGATCCACTATCAGCGCTCGACGCATCGAACGCTAAAGGCGCTTCTTACCCTCGTATTTGTCGCAGCATTCTTTCTTGATATTTACAGTCAGGCTGTTAGGAAGGAACCGCTGATGCTGGTCTCTTATCTGCTGACGTTCCTGGCAGCGTTTGCCTGGTATTATTTTTCAAAACGTGGGGCATACCAAAGTAAGTACCTGGACTATCGCGCTTTTGCGGAAGGATTGCGCGTGCAGTTTTTCTGGCTGATGGCCGGGATGCATGAAGCGGTGCCTGATTATTATATGCGCAAACAGAAGAGCGAACTCGACTGGATTCGTCACGGCATTCGAACATCGCGGATGTCGGAAATCAGTCATCCGACGATGGAGCGCGCCATGAATAAGGAGCGCAGTAATGCCGATCGCAAAGCTCGACTGCTTAAGGTCGAACAATTCTGGGTGGTGGATCAGGCACATTATTATTCGAAAGCACACACGCGCGATCACAGGAAGCTGTTTAGCTTCGAACGCCTGCTCACCATTTTTTTCGGATTCGGACTTGTCGCGGCCGTGGTGCAGCTCCTATTGTTTCCTCATGAAGCGATCGTTACGCTCATCACGCTTTCGCCAGTCCTCGCAGCACTTGTCACTGCGTACGTGGAAAAGAATGCCCTTGCAGAACACACGAAACAATATGAGCGTATGAGCGCGCTCTTTAACCGCGCCCGCCAGCATATGCATCAGTTGCTTGAACGAATGTTACTCGCTGAAGCCGAGCGTTTCGTGATCGAACTTGGGAAAGAAGCTCTGAGCGAGAATGGTGACTGGCTGCTTACGCATCGAGATCGTCCGATCGAAGTGCCAAAGGGAGCATAAATCAAGGAGCAGCATTTTCACAATGCAGCTCAGCGCACAAAAAATCGCCGCACCCTACCATGCAAGATGGAGTAGAGTGCGGCACTGTGCTTTGTTTTCTGGTTACAGAAACTGCAGGAGTTAGCCGGTAACGCTTCCGGACTGACCACCTCCCGGTTGTGACCCGGCTTCAAGGACTGGGCTGCCCGTGCGGATGATGTTACCCGCTTCGCGATTGCTTCCTAGCCTTAATTCACTAATCGTCGCGTACGAATCGGGATTGTCGCCGATCGGAGAACGCGCATTCGATCCGCGCTTCTCTCCGCCTTTTCTTCCCGCTGCACGTGCCTCGTCCGAGCTCCACTCATGAGCAGTGCCCTTGACATGAGCAGCGCGTCCGCCCTTGCTTGCGATTTCGCGTTGCTTTGCGTTATCCATCGATGCAAAGCCCCGGTTGCTTGTATTGCCCATTGATCGCTCCTTTCTCAACGATCCATGTTCTGTCCGCTCTTACCGGACTGCGAACCGGATTGAGAGCCGGAGCCACTCTGTCCGCTCTGATCGTTGCGCTGCGATCCGCCTTGACCAGACTGCTGGCCCTGCGAACCGGAACGCTGCTGGTTCTGGTCACCCGGGCGCACATTCTTATTCGGGTTCTTCTGGTTTTGGTTGTTTCCCTGACCCTTATTCGGGTTCTGCTTCTGGTTAGTAGTGTTTGGCATTGGTACTTCAAAAAATGTTTAGGTGATCGATCTATCAAGTAGAGAGTGTCGCAGTATCGATGCCTGAGAAACGCCTGCTACGGTTTTTGGGCAAGTACGGTCAGGGTTGGATGCTGCTTGCAAACTCAGTTGTGCAGCGAATTGTAGCAATGAATGTGCCTACGGCAGAGCATGACCAGAAGTTCGCGGTGAATGTCTGGAAAGGCAAGTCAGCGTCTTACTTCTTGAGCGGAGGCCCGAGCGAACTGCAATCCGATTTTCAGATTGCAGTTTTTTGCTTATTGCTGAGCTTCGAATACTTAATAGAAAGCGATGCCAACACCTAAACGATGTAGTGGCTGAAAAGCTAGTCCGAGGGAGTTGAATGAATAATCGAATTGATATTGCTTCACGACGACACCAGCTCCAAGCGAAAATCCAGCAAGACCAGAGCCGGTCGGAAGTTTGAGATCACGACGCTTTTGGTTCTCGTATCCGATCCTCAAACGAAGTGCTTTGCCAAGCGTGAATTCACCTCCGAAGCTAAAATCGTTAAGTGCAAAAAAGAGATCTCTGCCTTCACGATCGCGTGTGAGATTATGAAATGCAAGATGGACTGTCAAAGGCAACCGCTCGAGCTTTTTTGAGATACCGAGACTTAAGTTGAATGGCAGTGCCTCCTGAACGCCTGCATATGTCTTCAACTGCGTACCAATATTGAGCGCAGACAATCCAAACGTCATGAGGGCCGATTCAAGATCATAAAAAAGTCCGGCATCTGCAGCAATGCCCGAAGCACTGTAATTCGCGACTGAAGATCCGCTTACCAAACTCGAAGAAATGAATTTTACAGAAACTCCATAGTGCACATTGTGCGGAGCGATATTCGAATAACCGACAGATAGAGCAAACTCGCGTGCACCGAAATCGCCTGTGGCGAGTCCTTTTGTATCGTATCCCTGGAAGGTCCCATAATCGATATACTGCACACCGGCACCAAACGAGCCATTGCCGCTATCACCCATTCTTTGATCGTACGAAATAAATCCTTCGTTAATGTCGAGGATATACTTGGTGAAGCCAAACCCCAGTGCGCGTACGATTGGCAGTGAATCGTTCTGGCCCAATGTCGAGAGCGTGGCCGGATTTGAAAAGAACGCGTTCGGGTCGTTCTTCATTGACGTGAACGCATTACCGAGAGCGGCAGCCCGAGGGTTGGTTACAACATTCAAAAACTCAAAGACATGGGCACGCGCAGAGGTGTTATCGGCATCTTGTGCACGTGCGGCACCTACAACAAATACCGGGAGTACGATCGCGGAAATCCACAATGCGCGGATCGCACGTCGATAGAGATGTGAGTTCAAAAAATGATGCACAATCGGAGAGGTGACGTGAACACAGGTTAATTGGCGCGCTTCAAACCATTTGCACTACCTGAACAAAACCTTTCTTCTGCCGAGAAGTTCAAGAGAATCGGGGTTGCCCTGAGTTCCGATCATTCGCTTGTTCCTGAAGGCGCTGGTAAGATCGTTATCGATCAGTCCTCGATAACCGCCAATCGTACCAGAATAATCGAGCAGATAGTCGATTCCCTGTTTGTCAAGATACTGATGAATATTGCCATTGATGATATAAGGGTAGATCGTTGGGTTGACGACTCCATCAAGATCCTGAACATACACTGAATCTGACGCAAAAAAGCTGTAATATCCTGAGTTGAATGAGCCGATCGTCGAAGATTCCTTCACTGTTCCCAATGATTCTGCGACGCTTAGCATAACTGCTTGAGAAGGATATCGAGGCGTACTGATCTCCTGAATGCTGAGAGCGGTAAGTCCGAGGACGGTTGCCGCAATCAGGACCCTGCTCCAAAGCCTATACTGTGGCTGACCTTCAAGCCAGTAGGCAACTGATGCTCCAAGGGCTACGGAGATCATCGGAAGAAGTTGCAGAACATACCAGTCGCGTATGAACCCACGCACTATCGTGTGATAGAGCAGTAGCAGCAATGCACCGAAAATCGGAGGCAACAGTCCAGAGCCGGAGAGACGAGCGACGAATTGCTCTCGTCCTTTTCGAAGCATCGGAAGGATGAGCACGATGAGCGGTAATCCGAATGCTGTGAAGAAAAAAGGCTTCAACAGATTCCGAGCACTCTCTCGCAAAAGATAGAGCGCCTTACCTCCATCGGAGTAGAGGACATCCAATTTCTTATTGGCGAAAAACGGTATCGCATTCGCGCTTACTTGCACGATGCTTCCGAATGTGATGACATTCCAAATGAGCCATGGCAACGAAACAGCGAGAGCGATCATGATTGAACCAACGACCGCACGCCAAATGCGCTTAAGCTCTCGCCGATGCACAAGTGCGAGTATCACCACGCTCACCGCTTCGATCACAGCAAAGTCAGTCCTGGCAAGGAAAAGTAGCCCACTAACAAAGCCGAACCACAGAAGCGCTCGTCGTTGGGATGATCCTCTGGAACTGTATACTCGAGCAGAGAGTCCATCGCGATAGAGCGAGCAATACAAGCTAAGCCACACTAGCAGAAGTAAAGCGGCAAGTGTGGTTTCAAGTCCATTGATGCCACGTATCACGACCGATGCATTGAGCGCGTAACTCGCGACTGCAATACCAACGGCAAGATTTCGCACCCTCTCCTGCACCGCATCGATCTGCTGCTGCACTAGCCGAATCACCATCCAGATATTGACGATGTCAAGAAGGGTTTGAATCGTAAGTACGGAATTGATGATTGCCCACGGACCAAGTTTCAAAAACGCGACCGGCAACAAGAGGAAAAGCCAGAGAGGATGAAATCCATTTGTAGCAGTTATGCCGTCGAACGAGATGCCGTGACCAAGTGCGAATTGCTTCGCGATCGTAAAATAATAGAGCGCATCATCGGGCAATCGCAGTATCGCGACTTCACGATGCGACAGCGCGAGCAACTTGATACGTACAAGGGCACCGATAATGAAGATCAGATACGCTGATCTCGGAATACGAACGCGGTCGGCAGTTAACAAGGCTTGGTTCTCAGGGCAGTGCGGTTTTGCGGAAGGACGAATATAGGGGGTCGGCGAACAGCGAACAGCGAACAGGGTGGTCCTCATACTGGCGATACATGCCTCGACACGGTCATCCTGAGTAAGCTCTGTTGGTCTGGCGAATCCGTTCCAAATTCTAGGATTCTGCTGCTGCGTGTGAAAACTTTATTCATAATACGTTTGACGTAGGACACGCCGCGTGTACCCTTGGATGATGGGCCTGCCACAATAATTCGGACATGCATGATCCCCGAAAAAGGGCACACGCGGTGTGCCCCTACAAGTGCTGCGATTCCGAGCCAAATTCCGCAATTCCTGTTCCCTACCTAGCGTGTGTGAAAACTTTATTCATAATTCTTCTTCTTACAGAAAACTAATTGGCGATTCTGGGCTGGAATCCACAATCGGTTGCGAGCAGTGAATAGGATATTCATTTGGGCTAACTCTCGAGGCATGAGTTAAAGGGAGCCTGAGCATAGTGGTCTGGAGGACTGGGAGACCTAAAAATGGCCTACATATACCAAACGGAAACACTGTAAAAATAGTGCCCGATATATTCTTAAAATCCAGAGTCGAGGCGTATCTTTGTGAGTCTCTCAATCTTCTTTCCGGATGACCATGACCAGACTCCATTTTATCTACGCCTTCCTGCTTCTGATTTCTTGCAGTTGCCGCGTTGATGAAGGTCCTCGCCAAGAAGCTTCGGGCTCGATGGAGCCGAGTATCAAAAAAGGCGAGTTTATTTTCTTGACGCCTCTAGACAAACCGCCATCGAGGTGGGATGTCGTTTCTTTCGAGAGCCCCGTAAATGGAAATATGTGGGTTCAACGCGTTGTGGGGCTTCCGGGTGAGGTTATTGATATTCACGACAGTTCGGTCTACATCAATGGAGTCAGGCAGACAGCACCATCTAAAATGAAGGGCATTTGGTATTCAAAAGAAGGCAAGGTAACTTTTCCTTTCACGATTCCTAAGAACTCATTCTTTGTCCTAGGTGACAATACCACTGACGCTCAAGATAGTCGATACATTGGTTCGATTCCCGCTAAGAGCATTGTCAGCAAGGTCGAGAACAAATAACAATGTCTTTCAACCCCTCGGATGAAACGTCCGATGCACTTCCTTAAGGTAAGATCGATCGACATGCGTGTAGATTTCAGTGGTCGAGATGTCTGCATGCCCCAGCATTTCCTGTACGATACGCAGGTCGGCGCCACCTTCGAGCAGGTGCGTGGCGAACGAGTGCCTGAAGGTGTGTGGCGAAAGACGCTTCTCGATTTTTGCTTTGCCAGCGTATTCCTGCATGAGATCGTAAATGGTCATTCGAGAAAGCGCCGTCCCGCGCTTTTGATTGAGAAAGATCGCGTCTGTCCGCTTTCCCGGTTTTATCAATCGTGGTCGAACGGTATTGAGATATCGCTCCATCGCATCCCGCGCGGCACGTCCGATCGGCACAATTCGCTCTTTGCTGCCTTTTCCAAACAGCTTGACGAGTCCATCATCAAGCCATAGCTGCGACAACGTGAGCGTGGTGAGCTCGGAGACGCGCGCTCCTGAGGCATAGAGAAATTCAAGGATGGCTTTGTCGCGAACACCCTTTTGTGTTGTGAGATCGGGCTGATCGAGCATGCCCTCGACTTCGGCGATCGTCAGCACATCAGGAAGTTTACGCCGAGCAGTTTTGACCTCGAGCGTTTCGGTCGGATCAACAAGAAGCAGGCGTTCGGTCAATAAATATTTGTAGAAGCCGCGAAATGACGAGATCGCTCGAGTGATACTTGTTCGCTCCAGGCCGACTTCCCCCAGCGAGCGAATGAATTTTTGAAGATCCGTGGATTTGGCTCGCTGAATGGGTATCTTCAGTGGCTCGAGGTACAGCTCCAGCTTTTTCAGATCACGTTCGTATGCCTCAAGCGAATTGGGAGAAAGGCCTCGTTCGAGTCGGAGAAAATAAATATACGCGTCGATGGCTGAACGCTCTTTTGTGGCTGGAGTTCGCTCGCGATCTGACTCCTCGAGTATGGTGTCGACCGTTCGTTTCGAACGCTTCACTTCACGCGGGCTCCTTCTGGCGGGTATCGGCAGTCTGCCGATCCGTGGGTCGCTTGGTTCGCTGCGCCTCTCCTTCGACGTTCGGTGTCGGGTAGCTGATACGCGTATGGTGCAGCCCGACCAGCAACCGTGCAAAGATCGAACGTACGATCGTCAGGTCTCTGATGGTAAGATCGCAATCATCAAGCTGGCCTTCATCAAAGCGCTCGCGAACGAGCCGGTCGATCGCGAGCTCCATGGTTTCGAGCGAAGGTTCAACGTTTTGTTGAACGACCGATCTAGCTACTGCTTCCGAAGCGTCGGCAAGCATGACGATCGCCGTTTCTTTCGATGCGGGTTTTGGCCCCGGGTATTTGTATAACTCTTCGTTGACAACTACACCTGGCGAAAGCTGCATTGCCGATTCATAGAAGAAGCTAATACGGCGCGTGCCGTGGTGCATTGGAATGAATTCCACGAGCTTCTCAGGAAGGTTGTGAGCACGCGCCAACGCGATCCCTTCAACGACGTGCTTGCGTATCCGCTCTGCACTTTCTTCAGGTGTGAGTGAAGCATGGACGTTGCCAGCTTCCAGCGATTGATTCTCTCCGAAGTCGGATGGTTCGACCAGTTTACCAATGTCATGGAAGTATGCGCCGACCTTCGCAAGCAATCCGTTGGCTCCGATCGCTGCAGCAGCATTCTCCGATAGCTGCGCAACGAGCATGGTATGCTGATACGTACCAGGCGCGCGCAAGGCCAGTTCGCGCAGGAGTGGATGATTGATTGTATCGAACTCCGTGAGCTTGAGATCACTCATAGTGTCAAAGATCGATTCCACCGCAAAGAGCGCCGCAAACGTAAGCACCGGCGAAATCAGCGAATTCATCGATGCCGCCAAAAGCTGATATCCGGTTTCCGATAGCGGCGTCGAACGCTCCAATGCTAGCGCGGTAATCGCGATCAAATAGCCAAGAAAAATATAGCCGATGCTCTGAAACAGTTGTGACCGGCTTCGCAGATCGCGCACCGTATATGCTGCGAACGCACCAGCGGCGAGCCCTGCCAATGCCACAGAATAATCATTGCCGCGAATACCGGCAACGATCAATGCCGCGACGACAGTACCATAAAAACCCGTTCGGGAATCGAACAGGATTGTCAGCAGCATGCTCGTAACCGGAATCAGGATTAGATACTCGAGCGGGAAAGAGAGATGCACACCTACCGATAAATACGCAAGCACCGCAGGAAAGAGCAGGATCAATCCGAGCAACAACAACTGCGCGTTATCGTTGTAGATGCGCCGGCGAATGAAGCGCAGGTACAGAACCACAAGCAGGAGAATAACGCCTGCATGACCGATGGTGCCAATGATCCGAGTAATCTGCGAAGCGGTCCCGCCCCGTTCGATGCGCGCCTCCGCAAGCGACTGCAGTTCGTTCTTACTCTGCGCATTGATCACACTTCCGCGTGTAAGGATCAACTGTCCTTCTTTTACGATCCCTTCGGTGCGAAGCACCTTTCGATCGAGTTCATCGGCACCTTCGCGCGTGAGGTCAGCATTGAAGATGACCGTAGGCACGAGCGAGCTTCCGACAAGCTTCCCAAGCGCATGCACAAGCGGCTCGGGGCCATGTACCCTCTTTTGGACCTCTCCATCAATGCGATTTGCTGCTTCATCGATTGTAACGAGTGATTTACGCGGCACAAGCGTTTCTTCCGTTGTACGCGTGCGCAAGGAGATGGTCGGCGAGCTGGAAAACGAATCGCTCGCAGGTGTTGGCTTCACAATGAGTCCTCCCGACTCCATTTCGTCAAGCAGCTCGACGAGTGTGGGCTGGACTTCAAGAAGCGGCGAGTGTTGTTGACCGCGTCCATTTCTGGAGCCGGACTGAAAGGCGATCAAGGCTTTCCACTCGTCGGATGAAAATCCGAACTCATGTACGGAATCCGCAAGGGCAACCTGTTTGAGCGTATCGGTTGTCGCGGCACTGAGCATTGCCTGCAACCGGTTAATGTTTTCCGTTAACCGCTTGACTGCTTTCGAGCGAGCCATCGAATCCGGCACATACACTGGAAACAGATCCTCCCGCGCACGAAGCAACTCCCGCTTGATCTGTGACGGATCTTTCTTGATCGCAAAGGAGAATGGTGATATGACGTCATCGCTTGTCCAGAGTGCCCCGATCGAATATGTCGAAAGTCCCTGCGCATTGGGTCGCGGGAACAGTGCTGCGATAGCAAGTGTGACGACGATGCCGATCGTCCAGCGAATGGTTTTGGAATGCCGCCATTGCGGCTGCTGGGCTTCTCGGCGTAATTTGCGGACGACGTCTTTTGCGACTTCTTTCATCGTCAGGTCGTGTGATGTACTACCAGTGTTTCATCGGCTGAACTGGCGTCAGCGCAAACGTAAAGGGAGATCAACTGCTTACTTCTCGGCAAGTAACGGACGAACCATGTCTTCCACTACCTCTCGCTTACGCATGCCAACGTAGTGAGCACGGACGACTCCTTTACGGTCAATCAGGTAGGTAACAGGTATGACATTCATTTCGCCATAGCTAGCTACGATCGAACGATCAGGCAAGAGGGTTGGAAACGGAAGATTCACTGACTCGACGTAAGGTTTTATCTTCGCAATACCATCATCATCAAGTGCAATCCCGACGAACTGCAGACCCTTTCGTTCGTACTCCTTTTGCAATTCTGTAAAATCGGGAAGCTCTTTTCGACAAGGCGGACACCATGTGGCCCAAAAGTTCAGCACGACAACTTTACCTCTGTAGTCGCTGAGGTGCACCGTGTTCCCATTGATATCTTTTAGTGCGAAGTCGGGTGCGGGTTGGTTGTCTTCGACGGCCAAATGGTTTTCATGGACCGTCTGTCCGGCTTTAATATGATCGGAGAGATAGAGAGCTCCCGCGAGCGTCATGAGCGTCACGCCGAAAAGGATAGAAAGGATCTTTGTGCGTTTCATTAGCTTGATCGGCCGTCCGTTGAAAATTGGCGGTCAGACCGTGTTACTTGAAGGCGAATGCCGAGCAAATAAATCCATCTACTTAGCGGGTAGAATAGTGCATTACGCCGTTTCGGCTGCAAATGCCGGTTCGTAGACTCGTTCGTCAAAAATGATCTTGGTCGCCAGCTCCCTACCCTTCTCATCGATCTTGTGGAGCGGCATGATCTTGGCGCCATGAACGATTGCGAGATCCAGGCCTGCTTCGATCGCGTAATGCAGAAACACCGAATTCAGGACGTGTCGCGAATGAGGATTGAGTCCGAATGAAATGTTGGAAACACCCAGGATCGTACGACATTTTGGGTGCCGTTCTTTGATCATTCGGATCGCCTCGATCGTTTCGATTCCTGCTTTGCGGAATTCCTGATCACCGGAGCCAAGCGTGAATGTCAGCGTATCGAAGATCAGATCTTCCTCACGCATTCCATACTTGTTGACCGAGATATCAATGATCCGTTCGGCGATCTCCAGTTTTTTCTCTCGTGTCTTCGCCATTCCATCTTCATCGATCGTAAGTGCGATCACCGCAGCTCCATATTTCTTACAGAGCGGCAGGACGTGCGCCATTCTCTCCTCTCCATCCTCCATGTTGATCGAGTTGACGATTGCGCGGCCTGCATACAGTTTGAGCGCCTCTTCGATCACGGGATATTCTGTCGAATCAATCACGATCGGCACCGAGATCTGCGTGTTCAGCCGCTTCATGATCTCATGCATATCGCGCACTTCATCACGGCCGACGTATGCGACGCACACATCAAGCATGTGCGCTCCCTCTTTTGTCTGCTCTCTGCCCATTTGCGCTGCTGCATCGTAATTCTCTTCGAGAATGAGGTCTTTAAATTTCCTTGATCCATTCGTATTGCAACGTTCGCCAACGATGACAGGCGAGGGATCGATGTGGAATGGTACGCTCGAATAAATTGACGCTGCCGACGGAGTCCAACTGATCGATCGCTCTTTCGGCGTAATGTGCGTTGCAAGCTGTGCGAGCCTTGCAATATGTTCTTCGGTCGTGCCGCAACATCCACCGATGATCGAAACACCCAGATCACCAACGAAATGCGACATCCATTTCTCCAATTCCTGCGGCGACAGATGATAATGCGCAACGCCTCCGACGTTCTCGGGAAGGCCTGCGTTAGGCATGCAGAACACAGGCTTCGGAGAGTTTTGAGTGAGATACATGACGTTCTCTTCCATCTCCTTCGGACCCGTCGCGCAGTTCATACCGATCGACGTGATGAAATCATACGGCTCGAGCGCTGTAAGCGCAGCGCCAATTTCTGTGCCCATGAGCATCGTCCCCATTGTCTCGATGGTCACCGATGTTATTACAGGCAGCTTGATGCGCTTGTCACGAAAGAGATCCTGGACAGCAGCAAGTGCAGCTTTGATCTGCAAGAGGTCCTGGCATGTTTCAATGATCAGAAGATCCGATCCCCCATCAACAAGGCCGTTCATCTGTTCGTAATAACTATCACGCATCGCATCGAACCCAATGTGCAACAGCGATGGAAGCTTCGTTGTAGGTCCGATCGATCCAGCTACAAAGCGTGGTTTTTCTTTAGTTGAGAACTGCATTGCAAGGCGTTTAGCTAGCGCGGCAGATTCTTTTGAAAGATCATATGCAATCGCTTCGAGCCCATATTCGGCAAGAACGATGGAGCTCGTGCCGAATGTGTTCGTCTCGATGATATCTGCACCGGCAGTGAGAAAGTCGATATGCACTTTCTCAACTGCTTCGGGCTTGGACCGGGTCAGGTACTCGTTGCAGCCGGCGAGATTTTCACCGCCAAAATCGTCTGGCGTAAGATCCTGTCGCTGAAGGTTGGTACCTGTCGCTCCGTCGAAAACGAGAACGCGCTCATGAAGCAGCTTGCTTAATTCCATGTTCTACATCAAAAAAACCCGAAAGATCAAATTGACCTTCCGGGCATTGTACACTTTGTTGCCTGCAACGCTTTAGCTCTTGTTTAACGTGGCAGCAAGCTGTCGCTCAAGGTCAAAGCACCACGATGAAGTTGCAACAGTCGCGCTCAAAAGAAGAGTTCTAAGTTCGAGGTGTGATATGATTGTTGTTGAACCTGAAGCCTTTGGAGGCGGAGCTGAAGGCCGCGAGCACTAAGCGGCCTGGATTAAGTATGAACACTTGTGGATAAATTTATCCACACTTGGCAAGTTGAGCTTGCCTTTATCACTTTGAGTTCTTATCATTGCCTGTAGAAGCGCCTCACACTCATTATTGGCGCTTTTTGAGCTATTTCGCGGCTTCTGTCAGGCAGTCATGCCAAAAATGATCAAGAATAGCATGGCACGATAGGAGTATTTACAGGCTCAGATTGTTACTTTAAGTGTGCGTGAGAGCTGGCGTGTGCAGCGATCATTTTCGACCGAGGCGACTACTTCCCAGCGACTGCCTTCGAGAAGCGCAGGGGAACCTGAGATTTGTTGTCATACTAACGATGGATCAACAGGTGAAGTGAGGAGCTGAATGAATTACTTCGATGATTTTGAGCCTTTCAGCATGGAAGGCGATGACGAGTTTGCAGGCGACCCAAGAGGGCGTGAAGAACAGCGCGAAAAACGCCGTAAGTACTTCGAGGAAGAACTGAAGCGTTATCGCGATGAGAAACGCCGCGAGCTTTCGAGGGAAAGTGATTCCGATTCGCAGGAGGAAGCGCCGCGGCCCCAATTTCTTAATCCCGAAATCCTCGAGGAGCTGGTCGACTATTGCATCGAAAACGAAAAATTTGATGAAGCATTGGACTTTGCACTGCTTCTGACAGAACGCGCAGCGTTCAATGGCGATGGTTGGCATCGTCGCGGAATGCTGGAAGCCCACCATGGAAAATTCGAAGAAGCGCTGAAAAGCTATCAGCGGGCGCTCGCACTCAATCCGACTGATAACGAACTCCTCATTAATTTTGGCATCGCCCTCGATGCCGTTGGAAGAACACGTGAGGCGCTTGAGATCTTTGATCGAACGCTCTCAGTCGACCCCGCAAACGACGAAGCGCTTTTCAACAAAGGTATTTGTTTCGAAAAGGCCGAGCGTTTCGATGATGCGATCGCTATTTTCAAGTATCTGACCGACAACAAGGAGCTCGCCAAGGATGCGTGGTACGAGCTCGGTTATTGCTACGACTCGAAAGATCAGCTCGATAAGGCTTTAGCTTCCTACGAAGCACATCTGGATCTCGATCCTTATAACTATAATGCGTGGTATAATCATGGCATTATCTACAACAGGATGGGGATGTTCCACAAAGCGATCGAGAGCTACGAGATGTCGCTGGCGATCAAGGAAACATTTCCATCTGCGTGGTACAATCGCGGCAATGCCTACGCGAACCTTGGCAAGCTCAACGAGGCGATCGAAAGTTATAAGGAGTGTCTGAAGCACGACGCAGAAGACGTGAGCGCGTGGCATAACCTCGGAAACGCCTATGAAGAACTACGCAGGTGGCGCGATGCCATCCGTTGCTTCACGCAGGCACTCAAGTATGATCCCAAGCACGCTGAGAGTTACTTTGGTCGCGGCTCGAGCTATGACGCGCTCGATCAGCACAAAAAGGCGCTTGAGGATTACGATCACGCGCTGGCCGTCGATAATAAGTATCCAGAACTTTGGTACGCGAAAGCTGATGCGCTTTACAACCTTGGGCAGTTGGATGATGCGATCATGGCCTATCGAATGGTGCTGGAGCTGAGTCCCAAGGATTTCGAAGCGTGGTACGATTACGCGGAGACGCTCTTCGAGGCAAAGAAATTCGAGGAGGCCTTAAGCGCGTATGAATCTGCTATCGCAATCGAACCCGCATGGGCTGAACCGCACTATGGACGTGCACGGAGTCTTTTCCTGAATAGCGAACTCCTGGATTGCGCTGTTGAGCTTGTGATCACGTTCAGGCTGGAACCGGCACGAATGAAACAGTACGAAGCTGAATTTCCGAACCTGGGGAATCCTGATGACTTCCGCCAGGTCGATGCCGTCATTCGCGAACGGCTGATGACTGTCGAACCAGGGTTAACACCGCAGTAACCTCCTGCCAACAATCAATCCCCAGGATCAAAGCTTCACTGGCCAGTGAGTGTTGCCTGATCCTTCACCACGACAAGTTCTACACGCCGGTTTGAGGCACGCCCTTCGGGTGTGTCATTGGTAGCCACTGGAGAGTTCGGTCCGTACCCTCTCGCAGGAATACGAGCCAAGTCAATTCCTTTGGCAATCAGATAATTCTGCACGGCTTGTGCCCGTCGTTCAGAGAGCGCCATGTTGAGCTTCATCGAACCCTTGCTGTCTGTATAGGCCGCAATCTCCGTCACAAGGTTCGGATGCTTCGTCATCGCAACAACAAGTTTGTCCAGATCTCCAAAGTTGTATGGAGCCAGATCAGCCTTTCCGAATTCAAAGAAGAAAGTCAAGCGAAGCTTTCTTGGAACATTCGGTCCAATATCCTCCCAGCGGATCATACGGGAAGAGACATCGACCTCATAATCAGGCATGGAATCAGGCTTGACCGTGGCGGTCGCTACATGTTTGGGGATTTCCGCCACGAAATGGTTTCTCAGCATTGGGATCGGATGTAGAACCGACGCCCTGCGGAATTGGTCTTCGTACTGACGGTGTCTATCACGCTCAAGTGCATAGAGCGAGAATCCACCATTTGGAAACTTGATGCTTATCGATGCAGAAACATATGGCTGATGGGGTGTCTTGACCCCGGCACTCTTGTAGTAGGCCTCGTAGCTTCGGCTGAAGTATGACGTCACCGGAAAACTGAACATCAGTTCTGGCGTAGCTACAACATCCTCCGTGATCGGAATGAATGTGCCAACACCGAATTTAAGATCAGCCCGAAAGCTGTTGAAGTAAGCGTCGGAAGGGGCGGTCGATGTTGCGAACGCAGGTACATAAGTTTGTGTGGTGTTCGAAACCGCAGTACGCGAAGCGGTGAAGGTTTCGCTGACCGGCCAGCTAATTCCTGCGCCACCTAACGCATAGTACTGTTGAGGAACGAGCTGGTAACGCACAAGCGCATCTCCCCCAAGGAACGTGTGCGTGTTTGTGTAGCTGGTAACGGTTTCAAAACCGTGAGCCATGGCGTCTGTACCTGTCGTCACGATTGATCCAACCTGAGAGGAGCTCGATATCGTATTGAAGTAGCGAATCTTTCCTTGCAGTCCGATAAAATCGCTAAGCGAAAAATCGACGACACCACCAAACTGGAGTCCTTGTCCGGATCCGAGTGCGCCGAATGGTAGATTATCGTCCACACCGGAGGTTTGATGCTGAAAATAGAAACCTCTGTTGCCGACCATCCAGGATCTCGTTGTCCCGATTTCGGCGCCGACATAGTGCCTTGAACTAATGGCAATATGTGCTTCAAGCCAACGATCGGCCGTAGTGTCGGGTCGAAGGTTGTTGATCGTGTAGTTCTTAAAGACAGTTGGTGTCTCAGATGGCTGCTCGGGCTTTTTTGTCTGCGCGTTTACCGCGACAGAACTACAACAAAGCAAGAGCAACACTCCGAACCCCACTGCTTCCCTACGAAGCATGGAATAGCACATCTTGGAGTAGTAGTATTAAATGAGCCTGACCAAATCCCCGCAAGGGTTTGATTAGGAAGTACGACGAAGATACCTCATCAATTTGGATAATCCAAACGAGAGTTATTGCTATGGGAAAGAATGTGCCCTTATGGCGAAGAATGTGGAAAACCCCCAAGAGCGCAATTACGAACCCACCCCTGGGCTCCCGAGAAAAGTGTTTTTATCTACCGATGGAGGACGACAAACTCAACGCGCCGGTTCTCGGCTCTGCCCTCTTCTGTGTCGTTCGAAGCGATTGGATCCATCTTTCCATAACCCTTCGGTGCCACACGTGAGGACTCGATACCATTTCGGACCAGGTAATTCCTGACAGCCTGAGCACGTCGGTTCGAAAGGTCGATATTGTATGAGTCTGTTCCCTTTGAATCAGTGTATCCTGCGATTTCCACGCTCATGCTGGGATTCGCCTTCATGAGGCGAACCGCTCGGTCGAGCTCAGGATAGGAGGCTGTCTGCAATTTATCTTTATCAAAATCAAAGAATACGAGCAGACGGGTGCGTCCGTCGCTGGACGGTGAAAGCACAATGTCATGTTTGCCCTTCAGAATCCTGCCCTGACTATCGACTTCAAAATATGCCGTTCCGAAGAGATAGCCATCGGCATCGGCAGTCACCGAATATTTGCCAGGCCCTTTGACCGGCAGCGAGTAATTGCCATCTGACGAATGTCCGGTAGAAACAGTCGAGTTGTCGCTGAGATCAACTACAGTCATATTAGCGTCAACGGGTGCTCCAGCCTTATTGCTGACTTTTCCCTTCAGCACGACCATGTTATCCGGATTGCGATCGGGCGTCTCGGATGTGTTCGTCGAGGACTGGCTGATGCTTGCAGGAGCGGCGCTCGCCTCTCCCCAAGGAAACTTGATTCCCAGCGTCAAATCAAGGTGCCATAACTTCGGGGCGGTTGCACCTGCGGATGAATACAGATTCAGATTGTTGGCATTGAAGAGATCTGTCAGCGGGATGGAGAGCAGTACCTCAGGTGTAAGCACCGTGCCATTTGAGCCTACTGGAATGAAGGTACCAACACCAATCTTTACATCGAATCGCGTAGTTGCATACACGTTACTCAAACTTTGGCTCGGAAAACTTAGTGACTTGAATCCGGATGGCGCGTTGCTAGTCTGGTCGATGTAGGAGACATTTGGGTCCGCACTATCGATGCTTTGTGTGCCTTCAAACGTGTTGCTTACAAGATCAGAAAAGCCAAGTCCGCCAAGAAGATAAACAGATTGCGGGGAGAGCTGATAGCGCAGCAGTAGATCAATGCCTGCGTAACTCCACGATGACTTATAATGACTCGAGATTCGAGCCAGTAGTGTTTGATTACCACCGGAGAAGTCCGTTGCCGTTGCGGTTCTGATATCGTCCGAACTCGTAGTGCTGGAGACATACCGAAGCTTCGTTTCAAAGGAAGCAGCATCTGACAGTCCATAGTCTCCAACCAATCCCACAATAAAGCCAAGCCCATGGCCCGCATTAGCGAACGGCATTATGATCGTTGCCTTCAGCGTTGGGTCATTTACTGATCCCAGATAGAACCAATTTTGTGCGCCGTTCAACCATGCGTAGTTGATACCCGCTTCCACTCCAAAGTAATTTCGTGCGCCTATCGGATGCGACTGCCACGCACCTGACATTGGCTCAGGCGCATTGTCGTTCTGGTACGAACCTCCAAGGTCAGGTTTCACGCTCTGCGCTGCGAGGCGGCGCGATGGCGTGAGGAGGAGAAGTACGAAACAAGCGACACTTAGCGCGGTACAAGCGAATTTTTTCATGATGAGGGCTGCGGACTTTGGATCGAATAGGATGAGAAGAAAACGGTTTCACTTAAGCAAATATAATCCTATTGAGACCATTTGCTCCCATATGGAACCCTGCAAAGGCATTTCGTGTATATTTGGCGCTTCATGGAAGGCCAAATGGCTTGCATGAATCAGGATTGCTGGGCGCGTTCATCTAGCGGCTAGGATACCGCCCTCTCAAGGCGGGTACACGGGTTCGATTCCCGTACGCGCTACTACCACTGCAAGCTGGATATCGAATCAGAAGCATCGACCCAAGGCTCTCCCTGTCACCGTGCTCCCAGTATTCCTCAATTATCTTTTGCCCCATTGGCTATCCATTGCTTCACGGCATCGATGTACTGCTGCGGAATTGAATTCAGCCTGTCGGGCATACGGTCTCCTTCATCCGGACGAAGCATACCCGTCAGTTTAGCGCACAGGTAACTTGAATCGGGTTTGCCTGGGACGACCCTTCCACTGTAATGCTTCAACGCGGTGTCGTTCTGAATTCTGCCAAAGAGGAGCGATTGGTACGCCTTTCCGCGCTCGAGCGAAAGTACTGCTTTTGGCGGATCACCACCATGGCACGAACCTGGTGCAGTACAGCTCTGGTCAAAAATGTTCGTCTGGATGCTGGACAGCGTAGGCTCTACTACAGGTGCGGGTTCCGTAGTATGACAACCATACTCTGCAGCGATGCCAGCTACAACGACTACGGCACAGAGCACATGGATCGAGAAGCGATAATACCGATCAGCGGTCAATTCGTTTTATCATAGATCGTTTTGCCACCCAGGTATCCCGGCGTAAACCATAGGAAGAGATTGCAGTGCTCCTGCGTCTCGACGTGAGGCCCAAACTTTATTGTAGAATCCGAATCGTTGTGGTAGTTCGCAGTATACTTTATCATCTCGCCAGGATTGAGGGTCAACGGTGGATCGAAAACCTTGAACGGCGGCTCGCTCCATGCCACGCTGCGATAAACCTCGCCTAGCGAAGCATTATTGACCGAATCCCATTTTTCAACAACAAACGATTTTCCACGACTATGAAAATGTCCCGTCATCGCATAGATCGCGAGCGGTTTTGTAGTTCCGGCAAAACGGCAGAACTTCGAAAACGACGTGTCAGAATGTGGTTTGATGAGAACTGCGGTATCCTGTGCAAACAGCATGGAAGCAGGCTGTGTCGCTGGTCCATTCGCTTTCCAGATGTTGATGACGACTTTTCCGCTATCGTTCGGCGTAGTCTGCGTTGAGGCATTGACATAATGCACTTGCATGCACATTTGCTCGGCCGAGTTCAAATGCACCGAGACACCTGTCGGAAGTGACCAATCGATGTAGTGTTGCTGCGATTCGATCATCAGATCGGATTCATTCCAAATTGCTGTAGAACTAAAATTATACTCGTTGCTATCCGCGTGTGGAGTTAATGTTCGAAACAGATTCATATGATGTGTCCCAAGATTGGTCGCAATCTGGATTCGACCAACTTCGAACGGCAGCGTAGTCTTTAATTTAAACCAGTGATCGATCTGAACTTCCTGGCCCTGTGGTACTGCGAAAGGTCCAAACACGATCTGGATTCCAGAATCCGCCGGCGGCACTGGCAGCGTAACATTGCCATGTGAGTCTGTCCCGGGTAACGTCTCAGCCGGAGGGTTCGTAAGGGTGCTCTTGCAGCTCGTCAAACACAGGGCGAGACAAATGGTAGAGAAGGCTAAATACTGACGCATGGAATTTGGATCGGTAGTACTTTATGACAACAACAACCTTTTGATATCACTCGTGAAAAGGAGATAGTTTCTTCTCTTCAACGACACAGAAATCACCGGATAGTACACAAGAACCGTTGCATAGTTATCCTGGCAGCAGAGCAATTCCTTTGAGGAGAAGATCGGGGTCGGTGAGTGCTCCGGGCTGCAAATATTCCTGTAGCTTGTTTGCCATTCCTCCTGTGTTGACAACAATTGGAGTCTCACCGGCAAACGCCTGTTCGCTTAAGAGACTCGCCAATCCCCGGATCCCCAAGATCGCGGAGAAGAACACACCAGAGCGAATCGCTGAAGATGTACTATTCGCAAGAACGGAATCTGGAATCTCGAATGCCTCTTCAGGTAACTGAGCAGTTTGTTCGCCGAGTGCTCGGAGTGTCGAGAGAACTCCAAGGGTGATTACGCCACCAAGGAATACCCCGTCTGCGCTTATGCAATTGAGTGTCGTAGCGGTGCCAAGATCGACGACCAATATCGGGCGCCGTTCCCGTTTGCCAAACATTGTGTAAGCGGCAAATCCGGAGAGTAGTCGATCAATCCCCAGCGATTCGGGAGGGTCGTACTCACTTGCCATCGGGACAATCTCGTGCGTGATCACCCTTGCCTCAATGTTCGGCAAAAGCGCACGAAGAAGTTCTTTCGAGATCGGTACTGCGTCTGGAACGACTGAAGAAATGAGAATTCGATCGACGCTCTCGAGTCCGATCAGCGCTGGCTGGACAGGCTCGCGTCGGAACCGATTCAGCTCCGCCGTGGGGCAAGCGTACTTTGAGAGTACGACATTGCCAAGCATGACTGCCATCGTCATGCGCGAGTTGCCGATAGCGACAGCAAGCGTCGTTTCGCTCATCGTGCCTCTTCAGGCAATGGAGAAATTGCAAGTGTTCCACTGTAAAGCACTTGTGCCGTGCCATCAAGATGCTTCACCATCATTCCACCGTCACTTTCTATTCCGCAATACGACACCATGCGAATGATCTCACCATTGAGTAACTCGACATCGAAGGTTGGCAGCAGCTTCATCCAGCCCAATTCCATTCTGAGTTCGTTCAGGACACTCAACTTGAATAACGCAGGTGGCATCTCGTTGGACCGCTCGACATAACTTGCGACTCCAGCGAGCACTCGATCGCGAACCTGGTCGATGTCAAGCATGCGTTTGACTGCGCCCATGAGCGAAGTTGCGCTTGCCTTCAACTTATCGTCAAACTGCTGTTGGTTGACATTCATACCGATGCCAAGCACGACTGCTTTGAGCTCCTCACCGCTCCAAACTGCTTCAGAGAGGATCCCACAGAATTTTTTTCCATCGAGCAAAAGATCATTCGGCCACTTGGTACGAACGCGGCCTTGCTCAAAATATGGCAGATGCCCTTGCAGAAATGTTCTCAACGATTGCGTAACGCTCAGCGCAGCGATGTACGGAGCAAGTTCAACAAACCCGCGCGGAATATCTTTAAGGACGACACTCATGAGCAATGATTTCCCGCGTTCATCCTGCCAGGACCGGCGTGGCAAGCGGCCGCGGCCCGAGGTCTGGTGCTCGGCCTGGATGACATCTCCATGTTTGGCACTCCCATCGGCCACGCGTGTTCTCGCGAGATCGTTGGTCGAAGGGAGGTCTTCAAATTTTTCGATCGTCCACATGATAAGGCGATAAACGTACTGAGCACACTACGGTTGTGTTCGTTCCTGGAGATCAATAAGTCACACGTTCGATACGGAACAACAGGATCTCTCGAGAAAAGAGCCGAACGTCTTCGGATCAAAACAGAGAACGGACTTTCCATCAATCATGTAGTCGTAAGCAATTTGATTTTGAAGCAAGCCGTCCACGAATGTACGTAAATGATCGTCTATAAATTCGGCGGGGCCACTACGCGTAGCGCTCGAGGCCTGGAAACACTGGTCGAGCTTGTCTCTAGCGCCCATTCGCTCGAGACAAAGCGATTGCGCAGACGCTCTGCTACGTCCGAGATCCCTGGTCTCATCGTTGTGATCTCTGCGATCGGCCATACGACGCGTTATCTGCAGCGTGCAGCCGAGCATTCCAGTCAGGGTAATCTCACCTCGGCAGAAGAGTATCTCGAACGCGTCACGATGCAGCACGCGCAATTACTCACTTCGCTCAAGTTTCCGGAACAGGTCCATGCGGAGGTGACGGCTTCGTTCAGGAAGATCTATCAGGAGATCCGCGCACTGATCGAAGGAATCCACATCACGCGAGAGCTCTCGCTTCGTGCTCGCGATCAGGTGATCAGCAAGGGTGAGAGGTTTGCTTTCGCGATCGTCGCACCATTGCTGCGTGAGCGTGGGCTCGAGGTTGCGGAGATCAATGCCCGAGAGGTGATCATTACCAGCGAAGAGTTTGGCCGTGCGCAGCCAGTGATGAATGAAACGACCGATCGTTTATCCTCAGAAGTATTGCCTCGACTACTCCGTGGTGAATTAGTCCTGATTGAAGGCTTTGTAGGTGGCACACTCGATGGAGTGACGACGACCATGGGCAGTGAATCTTCCGATCTGAGCGCAACAGTAATTGCGGCGTCTCTGGGTGCAAAGGAAGTCGTCATCTGGAAATCTGTCGCTGGCATTTTCGACGCGGATCCGGAGCTAATCCCTGAAGCAAAATTGATCC
>Ga0207148_1067_pt1 | contig 24352 bp, 25 predicted proteins | sample Alteio_BWMinHeat_34_FD_153558 | JGI IMG/M metagenome (GOLD analysis project Ga0207148, IMG submission 153558) | Enriched cells from forest soil in Barre Woods Harvard Forest LTER site, Petersham, Massachusetts, United States -... | ecosystem: Environmental > Terrestrial > Soil > Temperate forest >... | reverse complement strand
TGCCATAATGATCAGCGACCCGCCGAACTGCGCATAGCTAAAGAAGCGAGTCATCCGTTTGCGGGGCACGATCTTGATCAGGACCGAATAGATCGTGATGACCGCCATGGCGCTCGTCACTCCTGCGAGACTCGCTGCGGACAGTACTCCTACAGCTGTGATCACATAAGGGCTGCCAGCGCGGATCCCATCAAAGACAGCAGACGGAATGCCGATCATCAGGCTCGGGATCAGCGTATACACAACAATGATCAATAAACGAGAGAAATAGAATGTCTCACTCGAGATCGGGAATGGAGCGAGGATATCCGTCTCGTTCGGCGATAGAAAGCCGCTGCCAAATGCAAGAAAGATATTTGAAGCGGTGATCAGCATCACGTACATCATCACGATTGCAGAAACCGCAAGGTAGGTGTAGGGCTGGTTATTATGAGCGTACAAAGGCAGGAGAACCATGCCGATAAATAAGTAGGAGACGATCGAGAAGAAGAACCACCAGAAGCTTGCCTTTCTTCTGCCTTTCGCGTAGCGCATGGAACTGGTGCGCCATTCGCTTTTAAGCGCATAACGGGCCAGCGTCTTTGACTGCTTGAAATCGATCGAAGAGAAGAATGCCATAGTACGTTAAAAAGAGGAGAGCGCACGCAGGACTTCTTCCGTCGCGCGCTGGATGTCAGCACCATTCGTCAGTTTGTTGAACGCCAGTTCTAGTGTTGGCTGTCCGGAAAGCGTCAGCAATTCTTGAGGAGTCCCGATGGCGACAAGTTGCCCTTTATTCAGAATGCCGATCCGGTCGCAAAGCTTCTCAACCACATCGAGTACGTGCGAACAAAAAAAGAGTGTCTTGCCATGTGAAGCAAATTTGCGAAGGACTTCTTTGAAGATGAGTGAAGCGTTTACGTCAAGCCCGCTTAGTGGTTCATCAAGGATCAATGTATCAGGATTGTGCAACAGCGCGGCAATGATCACTACCTTCTGCTTCATTCCTTTTGAATATTCGCTAAGCAACTTCTTGCGGTCCTCGCCTGTCAATCCAAAGAGTTCGAATAGCTCATCACGTTGTGTGTGAGCCCGGATCATCTCCATATGACGAAGCTCGGCAACCAGATCGATATATTCATCCGCAGTGAGACTATCATAGAGCAGCGCATTCTCCGGCACGTATCCGATGTGCTTCTTCACCTCAATTGGCTGCTCCGTAATATCAAGCCCGTTGATCAGGACCTTGCCTGTTGTTGGTTTCGAGAGACCCGTCAACACTTTCACAGTCGTCGACTTGCCAGCCCCGTTCGGGCCAAGCAAACCGAAGATTTCACCGGTTTCAACGCGGAGGCTCAGATCCTCAACGGCAACAAAGTTGCCATAGGACTTGCTAAAATGCAGCAGTTCGATCATTTGAACGAGTATGTAGGATAATTATGACTTCGGGATCTTGATCTTCACTACGAGGTCATCGTGATTTGCACGCACCGTAGAATATTCGATCGAGAGCTGATTGTTCCCAGCGTGTGCTTCGATAGACTTCGGAATAAGTACACCATCATGTATGGTGGGGTCTCGATAGTAGATCGTCATGATCGCAGGTTTCTTTTTAAGCTCCTCAGATCCGACAATGCCTTTCCATCGCTGAAATTTATAGACTGTGAGCCCAGCTGCAGGAATCAGCGCAGCTCCTTCAGGGATTGATCCTTGAAGGTAGATCGCCTCCGTCAACGAATCCAGCGTGTGTTGAATGAGCAAGATGTGATCTGTCTCGCCACTCGAAAGAAGGGTAATAGAATCTTGTGGATTGAGATTCTCAGCGCCAGGTGCGAGGCCGTAAAGGGCATCGTTCAGTAACGAGAGCGAGACACCCTTCATCTGTGTGAGGGTCTCAAGCGAGTGTGCATCTGTTGTGCCATGAAAAGAGTCTCCATTGAGCGAGTTGTAAAAAAAGTATTCGGAAGGCGACGCAAGAAAGCGTGCAACAGAGATGCCGAACGGCCCTGTAATAATGATGCTTAGCGAATCTGCACGATTGGAATTGTGCAAAGAACTCTCAGCATCGAGCCGTTTGCTGCTGAGCGTAAAATGGGCATTCTGACTCGTCTCCTCATTGGCGACTGTCAGTGAGCCTTCTGCAGATAGTGCTCGCGCCGCTACGGATGTTCGGTCCAACCAGTTCAGCACCTGATCGACTCGCACTCGATTCTGATCGATCGAGGGAAAAGCGATGCTAGTTGATCGGGTAGTCTTCACTGCTGACGTGCAGCCTTGGGTCATGACAGCACAGAGAAGTAGAAGAAGAGCGAACCTAAGATAAGGCACTGGCCGCTGCTGTAGAAAAGCGAGAGCGATCACAATAAAGCTTGGCTTCGTTAGTGGTATTTGACGTAATTAACTCTTCTTACGTCGTAACCGTGCAGTTTGTATCACAGAATCTTCTCCAGGCATTCATAAAACAAAAGAGGAGCGACAATGTCGCTCCTCTTCACAATCAAACATGTCTCAGGATCACCACCCGCGATGGCGCACCCAAATCGCATATTGATCTGCAGTTAGTCTCGTCTTCAGGAATACATCAAGCTCGGTAAGACAGGTCTTCACTTCAGTGACCAACGCTTTGCGGAGCAAGTCGGTCTGAGCCAGGTAAAGCGTGATCGCTGAATCGAGCATAACGCGGGCAGAATCCCTGGTGACTTTGCCAGAGTCAAGCTGTGCAAGGATAGCGAGCTTTTTTGTACGGAATGCCAGGCGATACGGTTTGAGATCAACTTTGAAGGTGTCGATACCAGCATCGGCGCATTGATGGAACATCTTGATCGCAGTATCGACCGCTAACTTTTCTGGTGCTGTCAATGCCAGTGAATCTGTCCAATCATTGTCACGCACGCCAATGTAGATGCCGTGATAATGGTGTGGTCCCTGAAGGTGGACGTGGATGTGGTTATGGTCTCCGTACCCATGTCCGTTCTTGATCAGGTCATGCGCGAATTTGAATTTCTTGCCGTGATCAGAATTGTCTCCGTCCTGGACATCCCGACTGCTGAAATAATCCTGTTCGTCAAGAAAGTAGGAATATTCAACATCATCATCGCCACTGGATAGAACATAGTAATCATCGGCGTTTCCAGTGGGCGGTGGTGTAAAGAATTCGTCCACCGTTACGGAATTCGAATCTGTCGTTTTTGCCGGGTTAGGGGCAGTTGGTGCTGTGGCGCAGCTTGAAAGAAGAATAGAGGTAAGGCTGAAAGCCGAAGCAGCAAACAACCATCGCATGTGTATTGAAGTAAGTGTATGCATCATTCTGGAATATTGATAGTAGAAAAGTGCAGCGGCAAACAGACATGCTGCATGGATATAAGACTCGACGTCAACTCTTGTGCCAGTCCAGAAGCGTCCGCAGGTTGGTACTGTAATGAAGGGCGGTCTGCTGTAAATGAACTGCTAATCATGCTGACATCAGCACGAAGACACTCAAGCTTTGTAATCCGGCTAATCGATCGACGTAAGGAATGCATTGTTGGTCAAACTAAAACTGCAGGAGAGGAGCAAGTTAGCTCCTCTCCTGATGGGCTTAGGCAAATACAAGAGACTCCCCATCCACAAATCACCATCCGCGATGTCGCACCCAAATATCGTACTGACTCGCAGTCAATCTCACTTTAACAAACACGTCCAGCTCGTCAAGGCAAGGTTGTATGGAATTTCTAAGCTGCACCCTGAGCGCTGCAGTTTTCGTGAAGTATGTTGCAATAGCCGAGTCGAGCAGAACTCGGGCTGAGTCACGACTGATAAGTTCTGAATCAAGCTCTGCCCTGATCACGCTACGACGAGTAGCAAACTCTGTGCGATACGGCTGGAGTTGCACGCGGAATGCAGCCAATACGGTATCTGCGCAATTGTGAAGCATCTTAATTGCGGTATCGATACTCAGTTTTTGCGCATCTGTTAGCTGAAGGGAATCGGTCCAGCTCAGACCATCCTCACCATTCTGATTATTGCCATGTTCTCGATGTCCACGATCATCCTCACGACCAAATCCGTGGCCGTGTCTCGTGAGTTCGTGTGAGTACTCATGATGATGATCGCTATCGACTGAAGTATTGGCAGACTTAAAGTCCGAGTCATCAAGAAAGAGTGAATACTGCGGTGCGTCAAAATCACTTGCGAAAAGCAGGTAATCATCCGGACCACCATCTGTCCACGGCGTTAGAAATTGTTGAACAGTGCTGGAATTTGTCGATGATGAAGGATCGGTTGGATATTTAGCGCAGCTTGAAAGAAGTAGAGCGCAGAGACTGACGGCTGTGAGTACTGTCCCCCAAACTTTTCTGGAACGAACTGATGCTGGCATCTTGAGTAAGATTGATGTTTGTGATCGCAATTACGGAGCGATCCCTGGATATCTGAAAGCAAACTGAAGAGTGATTTCCTCGTAAGTTTAAGGACACGTTTTTCAGGCAACAGTGTACACGCGATTTGAAAAATGAAACATTTGTCACCCGCTTTGCCGATTGAACCTTGAAAGTAGTTGGCTGTTTGAAATGTGCACCGTAAACGGTTGAACGAATGATTCAAGAAGGAAGAGGCGGCATTGTGGTCGTAGGAGGGGGCGCAGCGGGCATTTTTGCAGCTCTTGGTGCGGCTCATGAGGCACAGGCAAGAAAACTACGTACGTCCATCGTACTCCTCGAGCGCAACGAGAGGCTTGGCATCAAGATCCTGATATCAGGAGGTGGCAAGTGCAACATCACGCATGCCGGTCCAGTCGATAAGGTCCTCAAGGAAGGGTTTCTCTTTAACAATGAGATGCGCTTTCTCAAATTTGCAATGCACGAATACACGAATGACGATGTGCTCTCGCTGCTCGAGCGTCAGGGTGTTCATTGGCATACTCGTGACAATGGGCGCATCTTTCCCAATACTGGCAGCGCAGAGCATGTGCTCGAAGCCTTTGAAAGGGAGTTAGCGGAGAAGAAAATCAACGTTGAGACTTCATCCAGAGTTATTGGTATCGAATCTGCTGATGAACAATGGGAGGTAATCACTGCTCACGAGAGGTTGAACGCCGGAGCTGTGATCATCGCCACTGGCGGGATCAGCTATTCAAAGGTTGGCACTACTGGTGACGGGATAACTTACGCGAGGAAGCTTGGCAAGAGGATCGAGCCGCTCATGAGCGCTCTCGCGCCTATTTATCTGAAACGGAAACCGCCAACGGAACTTCAAGGTGTCGCCATCCGAGGAGGCCAACTTCATCTCAGTCGCAATAGCCTCAAGCTGCATTCAAAAAAAGGAGATTTCTTGTTTACGCATCGTGGCCTCTCTGGACCAGCTGCGCTCGATATCAGCCGCAACGCTGCGATCGCGCTGCTCGAAGGTCCTCTCGATCTATCTGCATCACTCATTGATATTGCTGACGAGAAGCTTCGTCAAGACTTGAAAGAATTGCAAGAAACTCGTGGCGCACAGCAGCTAAGCACTTGGCTTGAAGAAGTTTTGCCAAATCGAATCGTCCCATACGTTCTAACTGCTGCAATAATCGATGAGCGTCAGCGCTGGAATCAACTTGATAAAGAAAGCCGACAACGACTCTTTACGGCACTCATCAACTTTCCATTTGGCGAGATCGAGGAGGTCCCTATTGAAAGAGGTGAGGTGACTGCAGGCGGAGTCTCTCTCGAAGAGCTCGACCCTAAAACAATGATGTCGAAAAAATTGCCGGGGCTTTTCATTGCTGGGGAGATGCTCGATGTCGCCGGTGAGATCGGGGGCTTCAATCTTCAGGCCGCTTACTCCACCGGTTGGGTAGCTGGAAGATCCGCCGTCCGTTTTCTAAAACCTTCAATCGATTAAATTGAAAAAATCCGCCTCATAGGAAGCGGATCTTCTCGGGTTCGCGACTTACATCACGAATAGGATTAATTAATTACTGTGTGGCTTATTGCTAAACCTTTGCAAATTCAATCCTGTCGTTTGTTGACGACAGTCTGGATCGTTACCGAAGCCGGAGCCTCAATTGTCTCGACCGAGAAATCATACATCAGACGAATGGTTTGCGAAGTGCCAGGAGTTTCGATAAGTGTATCCTTCGCAATTACCGAGTCACCTTCGAGGTGTACCCAATATTTGTGCGAGGGTTTGAGTACGACGAGATAGTTACCGCTTGCCGAATTCGAGCGGCTTGCCGTTACTTCCATTGCGGTATCGTTCGCAGAGCGAACGCTGACCTTAACGGAGACAGGCTTGCCAGTCTCGCTCGAGCGGACACTTCCCTTCATAACAACGACTGCCTGCGAAAATTGCGCTTGACTCGTTTCGACGTGCATTAACGTCGCACCGAGTGCCACAAGAGCTACCGACAAGAGCCGATTAATGTTTAACAGTTTCATATTCTGCGTTAGTATTTGCGTTAGTGGTGAAATTTATTACGATTTGAAAGAAGCAGAGTTTCGAGTTATCTTATTCGCTTCTAACGCTGCAAAGTTCTGGAATCAGGGTTTCCTGAGTATTCTCAGGTTATTAGTGTACAGTAAACACTTCAAAAGAACACGCTGGGAGGTATATTTGCCAACTGGATGCCAAGTTGACACAATGAAGAAAATTCTTCAATCAATCACTAAAATTGTACAGAATCAGGGCAGTTCTAGTGGACTTGAAACTCCACTCTGCGATTACGTGCGCGTCCTTCTTCGGTCCCATTATCGGCTACAGGGTCTGATTCGCCATATCCAACGGCAGTAAGGCGATTGGGGGCGATTCCGTGCGCAACAAGGTACTCTACCACGCTATGTGCGCGGGCCTCAGAAAGCCGTTGATTATAAGCGGCAGTTCCGATCGAATCTGTGTAGCCGGCAACGGTCACGTGCATATTTGGCTGCGCTTTCATTAACGCAACAGCACGGTTCAATTCAGGGATCGATTCATGTTTCAGCGTTGCAGAATTAAAGTCGAAAAAGATGAGGAGCCTTGTCTTACCGCTCGCGACGGGGCTGAGAGCGATATCATGCCGGAGACGCTTATCTTTCGTCTCAACTACCGTATAATCATCCGAGTAAAAGAGATATCCCGGTGCTTCGGCGGTGATCGAATACGTTTTGCCGGGTTGGAGAACTACGAGGTAATGCCCAGAAGAATCATCTGATCGAAACCGCGCAACTTCTTCACTTGTCGAAAGATCAGTGATCGAGATTGACGCGCCAAGCGGCCGTTTTGTCAAAGCGTCAGTTACATAACCTTCGACCTGCGTGACGCCTCCTGGAGCAAACGGATTCGGTTCAACAGAAAAGATATCGAGACCGCCCAACGTTGAATCGCGATTGGACGAAACAAAAGCATGCTGCGTGCCAAGTTGAACGGAATAGAAAAATTCATCGTGTGATGTATTGATCGGTGTTCCTGCATCGACCGGCGTTTCCCAAACTCCGCCGATGTTATGCGTCACATAAATATCGTAACCGCCAAGTCCAGGTCTGCCATTGCTTGAGAAATAAAGCGTCTTACCATCTGCTGCAATAAATGGTGAGGCTTCGTTTCCAGGCGTATTGATAATCGGTCCAAGATTTTGAGGTGTGGTCCAGTTGTCTCCGATTCTTGTGGAGACATAAATATCCTGACCACCAGATCCGCCATCGCGGTCGCTGACAAAATAGAGCGTCTTGCCATCAGATGAAAGCGACGGCTGCGATTCCCAATGTTCCGTATTCAACGCTGTCAGATTTCGAACATTGCCCCATACACCATGGATAAGGTCAGCCTGATAAAGATCACTTGAGCCAACAGCATCATCCCGGTTCGCAGCCGCGAAGATCATTGTCAACCCATCTGGCGTGAAGGTCATTGTTCCTTCATTCTCCGGTGTGTTGAGTTCATCAACCGAATGCACTTGCGGGTGAGGGTCTTTTACTAATCTATTGAGATCTTCGTCCGCGGCGAAGATGTCCTGTCGTCCCTTGCCTGTCTTGCGCTCGCTCGTCAGATAAGTTTTATCGCCGCCCTGGATGATACAGAAGTCATCTTCCGTCGTGTTGATATCCTGCGGTAGCCGCGTCATAATAACTTCAGGATGATGAGGCACCTGATCCTGAGTTAGTATCGCGCCCTGTTTGCTCGAAGCACAACCTACCATGATCATGCTCATCGCGAACAACAATGACCGACGCATTTGGCTAAAGTTCATAACGCAGGCCGATCGTGAGTGTGATGAGCAATGGATTTGGAGTTGCAGAAAAACCATTCGCCTGATAGTCTGCGCGCGCGGAAGTATTGAAAAGCTGATTTAATGGAAAGGCCGCGGAGGCTTCGGGGTTCAATGTCCATCGATGTCCGATTCGGATTGGAAATCCTGCAAGTAGTTTGATCGCAAATCGAGATGTCGCGAAAGTATTGTTGAACGAATTGGACAAAGTGTAGGATCGGATCCCGGTACCTTGACCTGTACTAAAGTTTACAAAGGAAAGATTCGTCGGTCCTCCAAGCGACTGCGTAATCGCGTAATTATTCGACAGTAACTGTCCGTACTCAAATCCAGCACCTAAATAGAAGTATTTCAAACTGCGGAAGCTGTGCCGCAACATCAGGTCCACATTCAGGTATCGTAGGGTGAGCTGTAAGTCATTGGTGACAGGCACGATAACATAATCGCGATCGGTGACTCCCTGCTCCATCGATACCGAGTGCCAGCCCGCTCGCAACAGAGAGTAATTGATCTTTGCCAGAATCCCCCAGTCATCCGCTATTCCAAAATCCGCCGCTGCGCCGATCGTATAACCAACGCCGGCACTTGCCCCATCCGGAAACCGCATGTGGATCGTATCCGGAATGTCAGCATAGGGATAGTTGGTCGCAAAATAGGTTGGAGTTGCGTTCAGGAATGGAGTGATCGTTACTCCAGCGTCAATTCCGATACGGATCGGCTGTGGATGATCTGAGTAAAGCACATTCGCACTTGCAGGTTGGGCAACCGTGCGCGAATTCCATCCAGCGATGAACAGAATGACATAAACACTGAACGGAAAGTATCTCCTCATAGTCAGCCGTTTGTTGTGAGAGACAGTTGGCTTTCTGCAAGCATTTCTCGTGCCGCTTTGGAGAGGCTTGAGGAGATTATCCGAAAAGCGATAGTTCTCCGGCTCTCCGAAAATGCTCGCTCGTCAGATCGATCTTCTGGTTCAGATTGTAGCGCTTCTTCGCGACAGCAAACGTCTTGGCTACAAAATCCGCGTATCCGCCTTCGCCCCGCATTCTTGATCCAAATCGTGGATCGCTCAACTTCCCATCCCGGACCATCTCCAGCCTCGTCTTCACTTTCTTTGCTTCGAGCGGGACTGCGCGCCCGAGCCAGTCCATAAAGATCGGCTTGACAGCATAAGGAAGCCGGAGCATGTTATATCCCGCCGACTTCGCGCCATGCTCGGAAGCGGCTTTCAGAATAGGAAAGATCTCGTGATCGTTAAGTCCAGGGATGATTGGACCGATCATTACGCCACAAGGCACACCCGCATTCGTCAGTCGCTCGATCGAAAGCAGTTTCCGCGCCGGAGTCGCCGTATGTGGCTCCATCTTTCTGGTGAGCTCTTTGTCGAGCGAGTTAATCGTATGGAAGACTGCGACGAGATTCAGCTTTGCCATTTCGCTTAGGATGTCGATGTCGCGCATGACGAGCGCGTTCTTCGTAATGATGCCAACCGGATTTCGATACTCAAGCATCACCTCGAGTACCCGTCGCGTGATCTTGAACTGTCTTTCCGCCGGCTGATAACAATCTGTATTGCCGCTCATAGCGATCACTTGCGGCTTCCATGATCGTGCGTCAAAGGCTTTGCGCAGCAGCTCCGGCGCGTCGTGCTTGACCATGATCTTCGTTTCAAAATCAATCCCGGCATTAAACCCCAGATATTCATGCGTGGGCCGAGCATAACAATACGTGCAGCCGTGCTCACAGCCTCGATAGACGTTAATAGAATAGGTGAAGCCGACATCGGGGCTCTCGTTTTTCGACAGAAGCGATTTGGAATGATCGACCAGAAACTCCGTCTGCACCACCGGCAGCTCGATCAACGACTCCTCACCCCAGCCGTCATCAAACGCTTCGGTCGACCTGTTCTCGAATCGGTTCTGGATCTGGAGGTGTGTACCTCGTGAAATGCTCATTCTGTATGGTGCTCATTAAAGCACCTATATCAACGGGGGGAGCGTATGTTGGGTTCGCCGGGCAGGTATGAAGTATGGAGGGGTATTCAGAAGGAATGTAGCGTAAGCTTTACCTTGAGTTAGAAATCGTCTGGGGGCCGAGTGTGTGAATGCAATATTCATAATTCAGCCTCCTACACTTCAATTCTGAGCTGAAAACGCCATTTCCAAATTTTGATACTGGTGTCTGTGAAAACTTTATTCATAATTCTCATTCTCATAGAAAACTAATTGACGTTTTGCGAGTTCTGAGCATCTGCGACGTCGTACTGGACTGAGAGTTTGCTTTGGAGTGAGAACCGATTTCTATCCGAAATTCCATTAGATCCTTCAGGCGGCGGAAGATTCTGCAAGACCAGGCATTCATTTGGCGCCTTCAGGGGAACTGTGAGGAAGGTGCTTTCATTTCTACGGCCTCTTTGTGTGATGCCAAGCACCACAGTAGAGATTGCCTTAGTAGTAAACCTCGCTAAAAGCCTTAAAGTTCCATAAATTATGTGATTAAATCATTCCGTATCACAAGAATCACATAAATCACAGTTCAGACAATCACCCAACAATGCGCAACTACTCATCAAAAGGCCATGGGTGTTCTTCTTCATGCACCTCACCGTCGGCTGAGCGTCCTTCGCGTTTATAGGGCTTCAGCTTAGAGTGCGATGTGGCCCAGACGATGAAGTCTTCGACCTTCGGAGCGATGCTCTCGGTGGAGAATTTCACCAGCAAGGGGAGCAATCCCTCGTCTTCTGGATGCCCCTGAAAATAAATGCGACGACCTGATTTCGTGATCAGACAGTGTAGATATATCAATGATTCATTGTCCATAAGCTCCCCCTCTCGTGGGAGTGATATTAAAAAACTAACAAGAGATAGAGGAATGCATTTCTTGCTCGGACAACAACTATGCCTCACTCGCATATTTGGTCCATAGAATTGTTTTCCGTGAAAGGCAGTCGGGCCGGGAACAGGGAACAGGGAAGAAGCCGAATTGTGGAATGTCATTCCGAGCCGGACGCCAAGGGTGAAAATACGGAGGTGGTTCAGCCAAGTCCTTCTCCCACTTTGTGGGAGAAGGATTTAGGATGAGGGCGGTGGGGCTTGTAGCTCCCTTCTCCCAAATTCTCTCTTGCTTCCTTCGTCAGCAAGAGAGAATTTAGGAGAAGGGAGCTAGAACCTGCTAACCCAACTGCGCAACAACAGCCGCCTCAACATCCCCCCACGACGCTGCGCGCACGACTCCATCCGGCAACACGTCCGCCCGATTCCATGGATAATCCCCAAACAGGATCGGTCGCATGCCTTCTGCGGCGTATTCGGTGACATAGGTCAATCGGTCGTCAATAATAATATCCGCGCCGATCTCTTTGCAGATCACATGCTTGGGTTTGCGATCGATCTGATAACTTGCGAAGATCACTTCCTCAAAGATCTCCGGAAAATGAAGGTCGATGTATTGACGCGTGATTTCGCCTAGCGAGTGAAGCCTTGCTGTCACTACGATCAATTGATAAAACTTCTTGAGCTCTTTGAGCACCGGAAGCGCATCTCGAAACGGTTCAAGATCTCTTCCCGGCGCTTCGATGGCGAATCGGTTTGCGAACGTGTCGCCGGCAGCGCGTGAGCATCCAAACAAATCCGCAAGCATCGTCTGAGGAGCATCATGATACGGCATCGAAGTGAGCTCTAATTGCTCCGCAACCCACTCACGAAGTGGATACGTCCATGGACGAAGTGTATCATCAAGGTCGATCGCGATTATGGGTTTGCTCATTAGGACGTTATATCTTATGAGCAAAAATAGGCAGCCGAGCTTTGTAGCGTTGGATACAGTTTACGGCACACCCACACCTTGCAGAGGTATCCTAATACGGTCGCCTGTTGTATCTCGATCCCCTATTCTCAATGTATCCCGTATGAGGCCGTTCTCTTGCGGACAGAAGTGGACGGTAAGAGTCTTGGATGCGCCATAGGAATAAATATCAGCGGTGTCCGGTGCGTCCAAATATGTTACCGAGAAGGACGAGGTCGTAAATCTGGGTCGAGTAGTGTAGATCGTGAAACCTCGTGGTTCCAAGTGAGTTATAGTTACCGGCGCCGAATCGCAATTCCCCAATCGTACGTTGCCAAAAGTTAGCGAGCCTGGAGATGCAGAGAAGCTTCCAGGCGGGATCTCCTGGCACTGACAAATCAGGATCATGCCCAAGACAAGGCCAAGCCACGAAAGGGCTTTTGCCTCATTGTACATTCGATCTATTAGTCCGAGGATGCGGTTCATAAAGTTGATGCCTCCGTCTTATTATATAGTAACAGCTCCCTCTTACAATCAATCGCGTATTCAAAGCACATAATCAACCCCAACTTTAACACCCATCTGCATGGTGTAGGCAAGGTTTATCATGAGATGCTGTCCCGGCCTCAGTCGGATGTCAGGACCGATGCTAAAGTTGTAACGAGTCTCTATCGTTGAGCCATAGTTCGGATACGATGTAGGGAAGAAATAGTTGAACTCCTGGGTGCCTTTCAAAACAACCAATCCGATTCCAAGGATGCCATTCTTTAGAGGGAAGATGCCCGCGTGTATCCCATAAAGGAGCATGCTACCGTTCGATTGGTAGTAAGGACTGTACCTAGGAAGAAAGTCAACTCCAACAGGAGCAGGTGGTTCAGGGGCTCGATCGCCGATCTGAATGCCAGCGTAAAACTGAGCGTATACAAGACCACCCTCCAGGGCAAAACCAAAAAATGGGGGGATGGTTGTCGCCGCACCGACGTAAGGATGCAGAAGATTGTCCCGAGTAGCGGACTGTTGAGCGCGCAAAGAACTTGCAACTCCCAACAGCGACAGGAGTAACAACGCACAACTCAGGTTCTTCGCAACTGCGGAACACATTTTGGAGGCAACAGTCAGTTGTATTATGGAGGGCAACCGGCTCACCCTGACGCCGGTTCCATCCTCCCGTATGATTGACTACTTACTCAGAATCATCTTCATCTCACAACGAGTGTTGTTAGCCGAGAGCTGCGCAGTATAAACCCCACTCGGCAAATTCCACGCATCGAATCGCGCACTGTGTTGCCCTGCATCCATCGTCTGATTCACAAGTGTTTGGATTTTTCGTCCGAGCATATTGAACACTTCGAGCTGGACCACGCCACGCTCTGCGAGAACAAAACTGATCTCTGTTGAAGGATTGAATGGATTGGGATAATTTTGATCCAGTTTGAACGTCCGAGTCAGCGCGTTGGGTAATACTACAGATGAAATCATTTCAGAGAGCGGACGTCTCCAGACTCCACCATTGTAATTCCCAGCAAAGAGATTGTTGCCCTTTACTACAATGCGATCGACATGTTGGTCCGTCAAGCCGGCACTAACGGCGCTCCAAGTTGTACCCGAGTTCGTCGAAAGATATACGCCGTTGTAGAAAGTCGCGGCAAAGAGATTCGTACCGCTTACCGCAAAGTCGCTCACATAAGTGTTCTCCAGTCCGATATTGGCCAGTGTCCAGTTTGTGCCGTTGTTGGTTGAAAGAAAAACGCCCCCGTCCTGTGTCTGCGCGAAGAGACTTGTTCCGATCACCGCAAAGCAACTGACAGGAGAGTTTGTCAAACCGCTATTCGCCGCTGACCAACTTGCACCTTGATTGGACGACAGAAAAGCGCCGCTATCCGCAGTCCCTACAAAGACGTAAATACCCCTCACTGCAAAAGCCCGAATTCGCCTGCATGTCAAACCGATATTAAGTTGATTCCAATTTGTGCCGTTGTTGGTAGAGAGAAAAACGCCGTCCTGGGCAGTCCCTGCAAGCAGATTCGTGCCGCTGACAGCAAGTGCGAGGATATAATGATCCGGCAAACCATTATTTGCTTCGGTCCAGCTTGCGCCGTTGTTGGTCGAGAGAAAAACGCCTCCTCCGTAACTGGCTGCAAAGAGATTCGTGCCGCTCACTGCAATTGCGAAGATGTTAGGATTCGTCAAGCCAGCGTTGATCGTTGTCCAGGATATGCCGTCGTTGGTCGAAAGATGAACACCACCACCGTACGTACCTGCGAAGAGATTCGTCCCACTCACTGCAAAGGAAACGACACTCGTATCTGCCGAGCCGATTTGACTCCATTGGGCATTAACAAGCTTTGGTGAGAAACAACCTATGATAATCGAGATGATAAAGAGGTTAAGGAGTTTCATGGTTGTAGTTGACCAGATGCAAAAAAAGGAAAAGATCAGTTCAAACATAACACGTTAAGCGCGAGCCAGTTCTTGAAGAATGGCTGGCGTTAATCCCCCGAATTGCCTTCCCCCCACTTATGTTAGCCTCCCTCAAACCTAAAACATGGAAAAGAGTGTGGAGAAGGTCGTAGCACGTGAGGGCATTTCACAGGTTGCGGAGATCGCGTTGGCGAATGGGTTGGAGCTGACGAGTGATCAGCTTCAGCAGCTTACGCTTTATGCTGCGATGTTGATCGAAACGAATCAGCAGATCAATCTTATTTCGCGCCAGGACGAAGGGAATGTTTTCACGCGGCATATTCTGCATTCGCTTACGCTTGCAATGCCCTCGGTAACTGGTCGCACGATCGAGAAGGGATTGAGTGTGCTTGATCTCGGGACAGGCGGTGGACTGCCGGGTATTCCGCTTGCGATCGTCAGAGCTGATCTCAAGTTCACGCTGTGCGACTCCATTAAGAAGAAGGTAATCGCGGTCAGGTCCATGATCGACGAGTTGGGAATTCGAAATGCGAGAGCGGTTACATCGCGCGCGGAGGAACTCCGCCGGACTGAGCGTAAGACGGTCTATGATGCAGTCGTGACTCGAGCGGTCGCATCGGTCGCAGATCTTGCAAAGTGGACGACCGGCTTGCTCAAGCCGGGCAGTACGATCTATGCGCTCAAAGGAGGAGACCTTACGGAAGAATTGCACCGTGCGAAGCGTTTGCAGGTCATCAAGAATATCACTGCGCTTCCACTCAAGCTCGAAGGCTACACTGCGTTTGCAGAAGATGAAAAAGAGCTTGTAATTATAGATCTCAATTGAAGACCGTAAATTTTTTCTTCGCCACACACAATCATCAGCCGATAGGGAATTTCGGCTTTGTGCTGAAAGCTGCATTCAAGCATTCGTACAAACCTTTTTTCGATGTTGCGGCGAAGCATCCAAAGGTCAAATTCGGAACGCACTTTTCAGGTGCGCTTCTCGATTGGTTAGTCGCCAATGAACCGAAGCATCTCGCGAAGCTTCGAACACTTGCAGAGTCCGGTCAACTCGAATTCCTCACCGGCGGTTACTTCGAACCAATTATTTCGGTCATTCCGCCGTGGGACCAGCAATCACAAATCTCACGACTCACTAATGCGGTACGCGAGCACTTCGGAACAGAGCCCGCTGGTATGTGGCTGGCCGAGCGTGTGTGGGAGCAAGGCCTCGCAAGTATACTTCCACGAGCTGGTGTGAAGTATGTGGTCCTTGATGACACACACTTCCTCGCCGCCGGCCTTTCGCCCAATGTGCTGAACGGATATTATTTAACCGAAGACCAGGGACGAACCCTCGCGTTGTTTCCGATCTCGAAGGAACTGCGTTATACGATGCCGTTTCAGCCGGTCGATGAAACGATACGAGTCCTCCGCGATCAGGCCAGCGATAGTGGGGAAAACCTTGTCTTCTTTGCAGACGATGGCGAGAAGTTTGGTGTCTGGCCCGGCACGTACAAGACGGTATACGGACAAGGCTGGCTTGAAGAATTATTCGCAAAGATTGAAGAGAATAGCTCGTGGATCAAAACGCAGCACGGCAGCGAGATACTTAGAGATTTCAAGCCTCTTGGACACATCTACATTCCCAACTGCAGCTACTCTGAAATGCTCGAGTGGTCATTGCCAAATGCTCCTGCGGGCATTGCGTATGATGATCTTGCGAATCGATTAAAGCATGAAGGACTTTGGTCTGACGCCCAACGCTTTGTTCGGGGTGGGTTCTGGCGTAACTTTTTTGTCAAGTATCCCGAATCGAACTATCTGCACCAACGCGCCTGGAAGGCAAGCGAGCGGCTGCACGCATTGAAACAGAGAACTACGGTCGCGTCATCATTAGAGACAGCGGAGCATCATGTTCTCGCGGCCGAAGCAAACGATGTGTATTGGCATGGAGTCTTTGGAGGCATCTATCTCAATAATCTTCGCGATGCTGCCTGGACCGATTTGCTGAAAGGGGAGGCGGCAATGGATGCTGTGCAGCCAGAGCCCATGTCGTCGCTGAGCGATGTCGATGCAGATGAGCGAGAAGAGATCATCCTGCATGCAGGCCATACCAAACTTGTGATCGCACCGCACCGAGGCGCAGCGATCATTGAGCATGATTATATGCCGAAAGGCTTCAACGCTCTAAACATCCTGAATCGCCGTCCCGAAGCATATCATGCAAAGCTGAGAGAGGCTGTGCCGGCGGATGAAGTGAAAAAGGCAAAGTCGATCCATGAGGTCATTCTCACGAAGGAGAGGGGCCTCGAGAAGCATCTCATTTATGATCACTACCTTCATGCGAGCGGACTTGACCACTTTTTTGATCCGAAGATCAAGATCAGCGCTCTGGGAAAAGGAGATTATCGCGAGCTTTCAGATCTGCACACGGCGGGTTGGGCGTTTGCTCCACTTACGGATGCAGCGTCGGTTGATTTGCACAGAACGGCGCAGGTTGAGCAGCAGTCAGGCAGTTTATTGATCGAGGTTAGCAAACGTATCGAGCTTGAGGGAAAAAAAGGGGATGCAAAAGTGACCCACCGAATCGCGAACGTTTCCGGCGATGTCCTGCATTGTACGTTCGCCGTGGAATGGTGTGCTAATTTTCTTGCTCCGAAAACCCACGATCGATACTTTGAAGCCGATGGAAAGAGGCTCGAAAAGCCGTTTCTTGTCTCGACTGGCATTGTAACGGGGGCATCGCGATTTCGTATTGTCGACGAATACCTCGGCCTCGCACTCTCGTTCGAAGCCGAAGGAGCGGAATACTGGCGTTTGCCGATCGAGACGATCTCCATGAGTGAATCTGGGTTTGAGCGGGTGTATCAGGGCTCTATGATCTTCATGGTGTGGAAGCTCGCGCTGAAGCCGCAGGAAGTTTGGAAAAGAGAAGTGACGGTCAAATTTGAATCGCCTTAGTTCGCTGATGAAGAGAATTGTTCGCTCGTTCTTGTTTGCGATGTTGGGATGTGTGGCGTTACTGTCGCATGTTTCGTCGTCCGTTGCGGGTCCGGCAGATTGGTCACTTTTGCGTGATCCGAGCAGGCTCCGTGCATTCGCAGACACCGTTCAGTTTTTCCCGGCATTCACAAAGCACAAGATCGATTCGGCGAATGCAATCGATGCGATGGGCAACTCTCCGCTACGGCACAATCCACAGATCGATTGGGGCAGGTTCTGGATCGCCGACGGTGTGCTTGTTGCTTCAATCGGATTGCTCCATGTTTACCAGTTGAATGCATGGTGGAAAGATCAGCGCGTCGGCTTTCACGTTATTGATGATGTAGACTATAAAGCCAACTTCGATAAATTCGGTCACACTTACGGCGCATATTATGCCGCGCATTTTTTTGATGAAGCATTTAGCTGGAGCGGCTTCGACAGCGCGCAATCGAATGCGCTCGGGGCAACGTGCGGTGCGCTTTGGGAGCTGTATGTCGAGATCGAAGATGGCATGGCGCGCGACTGGGGTTTCTCACGAGGTGATGCATTGAGCGATCTGACCGGTGCAAGTTTTTTCCTGCTGCGAAATCGTGTGCCCTACTTGCGCAATCTTGAATACAAGTTGTGCTATCTTCCGAGCTACCAGATGTTGCATGGAGCGCCGGATATCCCGGGGCAGACAATGAATATCATTGAAGACTACGGCGGGCAGTCGTATTGGCTGACGATGAATATCGATGGAATGCTGCCAGAGAGCGCTAGAGGCATCTGGCCGAAGTGGTTGAATCTTGGGTTTGGGGTTGCAGGATGGAATCTCGATGCGCGTGACGCAAGAGGCTATAACGATTTCACTCAGCGCCGCAAAGCGTATATAATTGGCCTCGACTACGACCTTGGTAAGCTGATCCCCGAATCGTCGAGCGGCTTCATCAATTTCATTCGTCGCTCGCTGGACTACATCCATTTCCCTGCACCAGCGTTTCGGATCTCGCCTGATCCACGCTTCTTCATCCTGTTTCCATTGCAAATGTCAATTGGGTAACGAGATGAACGAGAAACGCAAAGCAGGACGTCGTGCCGTCCGTACGAGAGCAGACTCGATGAGCGACCGTCCGCTCATTAGCATCATCATTCCTACGAAAAATGAAGAGAAGCTGTTGCCGCGTTGTCTTGAGCAATTCAGCGAACGGTTGCGTCAGCGGTTTCGACTTGAGATTATTGTTAGCGACGGCGGTTCGACGGACAACACGCTCGGCATCGCAGCAGCATTTGCAGATTTCATCGCCACACACGATCTCGATCGCCGACAAACGATCGCCGAAGGCCGCAATCGCGGAGCGCAACTGGCGAACTCCGATCTGCTGCTCTTCGTGAATGCAGATACGGAATTCGATAACACCGAGCACTTCCTTGAACGCGTCCTCCAACGTTTTGCCGTCGATCAAGCTCTTACCGCAGTTGCCACACGCGTAGAGGTCGCACCTTCCGAGCGCATTTTAAGCGATACGCTCTTTCACGGGTTCTTCAATCGCTATGTCCGATTGTTAAATCAGATCGGAGTGGGAATGGGAAGAGGCGAGTGTCAGGTCGTTCGTCGCGAAGCCTTCGAGGCGTTGGGCGGCTATAATCAGGAGATGGTCGCGGGAGAAGATTTTGATTTGTATCATCGCCTACGTTCGATTGGTCGTATCCGCTTCGATCACAGTCTTCTCATTTACGAATCCCCGAGACGTTATCGCCGATACGGTTACATCAAGGTCTATGGAGAATGGATCCGTAACGGCTTCGCAGTGCTGATCAAACATCGCTCCGTGAGCGAAATCTGGGAAGAAGTAAGATAGGAGGACTCCAGCTAAGCGTACGATGGATCCGCTTCTTAACAATTGAATTTCAATCCTGAATTTGCGTTTCTGTCCTCCCTAAAATAATACCCTTGGTGGGAAATAGTGGATTACCTTCCGGGACGCAACTCGCCGTAACTTCCTGCGGAGGTTAGCTATGAAAGAAATCATCAAGCAAGGCGTTCAGGAATCGCTCAGCCGATCGAAGAAACCGCAGACCAAGAAGATCTACAGGTTAAACCCGAAAACGCAGCGGATCGCTGCAAGCGCACTCAAGGTTTTGGGGGCGCTGAATACTCTGGACAAGGTTCTGGGCTCGATCTCAGGCCACGCTCGCCGTGTGGTCTTTAAGAGCATCCTACCAGAATGGCTTCGTGATGTCGTCAAGGGCGATCGTGAAGCAAATGCCTTCACCGTCGCCACCGACGATTCGACAGCACTCATTGTACCGATGAAGAAATACGCAACGATCAACGAAGCACGCGCTAACGAGATCCTTGATCTTAAGGAGAAGTACGGTATCGACATTGATATTGAGGAAGTTCGTCATTTAGAATTAAACGAACTACTGGTCGACCAGATACCGGAAGAGAAGCTGGATAAACTCATGGAGGAGATCAAAGAGGCTCTGCTTGGAAGCAAAGTGCTCTCAGCGCAGACCAAGAAAGAGATTCGCAGCGGCAGGATCCCCGTCATCGAAGAGCACAGCACCTATAAATACACCCAGGATATTCTCGGCAATCTGCCGAAGCTTTCCGCAGGCGACCCGAAAAAGGCCGAAGCGATCATCGATGCAGTGCAGCCAGTCTTTTCCTTGCGTTCATTCGAAATGGATGACCGAGAAGTCCAGGTAGAGGAAGCGCTGGAACTGATCAAGGAAAGTATCGCTGATATTCACGAGGACTGATAGGATCCAACGGACATTCAACGTGTCGAAGAGTACGGCTGCAAGATGAAGTAATTTTGCAGCCGTATTCATTTATCTCTCGCCCGTGACAAAACGTATTCTGCTTCTTGGCTCCGGTGAACTCGGCAAAGAGCTAACGATTGCTCTCAAACGACTCGGTCAGTATGTGATCGCCGTCGATAGTTATGCAAATGCGCCGGCAATGCAAGTTGCCGATGCGTTCGCGGTGATCAGTATGCTCGATGGCGATGCGCTTGATGCGGTTGTTGCGGTACACAAACCGGATATCATCGTCCCTGAGATAGAAGCGATCCGCACCGAGCGATTCTACGAGTATGAGAAGCAGGGGTATCAGGTGGTCCCGAGTGCACGTGCAGCAAACTTCACGATGAACCGCCGAGCAATTCGCGATCTGGCATCGAAAGAACTCGGCGAGCGGACTGCCACGTATGCTTACGCTTCAACTAAAGATGAGTTTTTGAGAGCCGTGGAAAAGATAGGAATTCCGTGCGTGGTAAAACCTATCATGTCTTCTTCGGGCAAAGGGCAATCGACGATTAAAAGCAAAGCGGATGTCGAACACGCGTGGGAATATGCGATCGAAAAAGGCAGAGCGCATGTGGCGGAAGTGATCGTCGAAGCGTTCGTTGATTTTGATTCGGAGATCACGCTGCTTACAGTGACGCAAATGAATGGTCCGACGCTTTTTTGTCCGCCGATCGGTCATCGGCAGGAACGCGGTGATTATATGGAAAGCTGGCAACCCGCCATTGTTTCGACTTCAGATCTTGAAGAAGCAAAACGCATCGCGGACAAAGTGACTCGGTCGCTGACGGGCACAGGCATCTGGGGAGTCGAATTCTTTCTTGCAAAGGACGGAGTCTATTTTTCGGAGTTGTCGCCAAGGCCGCATGATACCGGAATGGTGACACTCTCAGGATCGCAGAATCTTTCTGAGTTCGAGTTGCATGCCCGCGCAATTCTTGGGCTGCCAATTCCAGAGATCACACTTGAACGAACCGGTGCGAGCGCGGTGATACTTGCGCAGTATGAATCTTCAGAAACGCCAACGTATGCTGGCCTGGCGAATGCGCTCAAGGAGTCGAGAACTGATATTCGCATTTTTGGGAAGCCAACTACCCGAAAGTATCGCAGAATGGGAGTAGCTCTTGCGTATGACGCACCTGGCAGCTCGACCGACGCTGTCCGAGCAAAAGCAAAGCGTGCTGCGGGCCAGATCTTAGTGAAATGAATTCATGAGCTGAAACAATACACGTCGATACTCGGTACTTAATCGCAATGAGAGTCTATCCGCTAATCGCGATCGTCCTACTTCTCGCTGCCGTAGACAAGGCCCCGGCGCAGCAGTACACTGTGCTCGATACCATTCAGGACGGCAGTCTGACCATCTATCTCATCGGCAGCGATCGGCCCGGGATCTCACGGCATTACCTGACGCTTGATGAAGCAATAAAAACACATCGCGCCACACTTCGTGAAACAGGCACGACCAATCTCCAACTGGAGAATCATTCGAACCAGGATATCTTCGTTCAGTCAGCTTCAATCGTGAAAGGCGGACAACAGGATCGCATGCTTGCCAACGATCTGATTGTTGCTGCTTCAAGCGAGCCGATTGCGGTACCCGCGTATTGCGTTGAACATGATCGTTCATTCCAGCGTGGTTCCGAGCCGCTCTCGGAATTTAGTACTGCAAATGAATTGGCGCCGCTCGCGCGAATGCGAGTGCTTGCGAAGAAGCCATTCCTTGTGCAGGCAACGTCTGCGAATTCAAGTGGCGATGGATTTACCGCACCGAGAGATTCAGTTTCTCATCAGAGTTCTGTTGCACAGGAGCAGGCACTCCTCAATCAACTTTCATGGTATGAGAATCAGAATGCCTTCCAACTGACGGCCGAACAAAAGGCGCTGCAGGAATCGATCTGGTCTGATGTTCGTGACATTCAGCATCAGTTGAGCGATCGGATGCGGCACTCTGTCCAAAGTTCAATCTCTCCGTCAAGTCTCGAGCTATCACTCGAAGATTCAACGCTTCACGATGAAAGCGTGAAGCAAGTCACGCGCATTGGAGATCTGATGGATCGCTCGAGATCGAAGCCGGTAGTTGGGATCGCCTATGCAGTTGGCGGGAAGTTGCGCGGCGCTGAGATCTATGGATCTTCAGAGCTCTTTATGCAGGAGTGGCCAACAGTTCTTCAGGCGATCGTGACGGAAGGGATGGTTGCGAACGGGGCAGTGCAGACTGTAAATCCTGACAGAAACCAGGTACTTGAATTTCTTGAGCGAAAATCTGGAACGCCGGTTACGCAGGATCTTTCGGTCCGCGAAAGAGTGATCGCTTATGAGAGTGGTGGTCTTTATCGTTTCGAAACCGAAGACCGGCTTGAAGCCTCTGCTCCGATCCACGTTTCGATACTAACATCTGATCGCAATTGATCGCGCGTTAGCCGATCGGAATCTCTCGCTCCTTTGGCGGATCTACCGGATCCTTTGGAATGACGAGCGAGAGAACTGAGTCCACAAATGAAGCGCGGATTGCTCCTTCATTGATATTATCGCGCAAAGGAACCTTGCGTTCGAAATCTCCCGCTAGCCGCTCGGAATGGATCATCTTTCGCCCAGATGTAGTCTCAGTGCGGTTACGCTTGCCTTTTAACAGCAGGGTATTGTCTGCGATCGTCAATTTGAGATCCTCCTTCTTGATCCCAGGCAGATCGAATTCGACAAAGTAATTTCCGCTGTCTTCTGAAAGCTCGATGCGGGGGCCGCCGCCGAACATCTCGACCGGAAAGTTCTTCTTGAATGATCCCTCAAGTTCGTTATAAAAGCTACGAAAGCGCTGGGGAATCGCCTCCAATTCCTGACGCCAGTCGTCCCAGTTTGATCTTGCCATTGATAATGAGGAGATATTTGGTGATTATCGACAAGAATAACGACAATCTTGCGTGATTGTTTCGAGTTGGCACATTGATTGACCTTACTTCAAAGTGGTGTCCGATCGCTGGATGGGGAAAACGTTGGTATATGCGGAGGATTTTTGATAATTGAGCGTGCATGTTGCGAGTAACGAATATTGTTGACGATGACGAGGTAGGGGCTGGTGAATCCCCGATCGCTGCGGATGATACGCAGCCGGTTCCTCATGTCGTACTGGCAACTTCTGCACAGACTATTCCCTTGCCTTCGAGTCGTGCATTCGATCCCGCTAAAGCTCCTACTCCAGGGCTAAAGCGGCGCAAACGCGTACTTCAATGGTTTGACACGTATAAAGATCGGAAAACTCCAACGCTTCTCCGACAGATCTGGAAAAGCGACTGGACGATCGCAGCCTTTATTCCTATGGGAATCTGCTTCTATGGAATGAAGCTGACGGGCTGCGGTTGGCCAAGTTTCTCTCAAGCGATCGAAGGAACGCGCATCGTGGAAAATCGAGATGTGACCCATGGAATGGTACGGACCGAAGTTGTTTGCTCGCGATGTGGCGCGCATCTTGGGCACGTCTTCGACGATGGACCGACGCCTACAGGATTACGTTATTGCATCAATTCTCTATCTCTGGACTTCGATAAGAAAGAGCCAGGCAAGTAAGCAGTTACGATAGATTAGCAAAGAACCATATTCAGCACCTTTCGTCACAGAATGAAGCGGCCAGCAATCTTTACATGCTGGCCGTTTAGATCTGGGGCTTCCAACCTGCGACGTTCTTCTTGACGCCGAGATCAGCGCGCAGCCGATTGCGCTCATTCATCGTGAGCTGTTTCGGAGATCTTGAAAGCAGGAACATCCCCAACACCAGCATCGCTATAAAGGCTAGGATTAACGTTCCAGCTACCGTAAACACGATTCCTAATATCACTTTTTACTCTCCATTATTGTATTCCGGCTAAGGTTTCGAAGAATTCATGTACTCTGCGTTAAGTATGTACAAGACCAGTGCCAACTTCAGCAATGCGTTCTAGCGCATTGTAGAGCAAGAAACGGTTTCCTAGAAAATCAGTGTCACACCGAAGCCCAATATGAGGCCCACAGCCGCTGCAATATTAAAATTGCGAAGGGTGGGTTCGACATGGATCTCGCGCAAGATCGCAAAAACGCTCCAGCGATGGAGATCTTCATATTTCTCGGACATCGACCAGCGCAAAAGCACGTACCTCAAGCGTTCACATGATGTAAAGAACCAGGTGATGTGAGCTCCGACCATCGCCGTCCATCCGCAGCCGAGGCCTATCA
>Ga0207148_1071_pt1 | contig 24490 bp, 22 predicted proteins | sample Alteio_BWMinHeat_34_FD_153558 | JGI IMG/M metagenome (GOLD analysis project Ga0207148, IMG submission 153558) | Enriched cells from forest soil in Barre Woods Harvard Forest LTER site, Petersham, Massachusetts, United States -... | ecosystem: Environmental > Terrestrial > Soil > Temperate forest >... | reverse complement strand
GCAGACGGACCTTGGCATTCGCATTTCAAATGTTGATGAAGGCCTGCAAGTGACCGCTCGCGGAATGCAGGAGATCGAAGGTGATCCCTTCGAGCAATATGTTTACGAATAACATTATCATTACGACCGAGCCCGAACCATGCTCGATATCAAACTTATAAGAGAGAATCCCGATCTCGTTCGCAAGGCGATCGCTACGAAACATGGGGATGATGTGCTCGACCAGCTTCTCGTGCAGGACCGCGATCGTCGCTTGATCATTCAGCGAGTAGAAGTTCTAAAGAACAAGCGCAACACTGTCTCCGAAGAAGTTGCCAGGCTGAAACGCGCGAAAGAGCCTGCCGAAGATGTGATCGCGGAAATGAAGATCGTAAGCGACGAGATTGCAGCGCTGGATACGAGACTCAGGGAGCTCGGAGTAAGCATTGGAACACTGTCCGATAGCATTCCCAATATTGTCCATTCCAGTGTTCCGGAGGGCGAGGATGCGGCAGGAAACGTTGAAGTGAAGCGCTATGCCCCTACGAACGACAGTCATTGGTTCGAAAAGAAAGAAGGCCTCGATCATCTTGCCCTCGGGGAGAAATATCAGTTGTTCGACTTTAAGCGCGGTGCAAAGGTCGCGGCTGCCGGATTTCCAGTCTATACAGGCAGAGGCGCCGCGCTCGAGCGAGCACTGATCAACTTTATGCTCGACACGCATGCGCATACGCATGGATATGAGGAAGTCTTTCCACCATTTTTTGTAAATGCGGACTCGCTTCGCGGCACGGGCAATCTTCCGAAGTTTGGCGATCAGGTTTATTACATGCCTGAGGATCAACTATATGCGATTCCGACAGCAGAAGTGCCGATTACGAATCTTTTCCGTGACGAGGTGCTAAGCCGCGAAAAGCTGCCGATCAAGTACTGTGCATATAGCGCGTGTTTTCGGCGCGAGGCAGGTTCGTATGGAAGGGACACGCGAGGTTTTCTTCGAGTGCACCAATTTAACAAAGTCGAACTTGTCAAATTCGCACATCCTGAGACTTCCTGGGAAGAGCATGAAAAATTGACGCGCGATGCCGAGCATATCCTCGAACTTCTGGAGATCCCCTACCGCCGTCTTCTGCTTTGTTCGGGAGACACGGGTTTTTCCAGTGCGAAAACCTATGACCTGGAAGTGTGGGCGCCCATAGAGGGTAAGTGGCTCGAAGCTTCGAGCTGTTCAAACTTCGAATCGTTTCAAGCTCGTCGAGCGAACATTCGTTTTCGCGAAGACCCAAAGTCGAAGCCAGAATTTATTCACACACTGAATGGCTCGGGACTTGCAACATCGAGGTTAATGGTTGCTCTGCTGGAGAACTATCAACAAAAAGATGGAACAATAAAAATGCCCGCAACTCTTCAACCATACTTGCGATTCAACGTCATAGAATAAGCGAGTGCTCGAATTTGATCGCACTCGTATCAAGAAAACGATTATGCCAGACGTATTAGACCAACACCAGTTCCGATATCGCGATAATGAGGCCGACGCCCCCAGCGCAGCCGAGCTCTATTGCGAAGACGTAAAGCTTTCAACTCTCGCCGACGAATTCGGGACACCGCTCTACGTCTATTCGAAACGACAGATTCTCGAAAATTTTCGAGCATTCAGTTCAACACTCGCACTCGCGAAAGACCCAAAGTACCCGGGCATCGGCCATTACGTTTCCTACGCAGCGAAGGCCAACACCAACATCGAAGTGATGAAGCTGCTCGCAGCCGAAGGCGCTGGGGCGGATGTGGTGAGCGCAGGAGAATTGCTTGTCGCGCTCGCAGCAGGGTTTCCAGCAGAGAAGATCACCTTTGATGGCACGGGAAAAACTGACAAAGAGATCGAACTCGCATTGCGAGCGCATATCCATGCGTTCAATGTTGAGAGTCTTGACGAGCTAAAGGTGATCAATGAAATTGCAGAGCAGATGGGCGTTCGTGCGAAGGTCTCAATTCGCGTGAACCCCGATGTTGACGCGAAAAGTCATCCCTACATCTCGACCGGGCTGCGCGAGAATAAGTTTGGAATTGATATGGAGAGCGCCAGCGAGGCTTTCATCTATGCTCGCAGTCACCGTTCGCTCGAGGTCGTAGGCATTCACGTTCATATCGGTTCACAGATCACGACGCTGGATCCGTTCATCAAGGCTGCCAAGTCCACGGTTGCGTTTGTCAATAAGCTTCGCCTGGAAACGGGCATCACACTTGAACATCTGAATTTTGGTGGCGGCCAGGGTATTCATTACCGGAATGTCGTCCGGCATCCGCTGCTCGCACCGGACGAAATGGGTGATGAGAAAGATGTTTTCCCGTCACTCGGGGAGTTTGTGCATGCTGTACTACCAATCCTCAATAAATCCGGACTCTCCATCATCATGGAGCCGGGACGAGCGATCGTTGCGAATTCCTGCACGCTTTTAGGCCGAGTGCTCTACACCAAATCCAACAGCCTCAAGAAATTTGTGATCGTCGATACCGGCATGACAGAGCTCATTCGGCCCTGTTTGTATGATGCCTATCATCAAGTCGCACCGACTTCGCTGGCTAAAGAGAGAGCCAATGAAGTCGTAGATATCGTGGGCCCGATCTGCGAGACGAGTGATTTTCTCGCGCAGAAGCGGACACTGCCCGAGCTTCGGCGTGGTGATGTGGTTGCGATACTCTGTGCGGGAGCTTATGGGTATACGCTTGCGTCGAACTATAATTTGCGCCCACGTGCAGCGGAGATACTTGTTGATGGATCCGAATATCGAGTGATCCGTGAACGCGAGAACCTCGAAGATGTAGCAGGTTTGACAGAGAGTGATCGTGCACTTGTGCGGACGTTGGTAACTGAAACTCGCGAAAACGTTGGCTGATCAAACTTCCGATCGATTTGTCGTCGCAATTGTCGGCGCCACGGGTGCTGTCGGCACCGAAGTGCTCAACGTGCTTGAGGACCGCAATTTCCCCGTCTCAGAACTCAGACTTTTTGCGAGTCCTGCTTCAAAGGGTAAATGTCTGCTTTTTCGTGGAGAGCCAATTCCCATTGGCGTTGCCACGCGTGATTCCTTCGACGATTGCGATATTGCCATTCTGAGCGCTGGTAGCGCGATCAGCAAAGAGCTACGCCCATGGATGCACGCAACAGATTGCATCATGATCGATAACTCAAGTGCATTCCGAATGGAAGAAGGCGTGCCGCTTGTCATTCCGGAGATCAATCCGGAAGACCTCGATCGACACTCTGGGGTCATCGCGGTGCCGAATTGTTCGGCGATCGTATTGCTCATGGCTGTCGCCCCGCTAAGGAAACTTGGCAAGATCAAACGCATCGTTGTTTCAACCTACCAGGCCGTCAGCGGTGCGGGGGCGAAAGCGATGCAGGAGCTCGAAGATCAAACACGCGATCATCTCGCGGGCAAGCCAATCATACCGAATGTACTCCCCCATCCGATCGCGTTCAATCTTTTCTCGCATAACACGGCGATCAATGAATCGGGATACAATCAGGAAGAGTGGAAGATGATCCATGAATCGAAGAAGATTCTCCACGATGATGAGATCGTCATGACTGCCACATGTATTCGAGTACCTGTCTTACGAGCACATTCCGAGAGTGTGAATATCGAATTCGCGGATAGACGCCCAACGCTTGCCGCAATTCGGAACGTGCTTTGCGAATATCCTGGCGTGCAGGTCATTGATGACCGCGAAGCGAATCACTTTCCAATGCCATGCGAGACTGCTGGTCAGTACGATGTGCACGTCGGACGCATCCGTGACGATGTCAGCAACTCTCGTGCGATCGAGTTGTTTGTTTCTGGCGATCAGTTACTCAAGGGTGCAGCGCTTGGAGCGGTCCAGATCGCTGAGACGATGATCTCGAGAAAACTATTGACCCCCAAAAGAGGCGCTCTCGCAACTGATCGCGCCCCTGAGAAGGTGACTCGATCATCCTAGAATACGGCGTGTTGACAGCCTCCCTCGAAATGATTCGACGCTAACGCCTGTTTCGGCGCATAGATGACTCAGATTCTCGCTGCGTTTCGGATCCTGTTGCCCTTGCTTTATGCCACACTTGTGGCAGTTTTGGGTGATATTTTTTTTCGCCCGGGCGCTGCGACGGCTCGCCTTAGGCGTGCGCGACCACTGGTTTTCTTCGTCCTCAGCCTTCACGCGGTCTATATCGGACTCCACACGATCCACGAGGGGCATTGCCTGCTTGCTTCGATCTTCGAATTGTGTTCGCTCATCGCCTTCACATTACTAGCGATCTATTTCTTTGTGGAGATGCGGATCACATCGGAGGCATCCGGTACAGGGTTTCTTGTTGCGGTTGTCGCATTCCTTTTTCAAACCGCAAGTTCGCTTTTTATTCAATCTACTTCTTCAATCGAGCACAGTGCTATTCTGAAAAATCCACTTTTCAATATTCATGTAACGTCAGCGATCTTTGGTTACGCAGCACTTTCGCTTTCAATGATCTACGGCACGCTCTATTTGTGGCTCTTTCGGGCCATGCAGCGGAATTCTTTCGGGCCGGTCTTCGATCATTTGCCAAGTCTGGAGCGACTTGAACGTTATGGCATCCGCACCACTGCCGTTGGGTTCGTCTTTCTAAGTATCTCAATCGTGATCGGTGCGATGCTGCTCGGCGGTAGTTCCGGTATTTATGGAACGCTGTTTGACCCGAAGGTACTCACGACCTTTCTTGTCTGGCTCATCTTCGGAGCGACACTTGTCATCCGACGGGTCGCGCGTATCGAAGGACGCAAACTTGTGTTATTCTGGATGTATGGCTTTGCCGTTACGATCATATCGATGACGATCGTGAATGTGTTCGTAACCTCGTTCCACAGTTTCTTATAAGATGCCGTTCGAGCTGATCGCTATAGGCCTGACACATCGCACTTCGCCCGTCGAAGTTCGCGAGCGTGTTGCCTTGAGCGAATCTGAGGTCCGCTCGCTACTGCAGAAGCTCAAGGAAGATGTTGTTCGCGAAGCATTTGTGCTCTCAACGTGCAATCGAACCGAGATCTACGCGCTGCCGGCCGATCCCGAGGTCACCGGCCAGCACCTCATTGACTTTCTGCTCAGCGAGAAACATCTCGCGGATGCTAACCTGAGAGAGCAATTTCAAAACTTCACGCATTGCGAGGCAATCAGTCACTTGTTCGAAGTGATCGCAGGTATCGATAGCCAGATCCTGGGCGACCAACAGATACATGCTCAGGTCAAAGACGCATTCAGAATAAGCGATGAGTCTGGGACGAATGGAAGCTTACTCACCAAGGTCGCACATGCGGCATTTCGGGTTGCAAAGCGGGTGAAGACGGAGACTCCGCTTGGCATCGGTGCAGCAACGATCAGCTACGCTGCGGTTGAATTCAGCAGGAAAGTATACGAGGATCTTCGCGAGCGACGTGCGCTCATCATTGGTGCGGGCGAAACTGCAGAGCTCGCTGCGAAGCACCTCGTCGAACGCAATATCGGCTCGCTTATCGTGCTGAATCGTACGCTTCAACATGCAAAAGATCTGCTGGAACGTGTCCGTCCTGGCGGGCTGCATGCTGGCGATGCCGCTCTGCCGCTCGATCAAATTGAAGAAACCCTGTCAATAAGCGATCTTGTCATCAGTTCTACAGCTAGCGATGAAGTGCTCGTGACGCGTCAGATGCTGACACGTGCCTTGCGTCTACGTCAGGCACAGGCCCCGATGGTACTACTCGACATTGCCGTGCCGCGAGATATCGATCCGGAATGTGCAACCTTACCCAACGTTTTCTTGAAAGATATCGACGACCTTCGTTCGATCGTCGATCAGAATCTTGAGCGTCGCAAAGAAGCGCTGCCGAAGGTTCGCGAGATCATCAGCGAGGAGTTAGCATCATTCCTAGCACTTCAATCGAAATTGGAAGTTGCGCCTACCATCAAAGAATTGCGTGAGCGTTTCGAGTCGATCCGGGTCGAAGAGTTCGAGCGCAATAAGCATCGATTTAGTAGCGAGGAGCTTGCTGTTGTCGATCAGATGACACAGCGCATCATGAATCGCTTGCTGCATACACCAACCGTGATGCTAAAAGAACCGCGCGCTTCCCTCGATGATGTGCTCTCACGCGTTGAGCTTATTCGCGCGCTCTTTGCGCTTGATCGTTCGGATAACGAGCGCGAATGACCCACCCTTTCCGCATCGGCTCTCGAGGCAGCGAACTCGCTCTCTGGCAGGCTCATCATATCCAGTCTCTGCTTGCGCTCAATTTTCAAAGTCTCGAAACCGAGATCAAGATCATCCAAACAACAGGCGATCGCGACCAGCAAGCATCGCTCTCACAGATCGGAGGACAGGGTGTCTTCACAAAGGAAATCGAGTCGGCGCTCCTTCGTGGTGAGATCGAGGTTGCCGTGCATAGCTTGAAAGATCTTCCGACAACGATGGATGCCAGGCTCACTCTCGCCGCGACGCCAAAGCGGGCGCACGTCGAAGATGTGTTCCTGAGCCGTGATAGCGAGACCCACGTGTGGGATCTCCCACTCAACGCGACAGTAGCCACAGGAAGTCTTCGTAGAAAAGCGCAGCTATTGGCGTTTCGGGGCGATCTACAGATTATCGATATTCGTGGGAATGTACCGAGCAGAATTCGCAAACTTCAGGAATCTGACTGGGGTGGGATGATACTCGCTCGCGCAGGCCTCGAGCGACTTGGGCTGCTTGATCATGTCACTCATACGATCCCCGTCGAGATGGTCACGCCTGCTGTGGGACAGGGTGCGATCGGCCTTCAAACACGCACCGAAGATACCGAATCCACTGAAATCATTTTTCAACTCAATGACGTCGAGACATTTGCGGCGATCATTGCCGAACGGGCCGCGCTCCGTGCAATGGGCGGAGGATGCCAGGTGCCAATGGGTGCGTATGCAACTTGCATGAATTCCATTCTAGATCTTCGAATGGTAATCGCGCATCCGGCGGGCCTTTCGGTTGTGAAAGGTGAACGCTCTGGCCAGGTCGAGGAAGCTGAGGAGATTGGAAGATCGCTATGCACGACGCTGCTGAATGAAGGGGGACGCGAGCTCCTGGAATCTATCCGATAACCCAACGCTCTTGCGAAGTACTCGGCTCTAAAAACCGCTTCTTGTTGTTAGTTGCCATTCGCGGCTTTTCTCGTCGCTGACGAAAATATTCTATGCCCAAAGTTCTACTCACAAGGCCTGCTCAGCGCTCACAGCACGATGACCTACTTCACAACAAGTTGAAGGAGGCTGGCATCGAAGTCGGAGAGCTGCCGATGATTCGATTCACAAGGCCGAGTGATCATCATCGGTTGACGCGCGCGCTGCTCGCTCTCTCCCGAGGAGAGTTCGACATCACCATTATCTCAAGTCCGACCGGCGTCGATCATTTTGTTGAGCACTTGAATGATCTCGAATTGAAACCGGCTGATGTCGCACGAACATCCTACAGCGCCGTTGGCATCGCAACTGCTGAGACACTAACCCATGCTGGATTCTCTGTCGCACTGCCAATACCGATCGCTGGAGGAAGTCATGAATTGATCGCGATTCTTGGCGAGAGCGTCCGTGGGAAGAAATTGTTGCTGCTGCAATCGCAGATCGGATTGGAACATCTCGAACACGCACTGACGGAAGCTGGCGGCGAAGTCGAGCGAGTCACGCTCTACGAAACGCATGGCCCCTCGATTGCCGATGCGGCGAGACTTCTGACCATCCTGGAAGATGGCTCACGTCCGGATGTAATCGCATTCTTTTCTCCATCTTCAGTGCAATTCTTTATCCGAACGCTTGCCGAAATGGCGAGCGGAATGCTTCGCACGTTGCCTGCCATCGCAACAATCGGCGAGACGACAGCCAAGGCAGTCGAAGAAGGATTGCACCGCAGGCCTGAAATCGTAGCACGAAAAGCGAATCAGGAAACGCTGGCAGAAGACATCATCACCTATCTCGCACTCCGATAATTAGATGAATCCAAGACTTCAAAACGACCTCTTACTGCGCGCAGCACGCCGTCAACCGATCGAGCGCTCTCCTGTTTGGTTTATGCGTCAAGCTGGACGTTACCTCCCTGAGTATCGAGCCATTCGCGCCAGGTATGATTTTCTCACGCTAGTAAAGACTCCAGAACTTGCGGCTGAAGTTACCGTCCAGCCGGTTGATCTTGTGGGAGTCGATGCCGCTATTATCTTTAGCGACATTCTTGTCGTCCCCGAGGCAATGGGAATGTCTCTTAAAGTTGAAGAAGGCAAAGGCGGTCCTCGTTTTGACGAGCCGATTCGGTTGTATACAAGTATTCGCGATCTCAAGCCGCTCGATGCCGAGAAGGATCTCGGTTACGTTATGGAAGCGATCAAGCGCAGCAAACAACTGCTAAATGGTCGCGTACCCCTCATCGGCTTTAGCGGAGCGCCGTGGACGCTGTTCGCGTATATGGTGGAGGGTCACGGTTCAAAGGACTTTCGACATGCTAAGGAGATGCTCTTTACTCGCCGTGAAGATGCACACTTGTTGTTGAGGAAGTTGAGCGATGCTGTGGCAGATTATTTGATTGCACAGATCCATGCCGGTGCGGATATCGTGCAGATCTTTGATACCTGGGCAGGAATTCTCACTCCGGAAGACTTCCGTGAATTCTCGCTCGAATATATTGCTGATATCGTTCGTAAGGTAAAGCAGGAGACAAAGAACCGCGCACCGATTATTGTTTTTTGTAAAGGTGCGAATCATTCGCTCGGTGAGATCGCGGCTACAGGGACCGATGTCGTTGGTCTCGACTGGACGATCGATATCGCCGAAGTCAAAGCTCTCATCGGCGATGATGTTGCCTTGCAGGGTAATCTCGACCCAACAATTCTTTACGCGAGTGAAGAGGTAATCACTTCGCGCGTCAACGACATTGCTGAGCGTATGCTGGAGCCGACCGGCCATATCTTTAACCTGGGACACGGTATCTCACCGGATGTCGATCCCGATAATGCACGCGCGTTTGTGAAAGCCGCGAAAGAGGCTTACGCGGCAATTCGGTTGGGCGCATGACGGAGATCACGGAATCACTGCGCACACGCGTCGAACATTTTTTCAGGAAGTTGCAGGATGAGATCACGGCCACACTTGAAGTGCTGGACGGATCCAAGTTCTTTCAGGAAACATGGGAGCGTCCAGGTGGAGGCGGCGGAAGATCTCGCATCCTTACCGAAGGTTCGATCTTCGAAAAGGCTGGTGTTAATTTTTCGGCGGTGCATGGAGCTGTTCCTGACGGCATGAAGAATGGAGCCGACGATTTGACGTTCTTCGCAACTGGCACCTCGCTTGTGCTTCACCCTCGCTCTCCAAAGATCCCAACAGTTCATGCCAACTTCCGCTACTTTGAGCAATCGAATGGCGACGCATGGTTCGGCGGTGGAATGGACCTGACACCATACTACCTCGACGAAGAAGATGCGATTCATTTTCATTCGTTGCTAAAGACAGCATGCGACAAACACGACGGTAATTATTATCCAAGGTTCAAAAAGTGGTGCGATGAGTACTTCTACATCAAGCACCGAGGCGAATCTCGCGGCATTGGCGGCATCTTTTTCGATTATCTGGGCGGTACGTTGCGAGAGCGTGAAGAGACATTCGCATTCGTGCAGGACGCCGCACATGCATTCCTGCCTGCGTATGTTCCTATTGTAGAAAAACACCGTGCCGAAGCATTCAGCGAAGAGGAGAAACGCTGGCAGCTATTGCGCCGTGGCAGATACGTTGAATTCAATCTTGTCTACGATCGCGGTACTCGCTTCGGACTCGAGACAAACGGCCGCATCGAAAGTATTCTCATGAGCCTCCCAACGATGGCGCGATGGGAATATGACGCTCAGCCAGCGTTGGGATCACCTGAAGAGAGGCTGGTTAATGTACTGAAATTCCCGCGTGAGTGGGCGCTCAAACTCTAACTCAGTGCTATCAATTGTTGCGCTGATCTTCGTTCCGCTCTCGGTTGCTGCAATCTGGAGTCGAAGTACGTATCGGAGACTTTCTCGCGACTCCCTCCTCGGAACATCTCAGCCGCTTGTGAGAATATTTATCTTCTCTCGACTGATCTATTGGTTTGCATTCGGGCTTCTGCTCACAGCGTTTCTTCTTGCCTTTGCTTTTAGCGGTCTTGGTGGCGAGGGTACTCGAGCGCTTCTGCTTCTGCCGGACAGTCGTTTTCCTGTTTCGGGCTGGATGAAGCCAATCGCAGAAGTCATCGAATACTGGAGATTCCCTATCGTCATCGTTTCGCTAATCGCCATTCTAACATCGGTTGCAGCCTTGTTTCTTATCGGCCGCAGGGCGCTTAAGCACATGCCCGAGAATGAAGGCCCGAACGCTGAATTTCTTCGTGCCCGCGCACGGTTCTTCTTTCTTGGATTGTCGCTTATGGCCCCACCGTTGATACTTTCCTTATTTCTTTCATTCTAAATGCGTACAAATGCTTCGGCTGCGGTGGTCTTAATGCAATTCGGCGGACCTGACTCGCTGGATGCCGTGCAGCCCTTCCTCTATAATATCTTGAACGATGCCGATATCATCGACATCCCGTTTGCCAAAGTGCTGCAACCACTTTTTGCGACAGTAATCTCAAGGAAACGTGCTCGTGAAGTACGCGAAGAATATGAGGAGATGGGTGGCAAATCTCCGATCGTTGAAATCACACAAAAGCAATCCGATGCATTGCAAGCGTATTTCGATGCGAATCTTGGGACAGGGGCAGTGAAGATTGTCGTCGGGATGCGCTATTGGAATCCACTTACTGAAGTTGCAGTAAAGCAATTGGTGGGCGCCAATATCAAAGACGTCGTTCTCTTACCCCTCTACGCTCAATATTCAAGAGCAAATGCCGGTTCAAGCTATAATGAGTGGGATCGGGTAACGAAGCGTCTCGGAGCGAGATTCAATGAGCGTCGGGTCAAAGAGTATAAGGCACACTCGAAATATGTGGCAGCATTCAACCAACGCATTAACGAAGCACTCGAGCGCTTCGCTGATCCGAACGATGTATTTCTCCTGTTCTCGGCCCACGGTACACCAGTCGACTTTGTTACCGCCGGCGATCCATATTCCCAGCATATCAATGATACGGTGAATGCGATCATGAGCGCACGCGGCAACGATCATCCTCACCAACTTGCCTATCAGAGCAAGCTTGGACCAAAGAAATGGCTGGAGCCATCAACGACCGACTCCGTAGTGAAGCTCGCAAAGAGTGGAGTCAAAAAGATGCTTGTTATTCCGGTTGCGTTTGTCAGCGACCATATTGAGACGGTGCAGGAGTTGAATGTCGAAGAACGGGAAAATGCAATAACAAACGGAGTTGAGCAGTTCGAAATGACCGAAGGCTTGAACGATTCCCCGATGTTCATCGAAGCGCTTGCCGACATCGCACTCGCTGAACTCGCCCTCCTCCGCCCGGATCTTATCCCAGGCTCAGTCAATGTCTAAGATGAACATTAAGACATTCATCGAGCGCATCGCACAGGAGGCGGGTGCGATTTCGTTGAAGTATTACAACTCGCCGAGCCTGAAGATCGAAACGAAGTCGAATGACACGCCTGTAACGCAGGCTGATAAACAGGCAGAGGAATATCTTCGTGGTGAGATCAAGAAGCATTTCCCGCATGACTCGATCATCGGTGAAGAGTACGACAATGAGAAAGGATCGACGGACGTCCGCTGGATCCTCGATCCAATCGATGGCACAAAGACCTTTATTCGCGGCGTACCATTCTATGGCACCCTCATTGCTCGCGAGGAAGGCGATACCGTTACGCATGGCTGCGTATATATACCTGCGCTTAACGAACTCCTCTACGCCGAGCGTGCGCACGGCTGCTGGTGGAATGGCGCTCGATGCCATGCGAGCAGAGTTAGTGAGGTCGACAAGATCACGCTTGTGACGACCGATCATGCGCGTCTCAAAAAAAGTTTGGGGCGGGATACCGTCAGCAATCTCATCGAGAATGTCTCGCTCTATCGTACCTGGGGCGATTGTTACGGCCACGTGCTCGTAGCAACTGGACGCGCCGATTTGATGCTCGATGCAAAATGCGAGGTCTATGACATTGCTCCATTTGCTGTGATCATGGATGAAGCGGGTGCGCATTACGAAAGCTTTGCAGGCGAACGAACGATCCGTGGCGGCGACCTCATCACTTGCAACGAAGCTCTAGCACCACGACTCCCGTCTCTTCTTACTCCAGTCGTCCTTCCATACTAAACTAAATGCCTCACACCGTCATCATCGGCGCTGGCATTAGCGGACTCACATGCGCCTATCAGTTGATGCAATTGGGTGATGACGTCCTGCTTTTGGAAGCGAGCAACAGGGCAGGTGGTGTCATCGGCACAGAACGACTATATGGCTATTTGCTTGAGACAGGGCCGAACACACTTCGAGGAAGCACCGCTGAACTGGAAGATCTTCTGGATTCTCTGAGAATGAATGATCGAATTGTCGAGGCAAGTGCAGCCAGCAACACTCGATCGATCTTGCGGGATAACGTCCTTCGCAGTCTTCCTCGCAATCCGCTCGAGATCTTCTCGACTTCCATCATCTCTGCCAAGGCAAAACTGAGAGCTGTTCGTGAACCCTTTGTAGCAGCGATGAGCCAGGAAGATGAGACGATCGATTCTTTTTTTACTCGACGGTTCGGTTCTGAAGTCGCGCAGTATCTTGCCGATCCGTTTGTCAGTGGCGTCTATGCAGGTGACAAAGACATGCTGAGCATTCGCCACACGTTTCCCAGTCTATGGAAACATGAGCACGAACGTGGGTCGGTCATCAAAGGCATGCTCCGAGGACGAAAGAAGCGCACGACTTCACCCTCTCGAAGCAGACGCGGCATCTACTCTTTCAAGCGCGGCCTCGCAGAACTTCCCCAGCGACTTGAGAAAGACCTGGGTGCAAGGATAGCTTGCGGAGCTCTTGTAAGTTCTATCACACGAATGAATGATCGATATGAGATTACCCTAACTGCTGGATCGCAGATTCTCGCAGACCGCGTCATTCTTGCAACACCTGCCTATGCTTGCGCTCCAATGTTGAAGGGTCTCGCCACAAACGTTAGAGATCTTTTAGCGCAAGTAAGATATGCACCAATAGCAACGCTGCATTTAGGCTTTGCGAACAGCCAGTTCTCAAAACTTCCTCAAGGCTTCGGCTTTCTCGTACCGAGCAGAGAAAAGAAGCAGTTTCTCGGGTGTATTTTTTCTTCTTCGATGTTCGCCGATCGAGCCCCTGCTGGTCATACCCTCCTTACGGTGATGATTGGAGGCAGCACGCAACCAGAACTCGCACGACTGGATGCAGAAGAACTCTCCGAGCGCGTGCTGCCCGATCTTCGCAGGCTTCTTTCCATTACTGGCGAGCCGCTGTTCACCCATCTGCATAGTTGGAATCGAGCGATCCCCCAGTATGAAATTGGTTATCAAGTCATCATTGAGGGCATAAATGAAATTGAGCAGGCATTTCCCGGACTTCACCTCTTGGGCAGTTATCGAGGCGGAGTTTCTGTCGGCGATTGCATCCGCAATGCAACAGAACTAGCTCAAACGCTTGTTTAGCTTCGTACGGACACACAACCGCAAGCACACCCTTTGGAAATACTCACTGCTTCTCTTCTCAATATTCCTGCATCGAGTCGAACCCGCAGAACTCGCATGCACGAGAACATTCGTCGGCTCATCCGAGAAACTCGACTTGATCCTGCCAACTTCATTCTTCCGCTCTTCATCGTAGAAGGCGCGAGAACGATAGACCGGCCAATTCCTTCGATGCCAGGAGTGCTCCAACAGGGTATGGATTCTCTGCTCCGGACCTGCGAGCGAGCACTTGAAGCAAAATTGGGTGGCATTATCCTCTTCGGAATTCCTGAGGAGAAAGACGAACATGCGCATGAAGCGTATAGCGAGCACGGCGTTATTCAGAATGCCATTCGAGAGATCAAAGCAAGAATGCCGGAGCTGCTCGTCGTTACCGACGTCTGCTTATGCGAGTATACAAGTCACGGACATTGCGGTATCGTATCTGAGGATGAGCGTGGCGAGCATGAGATACTGAATGATGTCAGCGTTGAGCTTCTCACTCGCTGTGCGGTTTCGCATGCAGAGGCCGGTGCAGATCTTATCGCACCGAGTGACATGATGGATGGACGTGTCGGCGCGATCCGGGAAGCACTTGATGCAGGCGGGTTTTCTTCGCTTCCGATCATGTCGTATTCGGCCAAGTATGCAAGCGCGTTCTATGGTCCGTTTCGTGATGCTGCCGGAAGTGCGCCGCAATTCGGCGATCGCAGATCGCATCAAATGGATGTTGCCAATAGTGACGAGGCAATCCGGGTTGTAGCTCGTGATATTGATGAAGGTGCAGACATCGTTATGGTCAAACCGGCAATGCCTTCGCTCGATATCATCCGCCGCGTTAAGGAGACGTTCAACATTCCAACTGCCGCCTATCAGGTGAGCGGCGAATATTCGATGATCAAAGCTGCCGGAATGAATGGCTGGATCGATGAGAAGCGCGTGATGATGGAAAGCCTTACGACGATCAAGCGAGCTGGTGCTTCGATCATCCTCACCTATTTCGCACTGGCCGCAGCCGAAGCGCTGAAAAGCGAGTAGTCCACCCTCTCACTTATTGCATGAATCATTCTAAGAGTCAAGCTCTCTTCGAACGCGCGTCTCGGGCAATCCCAGGCGGAGTGAACTCCCCTGTTCGTGCATTCCGATCTGTTGGTGGCACACCGATCTTTATGACACGTGCCGAAGGTTGCTACCTCTGGGATGCAGACGGCAATCGCTATATCGATTATGTTGGCTCGTGGGGGCCGTTCATCCTTGGTCATGGACACCCAGCAGTGGTCGAAGCCATCGAACGGCAGGCTCGTAACGCGACAAGCTTTGGAGCACCTTCAGAACTTGAGATCGAACTCGCCGAACTGATAAAGTCATTTCTGCCATCGATCGATCTTATTCGAATGGTGAGCTCCGGCACAGAAGCGACGATGTCCGCTATCAGACTTGCGCGGGGTTATACGGGACGTGCAAAGATTATCAAGTTCGAAGGCTGCTATCACGGACACGCTGACAGCTTTTTGATCAAGGCAGGTTCTGGTGCATTGACGCTCGGTGTGCCGAATTCACCTGGTGTGACGGAAGGTACTGCTCGCGACACATTGAATGCGAGATACAACGATCTTGCAAGCGTCCAATCGTTGGTCGCTGCAAACACAGCAGATGTTGCTGCAATCATCATCGAGCCTGTGGCTGGCAACATGGGTGTTGTGCCCGGAACGCAGGAGTTCCTTTCCGGACTTCGCCAGCTTTGCGATAGCAATGGCATCGTACTCATCTTCGACGAAGTGATGTCTGGATTTCGAGTTGCAAGAGGCAGCGCGCAGGCGATCTATAATATCACACCTGATATTACGACGCTTGGCAAAATCATTGGAGGAGGACTTCCCGTCGGAGCTTTTGGAGGGAAGAAGGAGATCATGACGCAGATCTCACCGCTTGGTCCGGTTTATCAAGCTGGGACGTTGAGTGGGAATCCACTTGCAATGGCTGCAGGAATCGCAACGCTCACCGTGCTCAAGGAGCAAGGCTTTTACGATCGACTGGAAATCTCTGCGAAAAAATTGGAGGAAGGTACGAGGAAAAATCTAGAGCAATTTCATATCCACGCCACACAAAATCGAGTTGGCTCTATGGCAACGCTCTTCTTCGCAGATAGACCCGTAACCGATTTCGAGAGCGCAACAAGCTCGAACACCGCTCTATACGCCCGTTACTTCCATGCGATGCTTGACCGTGGCATCTACCTCGCACCATCGCAATACGAAGCGTACTTCGTGAGCGCTGCACACACAGATGAAGTTATCGCAAAGACGCTGGCAGCGCAGAAGGAGAGTTTGCATACACTCATGCCCTGACAATCACGGAGCATGAATGTGGGCAGTGCTTCACGCTCACCCGTAGGGTATGGCGTCCCCCCATACCTAAGGTGGATCGGCATCAAACCCACATTCTGCCTGGCATTTAGAGTGTACTCGCACCACCTTAGGTTGGGCGAGACGCCCAACCCTACGCGTGGAGGGTCTGCAACACTTCCCTCAATTCCTCACTGAGATATTGCTGCACACTTTTTACACTCTTAATGAGCTTGGCTGCGTCAACATCGCCTCGCTGCAGTAGCATGATGAGATAATGCTCCAGCGCATTCTTCGCTGATGTGAATGCGGGGTCGACTTCCAGTGCTTCACGATAAAGCTCGATAGGCTGCAACAGATCTAGCGGTTCGATTCCGATCGTCAGACCATAACGCTCGTCCTCGGCTAACAAATAGAACAGGAATGCCTGCCAGCTCTCTGTTGTGCGCTGGAATAGGTCTACACGCTCGTCATCGGTGAGCGTTAGTCCCAACGTTTGTGTGATGCGAAGCTTGACTTCCTCCAATGCATCGAAGAAATAGCTTGGGAAAGTTTCGTACCGCTTCGAAAACTGTACGGCATCTCGCTTCTTCGGATTTGCCAGACGCACTTCGAAATGCACATCGCGATCGCGAATACCAAGCTGTCCCGCGCAGACCATATCTGCTCCATACATCTCCCCTGCCTGGACCATGTCGCTCAGTTTCGGCATCACTGTCGTTGCTGCCAGCGCTGGCTTGCCATCTCTTCCTACACCCCGGGATGAGAGATACTTCGCTTTCAATTCATGAGCAGCGCATGCGCGTTCAAGATCAGCACCGATCAATCGAGCAACCTGCCGTGCAAGCTTCGCGGAGACTTCGTCGCCTTCAACAAGGGTGGCGAATGGCAGAAGAAGAACCGTCATTGGAGGGTGTTAATGAGATTGTTCAACGAGACGGCGCTGCGAATCCGGTACCGGAAGCGGTTCATTCGTCACCGGATCAACATGCACCACCACTGACTCACACTCGATCACGCGGCGACCGTCGGATTTGCCGTTGATGACCTGCTCGAATGTAATGCTGGTGCGGCCGAGCTTTGCGACACGCGTTAGCACTACAAGCTCTTCATCAAATCGCGCTGGAGCAAAATAGTCGATCGCGTTACGAACCGTGAAGTATTTATCGTGCGTAACGAAGCTACCGGCGTCAATCGGAGTCTTCAGGATCTTCCGCACGAATTCGATGCGAGCTACTTCAAGAATTTCAAGATAGCGAGCATTGTGGACGATGCCTTGACGATCGCACTCATGAGATCTGACGCGGTATTGAAACGAGTGGTTAAATTCGATTTCTCTGAAACGAGGATCCATTTGACTAAGCGTTAAACACGTTCACCACGATATTCGCGGCATTCACGCAGTCGTCCATCGAGACATCAAGATGTGTGATCGCGCGCAGTGAGTCGCGTTTGCCCATCGACAGAAGTACGCCTTGCTCTTTTAGTTGACCGATCGCTTTTGGCAGATCCTTGATCTTCGTTGGGACGATGAGCACAATGTTGGTCTGCACCGCATCAAGATCAATCGTGACATTCTTCGTCCCGTTAGCTACTCTCTCAGCGAATGCGCGTGCCTTCACATGATCTTCGCCGATCCGCGCGCGATTGTTGTGCAATGCATAAAGCGCCCCTGCAGCGATAATGCCTGCCTGACGCATGCCGCCTCCCCAGATCTTTCGCATGCGCCGCGCTTCGGTTATCATATCCGCGGGACCAGCAACAACGCTGCCTACCGGAGCGCCAAGCCCTTTCGAAAAACAAACCGAGACAGTATCGAAGTGCTTCGCGTATTCGATCGGCTCGACACCGGCTTGCGCGCAAGCATTCCAGAGACGTGCTCCATCGAGATGCATCTTCACTCCTTTTGAGTGAGCAAATGCCGAAAGCTCTTTGACCCGCGCAACTGGATAGACGGTGCCACCTGCACGATTATGCGTGTTCTCCAAAGCGAGAAGACGTGAGACGGGCATGTAGTATGCCTTGTCACGGATGCCTGCGTCAACTTCGTCGACCGTAAGGCGTCCTTTGTCTTTCGCGATAATCGGATAGAGCTGCACGCGCGAAAGAAAACTCGCGGCGGTTGTTTCGTAGTTGAAAATATGCGAATCGGCCTCGAGCATCACTTCGTCACCTTCACGCGTGTGTACTTTAAGCGCGAGCTGATTCGCCATGCAGCCGGAAGGCGCATAGAGTGCAGCTTCCTTCCCGAGTAATTCCGCGACCTCGCGTTCGAGTCGCTCTACGGTTGGGTCTTCTTTAAAAACATCATCGCCAACTTCAGCTTCAGCCATGAATCGGCGCATTTCCTTGCTAGGACGAGTGACGGTATCGGAACGGAGATCGGTCATATTGGTGGTAGAATGGCGGGCATAACAACAAATTCAGAACCTGTATTGCGGGGATTTTTAGGATTGAACTGATTTCTATCACCAATTTTTGATGTCGCCGGGAAGCACATGATGGCATCCTTCAGTCTTGTCCCAAAAGTCCCTTCATACCTAACACAGCTCAGTATCAAACCTGCATTGTGTTTGGACTTGTGGGAGTACCCCGAGCCGCCTTAGGTTGGGCGAGACGTCGAACCCACTCGAGACACATACATCCTCATCGTTGCACGGTTATTTCGCTCCAATCGGAACTGTAGGTGGCGGATGACTTTCCTTCAGAAAGGAAGTAGGTAGGCAACAGATTCCTAGGAAACTGTTGCCTACCTACTTCCTTTCTTTCAGCCAGCCACTCAAAAACCTGATAGCTGGTAGTCGGGGTCCTCTATAACAATAAATTGGGTATTAACCAAGCCATCCCTCCAGCGATTTTCGGTAGTAACCGCGTGAAGTGTCTTGGTTTGCAACTCTTTATAAATAAGCAGTTATAGGGAATCTATTTATTCCCTGATTCCGGCTGTATGGAAATTCTTCCGGCTGGATTATTGGTTACATTAATCAGTGCATTGATCTTAAAAACGAAAAATAAAACACAAACTCAAAGCGCTTAACAATGGAAAAATTAGTGACTGGCATTGGCGGTATTTTTTTTCGCTCGCAGGATGATAAAGCCTTAGCGCTCTGGTATGAGAAGCATTTTGGAATTAATGCCGTCCAAAATTATGTGCCATGGGAGCAGGAAGCCGGGCCGACGGTTTTTGCACCTTTTAAGGCAAACACCGATTATTTTGGTAACATGCAACAACAATTTATGATCAATTTCAGGGTAAGTGATCTTGATAGATTTCTTGGCCAATTAAAAGCCGCAGGTGTAAAAATGGATGAAAAAACTATGAATGAACCGTATGGAAAATTTGCCTGGGTATATGATCCTGAGGGCAATAAAATAGAATTGTGGGAGCCTGTTGAGACTGCATAGTTGTGTTTCGAATTGAACGGCAGGTCAATGTAACAAAGGTCAACTGTTTCTTCCTTAACGTACTTCCGAAGGACTTCGAGGTTGTCGCCGTGATAGAATTTGTTCATTTTTCATCTTTGGGAAATCCAAGATTACGCTTAATTTGTACATAGAAATAATCTGCCCATTCTTTCGCAAGCTCTTTCGGTACGTCATAGGGGAAGTGAAATTGATATTTTCATCTATTGCCCTGTCTAATTTGGAACGGAATGGCATATATATATGTTTAATATAGCGTACGCGAGCAGCTGGAGCTTCTTCCCAGAAGGAAAAGTAGCGAGGTGTAGATAATATTCTGGATCAGTTTCTCGACGATTTGACTGGAGGCACTTTCCAAAATTCTAGGCTGCTCCTCAGCACAAGCTGGCAGTTGGCAAGTTGGCAAAACCCCAGGTTTTGCCAACTTGCCAACTGCCAGCTTCTCCGCTATTGGTTAAAAAACTTCTTCCAGAAGAGAGATCAAGCCGACGCTTACTCTCTTGATCACCTTCACTTCGTTCCGCGGGCATTCAGCAACTCAACCAATTCAGAAACTGGGCAGATCCAAACCCCGGCGTCCTGGGTTCCGGCGAAGAGGTTGTTGTCGTAGACAATAAGGGCGCGGACATACGCCTTCGACAAGTCGGTATTGTTGACCTCGGTCCAATTTGTACCATTGTTGGTCGAGAGGAATACGCCAGTGCGCGTCCCCGCAAAAAGGGTTGTGCCCCTTGAGGCAAGGCAATAGACGAAATGATTCGTCAAGCCAGAATTGACGGCGATCCAGTTTTTCCCATTATTGGTCGAGCGAAAAACACCATCGCCTTGAATACCTGCAAACAGAATCGAGTCGCTCACTGCAAGCGAGTGAATTGCAGCGTTGGGTAAGCCGGTATTCTCTATCGTCCAAATTGGGCTGTTGTCGACCGAGAGAAAAACCCCGCCATGCATTCGATCACCAGCGCCAGCGAAGAGCATCGGCACCGATCCGTTGGTGCCACCCACTACAAGTGTATTGATCGTGGTGTTCGCTAAATAGGCATTGACCGCTTCCCAGTTTGTACCGTTGTTGGTCGAGCGAAATGCGCCTCCGTTCGTGCCTGCGAAGAGCATTGCTGACGAAGTGTTCAAGCCGCTCACGGTTAGCGATAGTACACTAACGTTCGTCAATCCGTCGTTGACGGCAGTCCAGTTACGGCCGTTGTTGGATGAAAGAAATACGCCGCCGCCAGAAGTACCGGCGAAGAGATTCGTGCCGCTGACGGCCAAGGTATTCAGAAACAAGTTTGTTAAACCGCTATTGACCGCAGACCAGCTTAAGCCGTTGTTGGTCGAAAGATATACACCGCCATCGGTGCCAGCAAAGAGCTTCGAGCCACTCTCGGCAAACGTATTCACACTAGCGTTAGGCAAGCCGCTTTGCACCCATTGACTTGAAGCAAACTCGGACGTGAAAGGAAGTACAGCAAACGAGCAAACAACCAGGCAAACCAGTTTCATGGCTACGAATATAACATTCGCCTCAACGAATGCTACTTGCTGAGGATCATTTTCTTCTCGGCTGATGCGGTTAATTCATGGAGTGACGGGCAACTGCACTGCTCCAATTGTGTTTCTCTAATGGATGAAGATTAACATGAGCAACCTCCCGATCCTCACAATCCTCGCGCTCTTCGCGCAGCTCGGAATTGTGCATGCACAGATTGCCGATAGCCTCACTCCCCATCTTCGTTGGAGGCGGCCGGCATTTTCGCAGGCAAGGGCCATTTCGTTGGATGGCTCGAAGGTGCTGTTCCTCGGCAGAACTGAATTTGGAATCTGGGAACGGGCAAAACATGACATCGCCCGCGCATTTCCAATTGGCGACGGCAACGTCATCGCTGCCGCATTCGCACCTGGCGATACCTCGCTGTATGCTCTTCTAACGAATGAAAGTCTGACTCAATCACTCTCTGGTGGTATCGCACATCTTGTAATTCCAAATCTGCTCGGCGTGGAGGTTAGCCTTTACCAGTATTCTCTTCGGACTGGCGAAAGAATATTGCGAGGCACTTTCACCACAAGAGTCCCTGACCTCCACTTCTCAGAAGATGGCAAGAAGCTCTTTGAACATTTCGACCATTTTATTGAAGTGATCGACACTCGAACCGGCAAGGTAACAGATTCATGTGGTGTCTCGCGTTTGCCTGATTATTCATACATGCACGAAGCTGGTGTTGGTGATCTTCCGGAGTATTTTCGACCGAACGCCTCGAAAGGTGTCTATCCGAGCCCTGATGGGAAGTATTATGTACTCTATTCCGGGAATGATAGCCTCACGGTTTTTCAGCAAACGCCCTTGAAGGAGTTATACACATTTTCTACCGTCGAGAAACACGAAGGCTTTTTTGAATCGATTTGGATCTCTCAAAACAATCAGCTTCATTTCATTTCATACGACTCACTCCGGAGTTGGAACCTGGACACTCGGCAATTCCGACCGGCATTTGCAAATTCGCACGACGATCACCCCACCTGGATATCCGAGGACTCGCTCGTCGGAGTTCGGCTATATCGTGAAGGGGGATTCCGTCGTCCGATGCTCTTCGATTATGGTAACCCCTATTGGGGGGATAGACCAATGCCGGATGACTCACTCTATCTTATAGATCTGAAGCATGGGTCTACCAAGTATCTAGGACCGATTTCGGGACTTTGCGATCTTATGCACCGAACCAGTCGATGGGTCATTTTCTCGAAGCAGGATGCAGCCTATGGGCTTCTTGATCTTCAAACTCTCCACCGCGACACGTTGCAGAGTAATGAGTTCAATGCATGTTGGCTTACGAACCTGGATGGCGAGCGAGCGATCATGGCTCATACCTACAGTGGGAGCGGTCTCGTGCTGGATGCCCGAGGCGGAAGTGCAGTTCGTAAGTACGTGGACTATGGTCCTTCTCCAGCGCACAAAAGTCCCGATGGTCGATACGATTATTTCGAGATAAGGAGGGATAGTGTGGTTGTACGTGATCTCACGTCCGGTAAAATAATTAAGCAGTTTCCCGCACCGGGTAGCGGCGGAGCCTATCTTAGATTTTCACCGGATAGTAGATGGTTAGCGGCGATTGATTATGGGCAATCAGAGCTCACTACAATTCGGCTAGTCGATCTTGCTGCTCCAAGCCGCGAGATCAAGCTCAGTGTAAACAATCCATCACGCTGGTTTCGGTTTTCCGATGACTCCAAATCCATCTACGCTTTTGGATCGTACTATGGAGCGGTAGAAAAATGGAATGTGGATTCGGCGAGAATGGAATACTCATTTCATCCGGATAACTGTACAACCCGAAACGTGCTCACTTCGAATGACAATAAATGGCTCGTCACACTTAACGACTCAGGAACACTGAGGCTATGGCACAATCAAGACACTGCGCTTCGATCAGTTTTGCGAACTGGCGAGACTCCTAAGTACGCTTCGTTCACTCCAAATGGACGCTATCTCATCGTCGTGACTAACCACGGGACCATGCTTGTTGACCTCATGCAGGATAAGCTCCTTGGACTAATCTCGGGAATGGACAGTATCAAGTTAATTCAAGACTGTCTCTTCACCAATAACGAATTCTTTAGTGCTGGCTGGGGCGGTGAGGTATGTGCATACGATATTCCCGAAGCGTGGCTTCGCGCAACACCAAATCCAATTAGACCGGTAAGAGTATATCTTCCTATTCGAGTCTACATACCACCCGCTGCACGAGCAGCGCTCGTTGGCGGTCAGCCTTTTTCGCCTGCGCGAACAGATGCAAAAGTTGAAATCCACAATCGAAAGCACGCGCTAGTAGTCAAGCTACTCGAAGGCACACTGCGCAAAGGAGAATGGCACCTGTGGGACTGGGATGCTACGAATCAACCCAAAGGCAGATATTACATGCGTGCAACGATAGGTGGGGTGGTCGAGGAGGAGCCTGTTGAACTTCACTAACAGCTATACGTGCTGCTTCAGAGACGCAGCAGATCTTACGGCGTCTCACGTTTTTCTCGGAACTATCATTGGATAATTACATGTTCTATATGTCGTAGGCCAATTCTCCTGTCTTACGATGATGATACTGGCTCCCTATCAATCTTATGGTGCTCCGATTCTGACCCATATTAGCTTTCTTACAGAATGAGATTTATGAACAAAGTTTTCACACACACTAGCCTTTCAAGAAACAAAGTGTGGAATTTGGCCTAAAATCGATCCTTCCCGATCAAATTATGAAAAGCGCTTTCACATACGCTCCCATCATACCATTGCGCATCTACGAAATCAGATAGTTTGGTGCCAATTGTGGAAAACTTTACTTCCTAATGAACTTAATCTACTTGACTTTACTTTGTGAGGTGCTTATCTTTGCAAAGATCAATTAAGAAGGTCAAGTGAAGCCAAACGAGATCAAAAAGTCCATTCATCAGGAAACCGCCTTGCGGCTTACCCGTCATGCGGGTTTGGACGACATCGATCTTAGTCTGCTGGCGACATTGCAGGAGCAAGGCCGCACGAAGCGGAATGAGCTGGCAGAGGAAGTGCATCTGTCGCTGCCTGCTGTTAGCGAGCGACTGCGGAAGCTTGAGGAGAAAGGAATTCTGGAAGGCTTCCATGCGAAGCTTGACCCAAAGCGGACTGGACTCGACGTTGCGGCTTTTATTTTTGTGAGCGTCGAATCTAGCAGCAATTATGGCGACTTCTTGCAGTTCGCAAATCAGCATCCGGAGGTTTTGGAAGTCCATGCAATCACCGGCGAAGGCTCGCACCTTTTGAAGATCCGCACGTGGAATACCTCGACGCTCGAAACGCTGCTCGGAGAGATCCAGCGGTGGCCGGGAGTACGCAGCACACGAACAAGCGTGGTGCTTTCGACGCATAAGGAAACGACATCGCTTCCGATCTCGGAATTGCGTTCGCAGCCTGCTCCGGATTAGCAATCAATTTTAACATCCATTCATCCAGCACATCATCAGCATCATGACAAAGACCCAGGTACTCACCCTCGCGAAAGAGCAGAAGGTAGAATTTATCAACGTCATGTTCACCGATATTCTCGGTGCCATGAAAGCGATCACCATTCCGGTGT
>Ga0207148_1070_pt1 | contig 24750 bp, 16 predicted proteins | sample Alteio_BWMinHeat_34_FD_153558 | JGI IMG/M metagenome (GOLD analysis project Ga0207148, IMG submission 153558) | Enriched cells from forest soil in Barre Woods Harvard Forest LTER site, Petersham, Massachusetts, United States -... | ecosystem: Environmental > Terrestrial > Soil > Temperate forest >... | reverse complement strand
ATTTCCTTATTCCAAGCAAAGGAGATTCAGACTACTATCCGTTCGTGCGCCTTCGTAATTTCTTTGGAGGCTTTGTCTTCAATCATATTCGCGTTCAGCACAACCTTGCGTATGCGCCGAATGTGGATCAAGAGGATGCCAAGACTTCGACTGGCGAGATCTCCTTTCAGACTGCCTACGTCGACAGTGCAGTAAAACTCGTCAATGATGATGTTGATTTCTTCCAGGACAATCGGATTCGTGAATCAGCGATCAAAGAGGGTGTTGGGCGGTGGACGACGAATGAATATGTGAAAGCCGAAACCGCGCAGAGCCAGGCGTTCCAGCTTGGTCAGGCGAAGCTTACGACAGGTTCATGGCAAAATGCGTTTGTCTCGTACGAAAAGCTCTCGACCGTCACTCCGGACCAACTGCAGCGGGCGGCGCAGCGGTATCTTCGCAATTTCAACTGGGTGGTGGTCGGCGATACTACAACCCTGAACCGAACGTTACTCCAATCCAGGTAGGCGAAAAAACCGATTACTTCTTTTTCGCTTTTGTTGCTGGCGTAAGGATGATCTCTTTCTTCTTAGCGGCAGATTGATAGATCGCCTCGACGATCTCCATGCGCTTCTGAGCCTCCTGGCCAGTTGACATTAACGGAACGAGTCCTTTGACGGAATTCACAAAATGACGAAGCTCGTTCTCGTATGACTTTTTGTATAAGCCAACCGGAGTTTGGACTTTCGCCGGTGTGAGATTGACAAGATTGCCGTGAACGCGTTTGAAGACGCGCAATGGATTGATAAACGCGCTTCCATCCTTGCCGAAAACATTGCAGTAGAAAAAATCGCCATCGCGATGGAATGTCCAGCTTACTTCGATTGTAAGCGTGACACCACCTTCCAATCGTGCAAAGACAGCGGCAGAGTCTTCCACCGTTTTCGTCTGCTGATTATATGCACTCGCGCTTACGGACAGGACTCTCGGATAATTTAGCAACCAGAGCGCCATATCGAGCATGACGATACCCATATCGAGGAACACGCCGCCACCAGACTTCTCTTTCTGTGCGTGCCACGCGGAGGCAGAAGACTGCTGCTTCAGCCAGCCTGACTTAATGTAAAAGATATCGCCCAGTTCTTTGTTGTCGATGAAGGTTTTCAGGATCATCGTGTCAGGCCTGAAGCGGTTGTTCATCCCGACCATGAGCTTGCGACCATACTTGGTAGCAGCTTCAACCATGTCGCGAGCCTCTTTTGCCGTTCTTGCGATCGGCTTCTCAACAAGCACGTCTTTGCCAGCAGCGAGGGCTGCAATTGCGAGCGGACGGTGAGCGTCGGTTGAGGAACAAATGTCTACCGCCTGAACGTCCGTGGCGACACTCGAGGCGAGAAAATCCTCAATGCTAGTATAGATGTTTGGAATACCTGATCGATCGGCCACTGCGCGGGCTTTACGACGATCAGGATCGACGATGGCTACGAGCTCGACGTCCGTCATCCTTTGAAGGATTGGCAGGTGGACTACCTGACCAACATTCCCACAACCAACAAGCACGAGTTTGATCTTATCCATACGGCGAAAAATACTTGTCCGGCAAAAATACTGCTACAAATGGCAACAGCGGCCAATTACCTGAAAAACCTGTAACCCTTTTGACGGCGATGCGTTTTGTTTTATAGATAACCACAGTTTTGCAATCGTTACCTGGCGCCAAGCATGAAATCTATCGTACTGTTTCTCTCCTTGTTCGTTGCTTCGTCTTCGTTCGCGCAGATCACATCAACGATGACATCCCACCGGTTTGGGATAAAGCTTCGTGGTATTGGTGCAACCCCTGCGATCGAGAAGGTCGCGCCGCTGAATGCAAAGCTCGCGTTTTCTATAGACATTCCGAGCCCATCCACCTCGCTCAACCCCGGAAGTCAGGATGGAGCGATTACAGGTAATATCAACAATTTGACTGGCTCGCCGCTGACCATTAATTTTCATCGTATCCAAACGTTGCCCATGGGTTGGACGACGGCAGTGTGCTTCGGAGTTCGCTGTCTCATCTCGTCCGCTGACAGTGGAAAACCGCCATTTGTTTTTAATGCTAACGAATCAGCGCCTTTCATTCTTCATTTTTATTCTGACTCAACCACGTTCCTGGCGACCAAAGAAGACTCCATCCTTGTAAATCTGCTTGTGTACCAGGTGGGTGGTACGCAAACAGATACGCTCTGGATCCACCTGAAAGCGCTGACCATGCCAGCAAATGGAGTGTCTGAAAAGATCTTACTTCCAACTGCGCCAACCATTGCTAGCATTTATCCAAACCCGATTGCCGGTGGATCAAACGTTAGCGCTCAGATCTATTTGTCCTCAGCGTCCAAAGGATCGCTAGCGATCTATGACATTCTCGGCAATCTCGTCCGTTCAGAAAGTCAGGTCGTCATGCAGAAGGGTGTCAATGTTATGCGTCTCGATGTCGCTGGGCTTGCCTCAGGGAGTTACCAATTGGTCTGTGAACTCTCGCCTGGGGTTAAAATCTCCAGGCCTTTCGAAATCAGCCGCTGATAACACGTCAATTTCGCCCTCTTTTGACCGCCTTTTTGTCATGCTTTACTGTGGAAAAAGTATAGGTCACTAGCGTTTGAGTACTGCACAGATCGTCCGAAAATCGTAGGTTTGTCCACCACTTATCCCTCTTTTCTTATGCTGTAGGAATACGTCCTACGATATATAATGCTGAGCATAATAGCATCATAATCTATGCACCTGCCCAAAATCGCAATAAAAGGTGGCTTCAGCGAGTTTTCCCCAAGGCTCTCAACTTCTTTTCCACGTGGCTGTTTGTAAATCATCGGTCGTCCACAAAACTATCAACGTCGGTGTCAATAACAATTTCCGCCCGCAATTTTCGCGAAAACACTAGAGCCTCCCCCTGTTGATAACTCAGAATAGCTTGATTATTCGGGGCGAAACCTTAGTCGCCTAATTGAAGGAGTGGCTACAGACCTTATGAAATAAGGCTGATTGTGTTGTCGCAGAGTTAAGCTAACGTTTCCTACCTAATGTTTTGGCAGGATCCAGACCGTTACGGTGTCACGAGCTCCACTTGCAAAGGTCCCGAATCCTCCCAGGACGTGATTGAGGGAGGATTGATACGTGCTCCGGCTTCCGAGGTTCTGCCTGCGTTCATCGACCCAATTTGTATCAGCAGAGATAAATGTTATTCGATTAGGACCGTACCACCCAAAGAGACGTGGAGAAATCGGAATGTTAGGCGCGGTATGCAGAAAAGAGTATCGTGTCGCGCCATTTGTATCGACAGGAGGACCTGCCTGCGATGTTTCAATTCTACCTGAGCTCGTATCCAATGCCGTGACTTCCAGCATGTACTTCCGATTCGGATTATCCACTGGACCTGCAGTCAACCCATAATTGAAGGAGATCAGATTGTTTGTATCGAGGGTCAACGTTCTTGATGGGAGACTATCATTCAGCCCGGTCAGGTGGATTGGCATAGGCACAGTCGTAACTGACTCAAGCGAATTATTGCGGTAGGTCACTCTCAAGTCGTATGTCTTGCCACCTTGTACGATCAATTCAGAAGCGGGTAGATAATAACGACCTTTTCTGGATCCAGGTAAGAGCGTATGTTCATTCCCGTCAACGATGATCTTGACTGTCGCACTGTCGATCGCGCTTGAGAGGTCGTCGAGGTAGTCGCCGAACGGAGTTGTTCGATGGAGAATAATGGAATCGATCGGCGATCCTGCGAAGAGATATCCGGCAACAACAAGTTGTTCGTGATACTCGGAATTGATGGCACCATCACAGGCAAGTCCAAGGATGCTGCTGCAAAGCACCATCCAGAGCGCAATACGGCGAACGTCTTTTCCGAACAACTGATGTAGCAATATTTTCAGCATAGACTAAAAGTTAACGGATAAGCTGAACGTGGGGAGAATGGGAAGCAACTTCACGTCAGTGATCGTCGCTGGATTTGTAGAAGCATCGACCTGTCGAAACCAGACATTGCGGTGATTGTAAACATTGTATATATCGATATCGAACTCTGCGTTACGCAAATCAGAGAAGAGACTGAACGAGTACGTGGCAGAGAGGTCCATGCGGTTGTAAGGCGGAAGGCGCAGTGCGTTTCGTTTGCCCGAGACTGTGACGAGCGAGCCCTCGGCATCCGGCTCCAACGCACGATACTCAGCGACGGTTTGAGAATATGCCTGCCCTGTCCCATAAGTGAAAGCAGAGCCGATCGTCCACCGATTATTCAGCTTATATGTGAGAACGACATCGATATCATTGCGGCGATCATATGTTGGCGGGTATTCTTCACCATTGTTGATCTCCGGAAACGTGCGTTTGGTCCAAGCAAGTGTGTATCCGAGCCAGCCCGTGATGTCACCAATCTGTTTTTGGAGAAAGAACTCGATGCCATAGGCTCTCCCAGATCCCACAAAGAAAATATCGCTTAGTTTGTTGCCGCTGATGATATTCGGGCGGATCTCAACAAGATTCGACATGTCCTTGTAATATGCTTCCACATCGAGCGTGTAACCACTAAACGGAATAGTCGACACGCCCACGACATATTGCAGCGCTTTCGATGCGTTCTGCGTCGAATCTACTGGCAGCCAGATATCGAAGAAGCTCAGATTGGGATTCGACGCGAGCTTGAGGTATTGATGATAAATGCCGACACTGGCTTTCAGCGTTATATCTTCGTTGAGAATGTACCTGGCGCTGATGCGCGGATCAATACCGATCTGCGATTTTGCATTTATTCCATCGATACGAACACCTCCAGTGATCGCAGTTCGCTCGCTCGTCTTCCATTCGTCCTGTATATACAATGCTCCATACAGGGGAGTAAGATCGATGTTCGCACTCGGTGGATTGTTTCCAGCCTGCACTTTGAACTGAAAGTGATACGCAGAGCCTTGAAATCCGAATTTCAACTTGTGCTCGTCGCGGAAGAGGTATTCAAGATTCCCATAGAGTGACAGATCCTGGATATTGTTCTTCCATGTAAAGCCTTCTGAGCCTTCGCCGGCAGTGAGGTTCGTATAGTAGCGGCTGCCAGTCGCGTAGATCTTCGTGAAGAGATCGGGCCCAAGAATATGCGTCCACTGAACGGCGCCAGCTTGATTACCCCAATTGACGCCAATGTTTGAGCCCGCCTTATCATTGGAGTAATCCAGATTATCGGCTCCACCATAACCAGTGATTGCGATTCGATCATTGGCGCCAAGTACTTGTGTGAATTTGCCATTGAGATCGAAAAAGTTGTAGTTAGGCAGCGTCAGCGAAGCTTGCAATCCAGTGGCTTTGAGTATAACGTCAATGTAGGTCCGTCGTCCGTATAAGCTTATGGCGCCATTGCCTACCGGAGTTTCTAATGAAGCGCGACTTGAGATCGCCCCGATGGAAAGCGAACCCCTGGTCTGATTCATGTCGCCATCCTTGTTCGTTACAGACAGCACCGCCGATAATCTTCCGCCATATTCAACCGGGAAACCGCCTTTGATCAACTCTACATCTTTGATCGCATCCGGATTGAATGTTGAGAAAAACCCAAAGAAGTGTGATGGATTATACAGCACCGAGCCGTCGAGCAAGATAAGATTCTGATCAGGGGAGCCGCCCCGAATGTAGAGTCCGCTTGAAATTTCGCTGGAGGTCTGGACGCCTGGTAGCAACTGCAGAATGCGAAAGAGATCGGCTTCGCCGGCCTTTGGCAGATTCTTCACATCGGCGGGACGAATTTTAACGCGAGAAACTTGTGGTTCCTGTCGCTCCTTGTATCGATCAGTCTCGACCATGATCTCACTACCCTCCACCACTGAAGGTGCCAGTATAACATTGAGCCTGCGTTCTTCTCCTGAGTTCAGCGTGATCTTCGTAGTAAACGTTGAATATCCATAGGAAGAAAATTCCACAATCAACGACTTGCTGCTCGGAAGATGCAATACATAGTATCCGCTGGAATTCGTGAGCGCTCCTCGGCCCAGGGACCGCACTCGGACTGTAGCACCAGTGAGCGTCTCACCGGTCGCCGAATCTTTTACGTATCCAGAGATCACCGCATCATTTGAATCGCTAGGTGGGGTCTCGATTCGTTTCAGGAAAGACGCGGAATGGGAATCAGTCGCAAATAAACCAAGGGATAGACACGACGCGAGAATCGCCAGGCAAAAGAAACGAAGAGAAAACATTGATCTAAAGTTAACTTCGAACGGCTAAGCGACTTCGGGGTATCAGTACTGTAAGAGATTGATTTCGTTTTCTTGCGCCTTACGCTCGATGCAACGCAAGGTTACACCGATTCAATAGACGTATTATGAAGAAATTCATTGATCGCTCTGTTAACAATCTCGGGATGCGAGAGACAAATAAGATGCTTCCCTTCGGGAATGACCAGATCGATCTGGGAAGTCCTTCGAAACGGAATGATGTGATCATTCGCGCCATGGATCCGAAATGTTGGAATTTCTGTCGTGCATCCTTCCCACTCCGAAAGCATCCGAGAGCCTTCTCGGAAAAAATGCTTTGAGAGATCCTTGTACATGAGGGTGCAAAGTTCGACCTCGTTCGGCGGAATGGCAGAGAGCCGCCGCATTACAAAAGGTACGAGAGTGATCGAAAACCGATAGAGCCAAATCGGAAGTTTCTTCGCGATGGATCTTCCGAAGTTTCGTATGAGTGGGCGCAGTTCCTTGCTTGATCGGAGACTGCCAACTAGAATAATTGACCTAGCTTTGATATGCCTCGCCAATTCCTGAGCCACTGCACCGCCCATTGACGCGCCGATGATCACCAGATCGTCACCATCGCTGATCAAATGCGTATCCAACAGGTGGCGCAGAAATCTCTTTGAATAATTGGCAAGCGTCTCATTGTCGAAAGCGTCAATGTAATCAGGTGCATTTGTCGTGTAAGGCAGCGATTGTTGTGCGTGCCACAATCGATGATCGGAGCCCAGACCCGGGAGGAAGAGGAGAACGGTGCGTACGGCTGCTGGTGCCAATTATTGGAGGATGGGCAATAGTGCTGCTGGCTGTTCGATACCGGAGTGTTCGTGCTCATTCACACTCGAAATGATGTGCGGTGTGAGATCGAACAAGACATCGCCGCGCTCGGCGCTCTCCTGTTTCACTGTGACTGTATGCTTTACGTCAATGAGCGACCCAATAAGTGTTGCACTGTTAGCGCGTTCGATCCGAACTCTTCGATATTCGCCAACCTCCGCATCAATGCGTGGGAAGATGACCATCTTGTTGGTGTCGGTGCGGCCTTTCCATTCTGTTTCCTGCTTCTTCGATCTACCTTCGATGAGGATGGAGTGCTCGCGACCGATCTCAAGCAGGTTACGTTTCGTCGAGATCGCGTTTTGAATTTCGATGATCTCCTGAAGCCTGCGAGTCTTTTCAGCGTCGGAGACATCATCGGCGAGCGTGTCGTAAGCGCGGGTGTTCGGACGTGGCGAGTAGTTGAACATATATGCACCATCATATTCGACTTGGCGCAGCGCACTCTTTGTCATTTCATGATCCTCGAGAGTCTCGGAGCAGAAGCCGACGATGATGTCAGTAGAGAGCGCGGCATCGGGCATTGCTCGCCGGATCATTTCAATGATCGACATATAATGCTCGCGCGAGTACGTTCGATTCATCAATTGCAGAACACGATCTGATCCTGACTGAATCGGCAGGTGAATGTATTTGCAGATGTTATCATGCTCGGCCATCGTATCGACGAGCTTCTGGTCGAAATCCTGCGGATGACTGGTAGTATAACGAAAACGGACATTCGGAACTGCGATGGCGCATTCACGAAGGAGGTCCGAAAAATCCAGACCCGTCTCATCATAGGAATTCACATTCTGCCCGAGCAACGTGATCTCTTTGAATCCACGCTGCTCTAACTCCTTGCATTCATCGACGATCGAGCGCAGTTCACGCGAGCGCTCTCGTCCGCGAGTGAAGGGTACGACGCAGAAGGTGCAAAATTTATCGCAGCCTCGCATGACGGAAATGAATGCGCTGATGCCATCGGCGCGAAATGGCAGGATGTCGCTATAGGTCTCCGTGCGAGAGAGCTTGACCGAAATACCTTTTTCCCCGGTGCTCAATGCTGAATCGACAAGCAAGGGAAGCTTGCGGTACTCGTCCGGGCCGACGACAAGATCAACAACATTGTCGGCATTTTGAAGCAAATCCTTTCTCAAGTGCTCAGCCATGCACCCAAGCACTCCGACAACCAGCGCTGGATTCTTCTTCTTGAGCGACTTCCAGTGATTAAGCCGATTCCAAACCTTTTCCTCCGCATTCTCGCGAATTGCGCAAGTGTTCATGAAAGCGAGCTCGGCTTCCTCCAATTTAGCGGTTGGTTCGAAACCGGCATGATGCAGCACCGAAAGGACGACCTCGGTGTCGGCCACATTCATCTGGCAGCCATAAGTTTCGATGTAGACTTTCTTCACGCCCGCTAATGGATAGTTAGTTATTGAACGCCACCAACACCAAAGTGGCAGAAGCGGTTTTGGGTAGCCAGCGGGGACGCTTGAGCGCCGATGGCTGTTGCCTTTCCTCTAAGGCTAATGCTATACTATGAGGTTCTTTTCGTCCGTCGTTCTAACCCTTTTCTTGATTCCTCGCGTCGTAAGCGCCCAATTCTGGGCTGCACTGCCCCCGATCGGCGCGCTATCCGCATACGATATCAGTTTTTCACATGACGAAAAGTTCGTGTTCTACATCTCATCTGAGTCCGGAGTTGCGAACCTATATCGAGTACCGCTGAAGGGTGGGCCGGCGCAGCAGGTCACCAAATTCACTGACGCTCCTGTGTTGCGGGCAATGCACATGATCGGAAGGAACTACGTGGTCTTCATGAAGGGCAAAACTCCTCAAGACAGCGATTACCACATCTATCGAATTCTCGACGATGGGACTGGAGATATTCTTGATATCACACCATTCGTTACAGGAGTCCGAAGCACGATCATTGGTGCGTCCTACAACGGACAATTCATTTACTATACCTCGAACAAAGAGAAAACAAGCAAAATCGATTGCTACCGGTACGACAATAACCAGAACATCTCTCAGCTCGACCTTCCGAATGATAAGGATTACGTGGTAATGGCATGGTCGCGCGATCACGCCCGGCTGCTCGTCCAGGACCCCAAGGATGAATCCCTTTACTTCTTTAACATTGAGACGACTGACCGACAACGAATTGCAACCCCTGCCTCTGGTGAACACTTTGTCGAGGCATTGATGACTCCGGACAATCACCAGATGATCGTATTGAAGCAAACTGGCAGTGCTGCGCAGGTTGTGCATGCTGATGTGGGTTCGACTAGCTGGTCGAATGATGAAGCGGGAGATATTACTCGAGTGGACTTTTCGCCGAACGGAAAATTCAGATTACTACAACACTCGGATGGCACGATCGATGTCCAGATTTCCGCGACGAAGGAGAGCGTACCCCTTACTGGAACGCCCATCGCCATCGGGATCGCTCCGAAGGAAAACTTGATCGCTTACGTGGTGACCGATGCAGGCGGAACGCGAAAGCTAAAATTATTTAACATCGAGAAGAAAACGACGACTGATCTTGCAACGACAAAATAGTCCCGTAACTTTGGTGAGATTAATAGATACCTTTACCTGATGGATGCATTCAAAGTGCGCGGTGGCCGCCCGCTTCACGGAACAGTAAGAGTAAGCGGGACAAAGAACTTGATCTCGAAGTTCATGGTCGCCTCCATGCTCGCCGATACGCCGAGCACATTCACCAATGCGCCTGTTCATCTCGGAGAGGTTGACATCACTGCATCGATTGCTCGCTCGCTTGGAAGCGATGTGATGCTAAAGGATGAAGCGAATGGCACGCTCACCATCAATACTCCAACAATCCAGACGACGGTAGTACCGCAGGCCTTTGCAGGTCTCAATCGTATTCCGATCCTGATGATTGGTCCGCTGCTGCATCGGAATGGCTCTGCGTATGTGCCGATGCCTGGGGGCGATAAGATCGGCCAGCGCCCTGTGAACTTTCACACTGCTGCACTCGAGGCAATGGGCGCAACGATATCCTACAAGGACGGCTACTTTGCGTGCGAAGCAGACAAGCTTATCGGCACAAGCATCTCTCTTCCGTTTCCTTCTGTGGGCGCGACCGAGAATATCATCATGGCCGCGACGCTCGCAGAAGGAACGACGATCATCGAGAACGCAGCCGTCGAGCCTGAGGTCATTGAGCTGATGAAATACCTCCAGAAGATGGGGTGCATCATCTCAGTCGAAACCAACAGGCGAATCATTATAGAAGGTGTAAAGCATTTGCAGGGAGCCATGCAGAAAGTCTTACCCGATCGAATCGAAGCAGCAAGCTTCGCTTGCGCCGCGATCGCGACGAAAGGCGATGTCTACATCGAAGGCGCGCATCAATCGTCAATGATCACATTCCTGAATGCGATCCGGCGTGCTGGAGCCGACTATGATGTAACGGGCGCCGGCATTCGGTTCTGGTATAAGGACAAGATCAAACCGCTCGCGATCGAGACGGATGTTCATCCCGGTTTCATGACAGATTGGCAGCAGCCGTGGGTGCTTTTGATGACGCAAGCTACCGGCATGTCAGTTGTCCATGAAACAGTATATGAGAATCGGTTCGGATACGTTGAAGAACTTCGCAAGATGGGAGCGCAGATCGAGCTCTACAAATCGTGCCTTGGTGGAACGCCGTGCCGGTTCAAAACGCTGGTCTATCCTCATTCGGCGGTCATTCTCGGGCCCACAAAGCTCAAAGGAAGCACCATCAATATTCCGGATCTTCGGGCAGGCTTTGTTTATCTTATTGCTGCGGCGTTAGCGGAAGGAGAGAGCACCGTACTCGGAATTCATCACGTTGAGCGAGGCTATGAGCGCATACAGCAAAAGCTCGCCGGACTCGGAGCAGACATCGAACGGGTTACAGTCAGTTAATGGAATCGACGATTTTACTCTGCCGCTTTATAGAGCCGACCGGGTAGAAGAACATTGCTCCGATTGTTCTTTATATAAATGAAATAGGGTCCGACCGGAAATGAGGCGAGGTGAAGGTCCAAGCTGTTGGCGCTTACGGTCGATTGGAAAATGACTCTCCCTACTTCATCATTCACGCAGACGACAGATTCTCCCAATCCCGGCCAGGATAGATGGGTCACCGAGGTCGCCGGATTTTGTGAAATCTGAATTGCATCTCTGACTGGCTCGCGATTTCTCCGGACCTCGGAAGGCATACGACCTACAAATATGCCATGATCGGTTGCCGCTACGAGCGCGTCGGAGGAAGTATCCGCTTTGAGCATGTACACGTCATGCACGCCGGCAGACTTCGGAAATTCCGTTGCATGCCAACTCACACCTCCGTCGGTGGACTCCTCGATCATTCCGCCTGCCGTGGTATCAGGGAGCATTTGGAGGAAGAGTCCAGTCCAGAGATGTGTTGGCCGGCCGGCGACGACTAGAGCAGCCTTTTGGTCAATCTCAAGCGACCAGACATGATATTCCGGCGAGCTGAGGAATTGCCATGAAGTCCCATGATTCGTGGTTTCAACCATGGAGTGTTTTACGGAATGCCATCGAGTGGCAACAGCAACACCATTCGCCCAATCAGAGTAAATGATCTTTGGTATTTCCGGCTGATGTACTGTGTTCGTGTCACGTTCAGCGGGATAGACGATGTCCCAGTGCCCGCCTTCGTTCGTGGACTTCGCGATCACGCCATCTGCTGATCCTGCAAGCAGGACGTGCTCGTTATCTTGCGAGATTGCAAGCGTGCAGAGTCCCACGTTTGTATCAATCTGGCCAGTGACCTGCCAGCTTTTCCCACTATCGAGCGATCGCCAGGTAGGGCCTTTGAAGTTCTCACCATAATATATGGCATTCGTGGGAGCATAGTAGGCAACGTCTTCTCCTTCGATGCCTCCCGGATCCAGCACTACAGCCCAGGAATGTCCACCATCCGTCGAGCGAAACACTTGGCTCTTTCCGACGCCAATCACAACATTGGTATCGGACGGCAGGCAGAAAATCTGGTTAATATCTGCGCTTGCGAACGGGTTAAGCCCAACTCCGTACCATTGCCAAGTCATGGCACCATCATCAGAACGAAAAACCCCTATCGTATCAGGTGTTGCTGTAAAGACTACTTTCCCTTTCGACAAGGGATTGAATGCGACGCATGGCGTCAAATAGTTAAATGTTCTAATCCAATGATAATTTTGGGCGAAACTAGTAGCGGAATTTGCTGAAAGAACAGAGAGGATCAAAAGCAGCATTCGCCATTTCCTACAGAGTGTTTTCGTTGTCATTGGCTTTCGTTAGGGGTCGATATTCTCTGAGAACTTAATTTGTCGCTGCAACATTTCACGTGTAGCGGAAACCCACGGGGTTAACCCCATCTGCTCTCCGAATTGTGTTGTTGTGTACTAACTTCTAATAACACTCCCTGCGACTTGGGGCGTGCCTCAACTCACAGAGGGTTCACGATTTCCTAAGTCGTGACTTTCAGCTTGACGGCTATGATCAAAGCATATTCGTCCCTCCGACGCGAGGGAAATAAAGCCTATGCGTTAGCGGGCATTCTTGTACTACTCTCGCTGCTCTCATTCAGTTCTGGCATACGAGCTCAATCCAATGGCATCCCGTCCGATGGCCGGGATTTCTACATTGGATATATGCCCGGGATCGTGCATTCGTCCTACTTTAGCGGGATCACGGAATCCTATTGGGTACTGATCGGATCGTATGCCGATAATAACTCCGTCACCATCAACTACTTTGATGACAACGGTGTCGAAACCTCTGGGTCAGGAGTAGTACTCATGAAGGGTCGATGCGCCCAGTTAGCTTTGGATCGTCAGCATATGCGACCGACCAAGCCGGGAGAATTGGCCGAATTCAAAGCCGCACACATCAAGTCGCGATTCCCAATCAGCGTCCAATGTTACAGTCAGGGCTCGTGCACTGGCGGACTGCTGCAGTCAATCCCCACATCGGCGCTGGGCAAGAAGTATGTTATCGCAAGCTGGTTCGATAATCCGATCCAGAGCAACCCTGGCTATATCAATCGTGATTCTTCCAGCTCGGAGTTCATGATCATTGCTCCTTACGATAATACGGTTGTAAATTATACACCTGCATCAACGACGTATGGCGGTATTGTCGGTGTCAACTCCGGTGTCGGAGCTACTGGGACGCAACATACAGCATCAGTCTCACTTCGTCGAGGTCAAGTATTTTGGGTTCGTTCGTTTTCCGTTGACCCTTCGTACGATATTTCCGGTTCAATCGTATCCTCCAATAAGCCGATAGCGGTACTTGGTGGTCATGAGCGTGCACTGTTGGGAGATCCTTCCGGGATTTGGACGACGCTGGATAACGATGTGCGCGATTTGATGATCGAGCAAATGACTCCCGTTGAAGATTGGGAGACAGAATATCCTTCCGCTCCATCAGTCGCTCCTCCACCCGTGACTCGTCTGCTTGTCAATGGCAGGGGTAATATGTATCGCATTTATACTGATCAATCAAGCGGTTCGGTTAATCTTTGGGCGGGGGGAAACATCTCGCCGTATACACTCCAGCTTTCTGCTTTTCAGAATCCCGTTGCGGCTTACAATAACATCATTGATCCGGTTGATATCGTGAGCACCGATGGGAAGAAAATTTATGTCGTGATGTATGACTATTTCGAGGGCCAACATTACGCTGATCCCGGAAGCAAGGCAGGTAAGGGAAAAGACAAGACGCCACAGGACGAGACGACGTATACCTGTCCGAACGAGATGAACGTCATTCCTGCCAACCGGTGGAGAAAGAATGCTGTCTGGAAGATCCCGGCACAGAGCAGCTACCGCGGTGCTCAATTCGTCAATGTTCTCACCTATACGGATTCGATCCAGACGCTTCTCGTCTCGTTCAACGGCGGAGGCCAAAAAAAGCTAGTCACGTATTCGACCATCGGGCAGTTCAAGATTCCGAATCATCCTGAATGGACGGCTCTGCGGTTCAGACTTGGTGCCGGTGATTATGCGATGACGGCAAATACTCCGTTCGTCGTATACAGTTATGGCAGAACAGAAGGTGAATACAAAGATGGTTGGGGTTACGCCGCACCCTGCGGTCAGTCATACGGCTCTCACGACGAGTTGAACCCTCCGCGGATGAGGGCGCATCCTGCTTGTGCATCGTGGGATGTGACGATCACTGATTCCTTGCCTGGTGACGAGGGTGTGGCTGATATCGTCCTGCTCTCTGATCCTCAGGGCGTCTATGTTCGCCCTCCGCATGTCAGCGTCAACATGAGGCTCAATCCGGCCGACCCCAACTTCGTGGCCGGCGATCCGAGAGTGGACTTCAGAGTTGAAGTGATCAATCCGCTGCAGGATGCGTACGCTGCTGTCTACGCGATCGATCGTGCAGGCAATGATACTGTCTTCGAGTTCTACTACAGCGCTCCAAAGATCAGTGTTTCTCCTTCGCATGCAGAGATGTTCAAGACGATCGTCGGTGTCGATAGCTGTACGCGAATCGTATTCCATAACAATGGAACGAAGAACACGCAGCCGATCACGATCGGAAGTGCAGCGTTCGAACTCAATCGCGGAGAGTTCAAACTCTCTTCTACCACCCCGAGCCTGCCGGCAACGCTGAAGGGCGGTGATTCATTGGTGGTCAACGCATGCTATGTGGCAGTTGACACTGGTCTAGCACACCTGGATAGCTTGATATTTACTGCAGACTGCATTATGGACACCGTCCCGATTGTTGCTTCCGGTGTGACGCCAATCATCGTCGCGCAGGATGTCGATTTTGGGACTCTGCTAGTTGGGCATTCGAAGTGTCTGCCCGTGAATGTGAAGAACGTAGGTAACGCACCTCTGACGATCACGACGCAGTGGGTGCTGCATAACCTGACAGATTTCAAGTTCAATGACGCTGCTAAATTGCCGGTGACCCTCCAGCCTGGTGAGTCCATTGATCTTGAATTCTGCTATACGGCGCACCATGTAGGTGCTGACTCGACCAACAACGATTGGGGGACAAACTTACCAAGCCAGTTCGCACATCATAATCGGGATTTCTCTATCCTTTTGGGTCGCGGTGTTGAACCGGGTGTTCAGTGGGATCGTGTAAAGCAGGCTTTCCCAGCAGTCTGCGACGTGCCTGACACGATCCGCATGTGGCTGTACAACAACAATTCAGCAGTCGAAGTGGTCGATTCCGTTGTGCTTCAGGGTAAGGACGCTGATGAGTTCAGCATTCTCCGCAATCAGAATGGCTACACTCCGCTCGGTAATTTCCAGGTTGATTTCAAGCAACCGGGTGATAGTTTATGGATTGATATCCTTTTCAAGCCGAATCTTCTCAAGGGGTATGTCACACGCTCTGCAAAACTGATCGCGTTCAATCAATCGAAGACTGATCCATTCGTCGATCTGTCCGCAACGATTGTACATGCGGACTTAACTGTCGATCAAAATTTGATTGACTTTGGGATTACTACAACAAACACCCCAATCACGAAGACATTCAAGGCGACGAACCCTGGCGATGCGCCGCTCACGATCACTCAGGTCAGCGTCAGCGATCCAGCGTTCACCGTTACCGGCATCAATGTTGGTGATGTGATCGCGCCTGGTGGCGTCGTGACTGTGACTGTCACTGGCGTCATTGCACAGGCGGGTTCGCTCACGGCTAACATTCAGATCAGTGGTGCGACGAATTGTGTGAAGAAACAACGCATCGATCTCCTGATGAAGACGGATGAACTTGGAGTGCAGGGAACGGGACAGGATTACCCAACCACCTTCACCTGTCAGGAAAACGAGGGTGTGACGGTTGCTTCAAATACCAAAACGCACACGGTCATTCTTCGACAAGTTGATATTATTGGCGCCGGGACGCATCCTGATGCCGGTGAATTCAGCTTCTCGGATGGCTCACAGTCGATCAAGGTTGGCAAGACGCTGAGGACAGGTGACACGTTACAATTCCACGTGATCTATCGTCCGACACTCGTTCAGTTCTCGTCCGCGATCATCGAGTACACATGGGACACAGTCGCAACTCCTGGTAGCTCGTGGACGACGGATCAGTATCTGAATGGCACGGGCGATGCACTTATTGATACGGTCTCCGCGCTTTCGATTGATACAAAACCATATTCTGTGAAGACCGGAGAGACATTCGACGTTCCGATCCACATTGCTCACCTCTTACCAACGCGTGCAGCCGTCTTCGGATATTCGTTCGATGTCACCTATCGTCGTGACCTCTTCCATCTCAATGGTGTAGATCCTGCACCGGGCTATTCACTCGTAGGTATAAGTGTCCCAGTAGCGGATGACAAGAATGGCAACGAAACCGTTACGATCAATGCTATGGGTTCACGTCCACTTGACAATGCGGATGTGCTGGCTACGATGCATTTCAGGCTCATGGTGTCAAAGGACCTGAAGAGTGACATCTCGGTATCTCATGGTGCTTTCCTCGGACGGGATACACTGCCCTTATGCTATATCTCGACGATGCATGTTCCCGGATTCTTTACGCCACAGGATCTCTGCGGCGATCCGACGGTCAGACATTTCATCAGTACAGGTACGGTTGACGCTCAGATCGTGGATATTTCTCCGAACCCGACGACGCAATCTTCACAGATAAACTATGAAGTGCGCTCGCAGAATACACTCGTGACCATTCAGGTCTACAATCTTCTCGGGCAGAATGTCCAGACCATCATGAAGAACGAGTCGCATGATATCGGTGCATACCGTGCGACATTCGACCCAGCGTCCCTGCCAAGCGGGACGTATACGGTTCGTTTCTCTACTCCACTATTTACGACATCCAGAACGATCGTCGTGAATAAGTGATCAGGTGATATATCATAAGAAAAGGGGCTCACGATGTGAGCCCCTTTTCTTATGAGACTTTTAATCCGGAGATCCATCGTCCTCTTCATCTGTGGGAATGCCCTGCATCTGTCGAAGAATTCTGGCGGCGCGCCGTTGAATATAGGCTGATGGATGCGAAGCGCTCCAGCGAGTTGGGTTCGGCAGCACAGCCGCCATGAGTGCGGCTTGCATCGGTGTGAGATCGCGAGCATGACGCTTGAAGTGGAACTCGGCACCCGCTTCAGCTCCGTACACATTCGGGGCGAACTCCGCGATGTTCCCGTATACTTCCAGAATTCTCATTTTTGGCCATATGAATTCGATGAGAAGTGTATAGTAAGCTTCGATCCCCTTTCGAATGAAGCTGTGCCACGGGGGTAGGAATAGATTTTTCGCAGTTTGTTGAGTGATCGTGCTAGCGCCTCGCATTGGTCGGTTCGGATGTCGCTCATGCGCGCGCTCTGCTTTTTGGATCTCCGCTATGTCGAATCCATGATGGACAAAGAACCGCTGATCCTCGCCTGCGATGATTGCCTTATAGAGTGCGGGTGCTACGTTAGTTCTTGATACGTTCGTGTGACTCCAAAGGACCGACTCTCCCGCAAAGAGATGATCGAATGCACGAAAAAGCATCATCGTTGTTACGGGTGGGTCGGTGAAGCGAAGTGCAACTACCTGGATGATCGGAATGGAAAACGCAGCGAGCGCAAATCGCAAAAGCCAGCGAAGAAAATTCCTGCGCCGAGAGGCCACGACAATTGGGGCTGGCGATTGTAGTTTATCGCCGGCACGTATCGTTGCCGTCGCGGTCGCTTCAGTAGAAGCAGTTAATGCGCTTTCCGAGAGTTGAGCTTTTTGTTCGATCACAGTTGAGAGAGTGAACCGATCCCCATTCGTTCTACCCCAAGTCTACATTTCAACGCTGGAAGCAGTTCTCGGCCTCGATCTGACATCCAAGCATGCCGGAAGATCAAAGGACCGAAATTGGAAGGAGCTCGTCGCGGGCGTCGCGGAGCTTAGCAAGGGCTTAACGATCGATCGCGTGCAGACACAATCTGGCGTCTATTTAAGCACTCCCATTGCGCGTAGAGCGTACATGCTCTATTACATGACGACGAACTTGTTCAAACTCTGGCCGGCATTTCGAGAACTTTCGCTCGCCGGTTTTTTTGAACAGGGCAACCGACCGCTCACGCATCTTGATCTCGGTGGTGGTCCGGGCACCGCTGTTTGGAGCTTTGTGCTTTGGCTTGAACTGGAAGGCCCGAAGCAAGAGGGGTTACAACAGGAGAGCTTCAACTTCATCCTGACCGATCTTCTTCGCTCCAACCTTGAAGATGCCAGGCAATTTCAGATTGAGCTCGCAAAGAGAATTCCTGAAGCAAAAGGCCTCTTCGAAAGCCTTGATCTATCGGACCTGACAGCTCTTAAAGCATTCGGTGCTCGTCATGGCAAATTCAAATTACTGACCATGATGAATGCCCTCAATGAACTTGATGAAGCAAAGGACGAAGAACTCATTCGCATCCTCTTCGAGCTTCTCGAGGATGAAGGTGCGTTGATCATCATCGAGCCAAGCTCGCGTGAGATCTCGCGACGTGCGCTTCGATTTCGTGATAGAGTGATTGCCGCAGGAGGCAGCATCTTCGCACCTTGCACACACAATAACAATTGTCCTGCTCTCACGAAAGAAGGTGATTGGTGTCATACTGAAATCCAATGGGAGCGGCCGTTATTCATCAATGCAATCGATGACGAGATAGGCACGCTGAGGCTCTCGCTGAAAGACACCTATTCAACTATCAGAAAGCGGGCAGGAAATATCCGCGATTCATTTCCTTCCGAAGCCGAAGTATCAGCTCGTATAGTGAGCGAGCTTTTTGATGAGAAGGGAAGATATCGAGCGTTCTTTTGCAGTGATCGGGGGAGGGAGGAATTCATTCTTAACAAGAGAGAAGAGAGTCCTTCGAATCGTCAATTTGGGGAAACTCGCCGATATGATCTCGTTCAGATAGAAAGTTTCGAACCGAGACCCCATGACGTTAAGCTTGCTCCTGGTTCGACCGTCAACATAGTTTTGACCTCATCCGGAGCACGAATTGTTGATAAGTAGCGCTCGGTTGTCAAAATTTAGAAAGAAAATTGCGAAAATCGTAAAATAATCTAGGTCAGCACTTGATTTCTCTCTTTTTTTGATGCATATTTGTCCACTGTTATTCCTGCAACCCTTGTGGATATCTTGTGGGGAGATGTGGATGATGAAATTGGTTGTCAAGGAATGATAGTAAACGCACCGAAAAACCTCGCTACTGAATGATCGCAACGCTTGATAGACTAATGGCCCTCGCGCAGAAATTACGCGATGCCGAAAAGCACAGCGAACGAGACCCGATCTACGTTGCCCTTGAACTCAACGAACTCCACGTGATGACACGGCTCGTTGAGGATTATCTCGGGGATGTCGATATGTTCACTTCCGGAAGTTCGTCCCCTCGTTCGCAGTCGTACGATTGAATCAAAAGCTCCGGTTTTCCGGAGCTTAACTCGAGCCTCCCTTCTTCAAACATCCGGACGGTTGTCCGGCATTTCCTGTGGTCTTGTCCCTAAGTGTATTTTTCCTGTGTCTCTAATTTGGAGTACGAGGAACTTGGAATGTATTGCTTCGGAATCATTGACAGAATTTCGAACGTTGCATTCCGCTGTTAAGAGTGCTGTTTGCCGATAGCTGTTTGCTAACAGGTTGCCCTGTCTTCATTCTAATCTCAAGTTTTTTCCCGCGCTTCGTTGAAGCTCTTTATGCGGAAGTAACTTCTTGAGCAGAGCAGGGTTCTTAAGACTGATGCGCTCTTGTCAGTTTTCGTAACGAGATTTTGTGTTGTCGATTCCTGTCTTGCTTGAGGCAGGTTAACTTAATGCCCACATCGCTGCTTGCCTTGCGGTAGGTAGCACAGTCTATCAGGCCTTATGGACCGCAGAGCCTTTCTAACCCGCATTACCGGAACTTCAGGAACCCAGTACGTCCCAACCACATCTGTCGATCGGCCGCTAAGCACAGGGCTTGAGCCATATGTGCCATTAGCCTCCGAGCCATGGAACACCGACCTTGTAAGGATCGGGCATTTGCTCCGGCGCACTACCATGATGCCGGTTTGGGCAGACATGGTGACGCTGAGTGCGTCGACACCAAGTGATGCAGTCGATTTACTTTTAAATACTCCAAGTACTCCAACTCGACCCGCCGTGGCAGATAATGTCACTACGAACACCGATGGTCTCGATACCACACTCATCGGTCAGCTCCACGCACAATGGGAGAGCGATGCAGCGAAGCTGCGTACGTGGTTTGCCAACGTTCTTCGTGATGCGGGTGCGACGATCGTTGAAAAGATGACGCTCTTTTGGAGCGGACACTTTACGTCGCAATTCGTAGCCGAGGAATCCTACGTCATCGCGCCATTGCTCTACCGTCAAAACGATCATTTCAGACAGCACGGTCTTGAAAAATTCAACGACCTTGCAATGAACATGACGCTTGATGGTGGAATGTTAGCCTATTTGGGAGGTAATCTCAATTCTGTCGGCGCTCCGAATGAGAACTACGGGCGAGAACTTATGGAGTTGTTTACGATCGGGCTGGGACAATATACTGAAGGTGATGTCCAAAATGCAGCGCGCGTTCTAACCGGCTGGCGCATCGCGCAGTATAGCAATACTCCTTCGCCGAACGGAATATTCAATTCGTACTTCCTGCCTGACCAGCATGACGTGGGTCAAAAGTCGGTACTCGGTGTCAGCTTCCCTGCTCGCGATGCCACCACCAACACGGAGTACTTAGTGCGCCGCGAAGAAATACAAAAACTGATCGACACTCTCTTCACCGTCAGAGCACAGGCAGCGGCAACGTTTATCTGTACGAAGCTATACAAGTTCTTTGTCTACAGCAACCCGTTGGTTCCTGATATGTCGGTGATCCAGGCTATGGCAGCTCTTCTTATACAGAATAACTTCACTATCAAGCCAGTCATGAGCGCGCTTCTCAAGAGTGCTCACTTCTTCGATAATGCAAACATCGGTGCGCAGATCAAGACTCCAGCCGAGTTCGCCATCGGACTTGCACGTCAGATCGCTCCAACGCTCGTCATCGACAGCACAATGGAGTCGATCGACCAAACACTATTCAATCCGCCGAATGTAAGCGGATGGCCTGGATGGCATGATTGGGTCACAACGACGACCTATCCGCTCCGCTCGAATGCTGCGACCACCGCCATCGAAGGACTTGATGATGCCACTGTCACAGCGTTCATTAAGCAATTCCCAAATTACACTGACGCACAGAAGCTTGTCACACAGGTTGCCGCGCTTCTACTGCCCCGGGCACTATCAACGGAGCGAGCGACGGATCTGCTGAACAAACTCACAGCAAACGCGCCCGCGTCACAATGGCCAGCGATCCTGCAGAGCCCATCGACAGCAGCCAGCAACATGCGGCAGATGTTATCGCTTATCAGCGATCTACCGGATTTTCAGCTTTGTTAGAAGTTTGTGTGTGTGCCCGCCCTAGCTAATCAAATTTGTGAACCGCTCTAAAGCGTAAATCAAGAGAGCATTATGAAGCGCAGAACATTCCTACAGTCCCTAGCAGCCACGGCGGCTGCCGCACCGATCATGCTCAACGGAATCCCCGTTCGTGCAAAGACACCGCTGCCACTTCTGGCGCAAATGCAGGAGAATGCTGCCGACAAGATATTAATCATTGTGCAGCTCTTCGGTGGCAATGATGGACTTAATACCATTATCCCGGCGGATGATCCAGCATATCAGGCATTGCGCCCGAAGATCGGTATTCAGCCATTAGACGCAATCAAGGTTGGACCTATCTATATGAATGATGGTCTAGGGCGTGGGAGTCGTGGCGGTATGGTGCAATTGCTCAACACGGGTTACGCTGCAGTTGTACGTGAGATCGGCTATACCCCGGCTAATCTTTCACATTTTCGATCGACGGACATCTGGTTAAGCGGGATCATCGATTCCGATCCAAATCATCATCTGTCGACGGGCTGGGTTGGGAGAATGCTCGAGAAACAGTATCCAACCTTTCCGGCATCATTGCCGCCTGATCCGCTTGCGATTCAGGTCGGCGGATTTTCTCTCGCGCTGACCAGCACGAAGGGACGAATGGGTGTTGAGGTGGGAGACCCCAGCAAACAATTGGGAGTTAGCTCCTTCCTTGATGCTACCGATGCAAACGCTATGGGGACTCATTACTCTGATGAGTACGCATTCATCGATGACGTTGCAAAGCGTTCTAACACGTACGCACTCAACATTCGCACTGCATACGCAGCGGGTAAGGCAAAGCTTAAGGCAACGTATGGCTCTGACGGTTTTGGACAACAAATGGCATCCGTCGCTGCACTTATCGCCGGAGGACTGAAGACAAAAGTCTATGTCGTTTCAATGGGCGGTTTCGACACTCACGTTTCGCAGCAAACGGATGGCAAGACTGGCTTGCATCCAACACTCTTAAGTCGTCTCGGCGATGGCTGTGCGCAGTTTATGTACGATATGGTTGCCTTGGGAGAAGCAGACCGTGTGATCGGCTTAACCATTAGCGAATTCGGACGGCGACCGGCAGAGAACGGAAGCCTTGGTACCGATCACGGCGCGGCGTCCGTTCAGTTTGTGTTTGGTACGCAAGTAAGTTCAGGTGTCTTTCAACTTCAGCCGCTAGACCTTGCTAATCTCGATGAGAATGGCGATCTGCCGATGCAGATCGACTATCGTCGTACATACATGGATGTTCTTACCAAGTGGTTTGGATTGACCCTGGCCGACGCACGTATCATCCTGCAACTGCCTCCAGACGACATCACGGTGACGCCACTCGGAGTGATCAAGCCGCAAGCAGGTATCGACGGTTGGAAAGTGGGTCAGCCTTCAACGCTGTCGCTTTCAAATTATCCGAATCCATTCTCGACCAACACGACGCTCCAACTCACGCTGGAGTCGGCTACAGATGTTACGATCGATCTTTCCAACGTCGCGGGTCAGCGTCTCGGCCGCGTCATTCAGCAGCACCTGGCGGCAGGAGTTCATCAGATACCACTCGATGCAATGCAGATCGCCGGAAGACAACTCGCAAGCGGTACTTATGTATGTACGGTCATCGCTGGTTCAGACCGGATCTCGAAGATGATCCAGTGTGTGCGCTAACGTAGCACACACTCAATCGAAGCCTGTCATGAATATCAGGTGTAGTCGAGCTCTGCTGGCCCTGCCTTTCTGCATCTTATTTGCGCTCATACTCTTGAGCAGCCGATCTGCACGAGCGCAATTCCCTGCAAAATGCGACAAGGATAATTCCTGCATTGGCAATGCCCTTACCATTCAGGTAACACAAGGTAAGGGTGCGCAATACGTCGACATCGATACCTCATACGTACTGCGAGCGCTCGACACTGCTCTCACCTTCGAAGCATGGATTAATCCGACTCCACAACCTGGAAAACGGCAGTTCGTTGGAGGACTCTGGGGCCCAAACCAGGACAACAACGATCAGTGGGTTGTCTACATCCAAGACAACGAGCTGGTCTTCGCTCTCAGCGCTCCCGGCTCATTTAAAGGTGATCTTGACAATACGATCGTGCAGGCGTTGATCCCCGATCTCTACACGCGCGGCTGGGTTCATATCGCTGCCGTCTGGGATGGCACATCGACGCAGGGCAGGCTATTCGTGGATGGGAAGGAAGTTGCCCGAACGAGCAACGCTCAGTATCCGATCTCGCATCTGCATCCTATCGAAAGCATGACGCTAGGAATGCAATTGGCGAGTTGCAACGCGCTTTATGATGATTCATCACGCTTCCGAACCTTCCTCGGGCAGCTTGATGAGATTCGTTTGTGGCGCAGAGCACTCTCTCAGCATGAGATCGAATGTCAACGGCTGCTCTCGCTTGAGGGCAATGAACCGGGGCTCATCATGTACTTCCGTTGCAATGACCCAGCCGGCACACAATTCCTCTGCGATGCTGCGGGCAATATGATCGGCAGCATGCGGAGCGGCGCGCATTGCGAGGCCAGCAACCGCGTCGTGCCGCTGACCTATACCGTATCGCCAGCGGCCATCAACACATCACTTGCGTGCACGAGCGATACCACGTTTACATTTACAATTACCGACACTTCGTTTTGCGGTGACAATGTCGATCTTAGCATCGGAGGAGCGTCCGCTGGATTGTTCACGCTGTCAAAGAACTCGCTGTCGCTTTCGCAAAATGTGCCGCAGCAGGTCACGGTCCGTATGCATGCGAATCAGATCGGCGCGATCTCGGCAGATCTGGCAGCGACGAGTGCAAATCGGTGCGGTGCGCCGTTCAATGTGCCGCTTAATATCAACCGGACTACACAACTGAGCTACTCGACCGGGTCAATCAAGTTTGATACACTCTATGTCGGTTGTCTAGAGACGAGGTTCTTGGAGGATACCGTCAAGATCTGTAATATTACCTCCAGCTCAGTAACGATCTCCGGGGCAGGGTTCGATTCGAATTATTTCACCTGGCATCCCGGTGGTGGATTCAGCGGACTACCCATCACGCTAAAGCCAGGAGACTGCTGGATCATGCTGGTCCACTTTGCGCAACTTGACTCGTCACGCACTCTTTACGACACACTCCGCATCAGGAGTGATGACAAATGCCCTGGCAGCGGGATCATACCTGTCTATGGCCGCTCACAGGAAGTGATCGCATTGCTTGCGACGGACGGCAAGCACCATGTTGATACGATGGCCTTTGAAGCTACTT
>Ga0207148_1069_pt1 | contig 24860 bp, 21 predicted proteins | sample Alteio_BWMinHeat_34_FD_153558 | JGI IMG/M metagenome (GOLD analysis project Ga0207148, IMG submission 153558) | Enriched cells from forest soil in Barre Woods Harvard Forest LTER site, Petersham, Massachusetts, United States -... | ecosystem: Environmental > Terrestrial > Soil > Temperate forest >... | reverse complement strand
ATTCCGATGAGCACCCCACCCACAAGCGCCAGCACAAGTAGAATCGCAACTGCCATCGGGACTTTCTCCTTGCGAAGAAAGGAGACCAGCGGACGAAAGATATTCGACAGAAAAAGAGCGACAACGAATGGGAGCAATGCCGATTCAAGTTGATGCAGCGCCGCACCAGTAATGATCACGGCAATCAGCGTGAGTGGGATCGTAACGCTTCGTGAAGTCGGCATGAGGTTCGGAGCCAGATGAAGTTGAATGAGGTACAAAAGTACTTCAGTTGGGTCAGGGAACAGCGAACAGGGAACGAGGAACAGTTGGGGATCGGGACGCGAGATGTGAAAACTTTATTCATAAAACGAGAGCTTCGCGAAGTGGCCCCTTCGATTCTGAGCCGAAATCGCCTATTCCCTGTTCCCCGTTCGCTGTTCCCTGCCAAAAGTGTGAAAATTTTATTCATAATTCTCCTTCTTAAAGAAAACTAATGGCGTTGCTTCGGCTTAGGAGATGAATTCCCGCATTCGCGGGAATGACAGGATCGTCGCTCTTCCGCGCTTCGCGCATTCAGCCTGCCTCATTGGCATTCCTGCATACGTGGGAATCCATTGGGCAAGGATGAAAGTAGCGTGAGTCTAGCTGGCGTACAGAATGGAAGGTTGCCTACAAGACCACAGTAGTACCTAAAAATAACGGGGATCTGGCCTACGACATATAAAACATGGAATTATCCAGCACCGTTCCCACAAAATAGAAATCGCAGGTGATTTATGTTTCCCTCTCTCACCAAAAAGGTCACGCAACGATACACAATCGAAGTCGCTCTCCGTATCTTTGTTGCATCCGCAATTCAACTGGTCTTCCAAGGGAAGCAGCACAAGAGACAGTCCAACCTATTTACATGAAACTCCATAGCCTCCTTATCTTCTCAATCGTTGTAGTTCTTTTCACGCCAAAGCTCACCAATGCTCAGTGGGTTCCGACGCAGGGACCTGGGGGTGGCACGATCGTTTGTCTTGCAGTGAGTGGCTCAAATGTTTTTGCAGGGACCTACAGCGCGGGAGTCTTTTTGTCTACCAACAACGGCGCAAATTGGAGAGCGATTAATAATGGCATGACCAATAGCGTTGTCTATGCAATTACTACGATTGGTACGAATGTTTTTGCAGGGACATACGGTAGCGGCGTGTTTCTTTCGACTGACAACGGCGCTAACTGGAAGGCCGTCAATAATGGCTTGACACGCCTTAACGTTATTTCCTTCGCGGTGATCGGCTCAAATTTTTTTGCAGGCACCGACGGCGGCGTTTTTCTCTCGACTGGCGGTGAACGGGAGCAATCTCTTTGCCGGTACGATCGACGGGAGGGGCATCTTTGTTACCTCAAACAATGGAGCGAGCTGGGCAATAGTCAATAACGGGTTGACGAATATTTACGTCCATTCCCTGCTTGTGAATGGTTCAAATATTTTCGCGGGGACTAATAACGGCATTTTTCTATCTACAGACAACGGAACAAGTTGGAACCCCGTAAATACCGGATTGACCGAAAGCACATTTCCCGCGCTTGCTGCAAGCGGTAATAATCTTTTTGCAGGTGCTGCGCACGGCATTTCTCTCTCGACCAATAACGGTATGAGTTGGAAGCCGGTCAATACCGGCTTGGCGCTCAACCCTGACATCCGGGCTCTCGCGGTTAGTGGATCAACTATTTTGTCAGGTTGTTATGCTGGCTTCGGTGTGTTCCGCTCGACCGATAATGGGTCTAATTGGACTTTGTCAAGCACGGGAATGACAAATACAGGCGTGACTGCAATGCTGTCTGTCGGTTCTACTTTATTTGCAGCTACCATCCACGGGGTTTTTTCATCGACCGATAACGGCGATACCTGGCTGGCAGCAAATAACGGTATGACGATTACTGGTTTGACGGGTCTAGATGTACGAGCACTCGTATCACGAGGAACGAGCGTATTCGCCGCGACTACTCTAGGAGGGGTATTCCGATCCAGCGACAATGGCGCAAGCTGGTCCACCGTTAATAATGGATTGACCGACTTGAACGCCAATGCTCTCGTCGTGAGCGGTCCCAATCTTCTAGTAGGGACGACCTACAGCGGCGTCCTTCGTTCGAACAACAATGGTGCAAGCTGGATCGCAGCGAGTACTGGATTGACGAGCAACCTTGTCACGGCGTTCATGGTCAAAGGAGCAAAGGTTTATGCCGTGAACAGCGGCGGCGCGTTTCGATCGATCAACAATGGCGTGACCTGGACCGAGGTCGATAACGGATTGGTAGCATATGTCCAATCGCTAACGACGAATGGAGGAAGCCTCTTTGCCGGAACCGATAAAGGTGTTTTCCAATCCACTGACGATGGTGATAGTTGGTTTAAGATTTATACCGATGCGATGGCCGCTTCGGTTCTTGCTGTCGCGACAGTCGATTCGAATCTGTTTGACATGTCTCTGCGCGATGGGATTCTTCTTTCGACAGACACTGGTAGTACCTGGACGAACGTAAGTAAAGGACTCCCGCTCAACACTAGTGTTTATAGCATGGCTGCGATCGGTACGACTTACTTCGCAGGCACCGCCGCAAACGGCGTTTGGAAGCGCTCGCTACCAAATATGCTTGCAGTTGGTGATGCTAAAGAGCGGCCCATGACATCTCAGCTCGCCCAGAACTACCCTAATCCCTTCAATCCTACAACAACTATCAGCTTTGTTCTAACTGAACGCAGCATGGTCCAACTCGAAGTCTTCGATATGCTGGGGCGAAAGATCGAAACGCTGGTGAATGTGTCGATGGATGCCGGCTCGCATAGCGTGCGATTTGATGCGGGAGATCTGCCGAGTGGAATCTATACGGCATGTCTTACCTCAAATGGCGGGCGTCGTGAGATGAAGATGATATTGAACAAATAGAAACCGTGAAACTCAATCGCCTCTCGACTATCACGATAGCTGTACTTCTTTTTCGCGCCAAAGTTCTCTGACGCTGAGTGGGTTCAAACCAGCCTAGCTAACCAGACTGTACTCGCGCTCTTGGCTAGTGACACGAGCACATCGTCTCCAAAGCTCTTTGCCGGCACCGTTATTGGGGGCATCTACCTCTCGACGGACGCTGGCTCAAGCTGGACAGCGGTTAATAACGGATTGACCAACACAGGATCAAGCCGGGACCCCGTCCGCAACGGGTTGACGAACACGGTTGTCCTTTCTCTTGCGGCCAGCGGCATGAATCTATTTCCAGGGGTTGGCGACCTCGCTATGGATCACGGCGGCGTTCTTCTAAGTACAGACAACGGAGTGAGTTGGAGTACGGTCAATACTGGCTTGCCAAGCTCTACTGTTGTTGCACTTGCGGCCAGCAGTACGAACACGCCCTCACCAATGCTCATTGCCGGAGCAGATCACAACGGGATTTTTATTTCGACAAACAACGGCGCGAATTGGACCGCGATCAATACTGGTTTGGGAAGTCCTTATATCAAGGCAATTGCATTGAGCGGTGCGAATCTTTTTGCAGGTACCTCCTTCAGTGGTGTTTATATGTCGACTAACATGGGCAAGAACTGGATTGCGGTAAACACTGGCTTGCCACTGACTGCCATTAATGCCCTTGCGGCAAGTGGATCAAATCTCTTTGCTGCGACTAGAAAAGGCGTTTTTCACTCCACGAACAACGGAACGAGCTGGAGTGCGGTAAATACTGGCTTGACGAACACTTCTATTCGCTCGCTCGCGGTGACTAGCACGAACACATCGTCGCCAATGCTTTTCGCGGGCAATGAAGGACGAGGTGTTTTTTGTTCGACCAACAACGGATTGAGTTGGACAGCAGTCAATGCTGGATTGAAGCGCAGAAACATCTATGCTCTGGTCGTGAGCGGCACGAATCTCTTTGCTGCGACTGCCGAAGGAGGAATTTGGCGACGTCCTCTCTCGGAATTGTTAGGAACGACGGACAGCGGGAGATGAGAACAGTTGCTAGTCATATTCTGGCACATCTCACGATCCCAATCTATTCCAACTCCGCTATTTTCTCCTGGGCTTTTGCTGCGTAGGGTGTCGGGTGACCTGTGCGATTCATTCTATCAGCAATGTTCTTTACTTCCTCGAATGCATTCAAAGCATCAAATGGCTTTTCTTCGTGGAGGAAGAGTTCTCCGATATTGTAATACGCGACGACGAGATTCGAATCGCCGTGCATTTGCTGCGCGAGGATTTGAAGCGATTGCGCATATTTGCCCCGCTTGAAATAGGTGAGCGAAAGATGGCGGATATCACTGTCGTTCGTTGGATCCTGCTCCAGCGCTTTCTGCCAATACTTCCCTGCCGCCCACCAATCTCCGTGTTGATAGAGAGCGTTGGCGTGCCGCTCGAGTGCGGGTAGAGAATCATCGGGGATCTTGACAGTATCTGCTTCATCCAATGCGCTGCTCGTCGTATCCAAGTGCCGCTCGATGATCTGCTGAAGCGGTGGCAATCGCTTTACTGGCGGAGCAAACGATGGGTACACCGCGAACGAGACGATCAGCATCGTGAGCGCAGCAATGCCAACAGCATAGAAGACTTTCACCTGCTTGCGCGACCATGGGTCTGGGCGAGGTGTTGACTGAGTAAACAGTTGCGAGCCATCCCTCGGAGAGCGGGCTGAATAGACTGCCTGACGAAGTCGCTCGTTGAATCCCAGGATCACACGATGCTGCTCGCGTTTGACAGAATCGAAGAGGACCTCTTTGGCATCGTTCAGCCGCCGCATCATCGCGGCATTCTCTCCGCCCATATCAGGGTGATAGAGCTTTGCCAGCCTGCGATATGCCTCTTTAATCTCGGCATCCGAGGCTGTGCGAGATACGCCAAGCACAGCAAAATGATCTGTCATCAAACTAAAACAAAGCCCATCTGTTCGATTAAGTTCTACGGACGTTGACAGCCGTGAGTTGCACCCCTTTGCCAAATGAAATCAAGTTCTTTCCTGCTTCTCTTACTTCTTTTGAGTTTTGATAGCCGAGCGAGTCGTGCAGATACTCTGTATTCAACCGCCTGTGGGAATCCTCGAAGGCCTGCGATCATCTTTCTTCACGGTGGCCCCGGCTACAATGCCTACAGCTTCGAGGAATCAACGGCGGATTCGCTCGCGAAACGCGGATTTTATGTCATTGTCTATGACCAGCGCGGGAGCGGACGCTCGGAGAGTTACAAGGGTAAGTATACGTATAACGAATCGGTCGAAGATTTGCGCTCAGTCTACGACAGATACCATCTGAAGAAAGCGACATTGATGGGGCATAGTTGGGGCGGAGCGATTGCAACTCTGTTCGCTGCACGCTACCCGGAGCGAGTGCGCTCGATGATTCTTGTAAGTGCGCCACTCTCCTTTCAGCGTACGTTACATACGATCATGCAGAACTACGTGATCAAATTCCCAGACACATCTTCGATGGAACACGTGGAATGGGAGATTGTCAACGGACTCGACCCAGCATCCTTCCAATACAGCAGCGGTGCATTCCGGCTCGCGATGACAGGTGGTTTTTATCGAACGAAGGAGCCGAATGAACGCGCCAAAGCGCTCTGGAATGATATCGGTGCGGACGACACAGCTCACTGGTCTTCGCACATGAGTTTTCCTCCGGTGCTTGGTCTATTCAAGAATGAACATTACACTCTTCTCGATATCACCGATACGCTTAAGCACTTGTCAAAGCAGATTCCGGTATTTGGCATCTATGGCGACGAGGATGGGCTCTTTGATCCGGCGGAACGCGATCATATTCGGATGGTGATCGGGCCGAATCATATGTCAGTCGTCCAGGGCGCCTCGCATAACGTCTTCATCGATCAGCAGGCAGAATTCCTTGATCGAGTCGCTGCGGATCTAAAAACGAACTAAGCTTGGAGTATTTTATGCGGAGGTCATGTCTGGCTGATACCCAGCGCCTTCGACCGCGCGAGCGAGGGATCGCGGATCGACGAACGTGTCGTCGAAAAAAATCTCGGCGGAAGCTTCTTTAAGATCGACGACAGCGGATTCAACACCTTCAACTTTTTCGAGCGCGCGACGAACGGAGCTCACACAGCCGCCGCATGTCATCCCGTTCACTTTGATTCTTACGTGCTTCATTTGTCTGCCTCTCCCATAATTGGGTCGATCGAACCGATGATCGCGACGATGTCGGAGATCATCGCACCTTCGAGCAAACGCGCGAGCCCTTGTAAGCTCGCAAAACTTGGCGAGCGAATTTTGCTTCGCCACGGATAACCAGAGCCATCGGACATTAAATACCAGCCAAGCTCGCCTTTGGAAGCTTCAAGACCGAAGTAGCTCTCGCCCTTCGGTGTGTCTTGTCCGAAGTTTACGATCATGAAGTCGTTGATCAGCTCCTCCATGTTCGAATAGACTTCGCCCTTGCGAGGCAGCACTTTTTTCGCATCATGTGCGAAGATCGGTCCTGCGGGAAGCTTGTCGAGGCATTGACGTAAGATCTTTGCCGATTCCTTCACCTCATCGAACCTGCAAAAATAACGCGCGAGTACGTCACCCTCCGTTCGGCTGATCACGTTGAAGTCAAGCTCGGGATATACGAGATAGGGATTGTCGCGGCGCAGATCCGATGCAATGCCGGAGGCGCGCAGATTCGGTCCTGTCCAGCCGAGCTCAAGCGCTTCGTCGGGTGGCATGATGCCGATGCCTTCGCAGCGTTCGATAAAGATTCGGTTCTTATGCAGAAGTTTGCTGATATCGGTAAGCGCGTCAGGAAGTCCATCGAGGAAGTCCCTGACCATTCGAATACCTTCAGGCGTGATATCCTGCGCCATTCCTCCGATGCGCATGTAGGATACGGTGAAGCGTACGCCGGTGATGATATCGAAAATGTCATACAACTTCTCGCGCTCACGTAATGCCCAGACAAATACAGTGAGTGCACCGACATCCATCGCGAGCGCTCCCATCGCCATCAAGTGCGAGCTAATACGAGCGAGTTCGCAACAGATCACACGAATGTACTGAGCGCGTTTCGGCAATTCGAGCTTCATCAACTTCTCGACTGCCATGCAGTATGCCGTATTGTTGGCAATCGGAGAGATGTAATCCAAACGGTCGGTGTGCGGAATATACTCGTGATACGTCATATTCTCCGCGAGCTTTTCATAGCCGCGGTGAAGATAACCAAGTTCGCATTCGGCATTGATCACCGTCTCACCATCCAGACGCAGCAGCACGCGAAGCACGCCATGTGTCGCCGGATGCTGCGGACCCATGTTGAGAACCATCTCATTATCAAGCGCATCTTCGTCGCGGCTGACGGTCGTATCCTTCGACATCAACGCTTCGAGGATCGGCGGCCGGTTGATATGCGGAATACTCGAGTGCGTGTGGTGCTCGACCTTCAATGTTTCCGCTTCCAATGTCTCCTTCATACCGTCGTGCTGTTCTATCGGTTCTTTACACTCTTCTTATTCGCCACGATCAGGTATCTTGAACCGCCGATCGGCGTCTTCGCTGTGTGGCAACGGGATCGAACCTGGTATTCCCATCAATGGAAAATCTTTACGCAACGGATAAAACTCGAACTCATCAGGCATGTACATTCTGCGCAGATCAGGATGTCCATCGAAGATCACGCCGTACATATCGAAGGCCTCGCGCTCGTTCCAATTGGCTCCGGTCCAGATACTTGTCAGTGAAGGCACGTGTGGATATTTCTCATCGCATCGGACTTTGAGAAAGATTCGCTCGTTCGTTTTGTGATTGCGCAGGTTGTAGGTGATCTCGAAACGGCCTTTTTTCTGATTGCGATCGATGCCGAAGGCATCCATGAGCTGGAGAAAACCGCTCTCCTTAAGAAAGTTGGCAACGCGAAGTACGTCGTCGTTGCTGACGAGCGCGCCGGGCGTGCCATTGACATCAACAGCCTCGTACGTGAATTCAGGGAATTGCTCCTTAACGGATTCGAAGCTAAACATTAACTGCTGAACAATAACTGGTGGCTGAGAAGTGAGAGTCAGACGCGAACAATTTTGCCTGGCACATTTGGTTCGGGGATCACCTGAATTGGAATCTGAATAAGATCCTGAGGTGGTTCACCTGATATGATGGTGCCGCGAGCAAACGGGCGATCGTGCGCGACTTCATCCTGTATCATCATAAGTGCCTTGAGCACCGAATCAGGCCGCGGCGGACATCCTGCGATATAGACATCGACCGGCAAAAACTGATTGATCCCCTGCACGACGGAATAGGTGCGATAGATGCCGCCACTCGATGTGCAAACGCCCATTGCGATCACCCATTTTGGATCAGGCATCTGATCGTAAATCTTGCGAACGACTTTCGCCATTTTGTATGTCACCGTACCTGCGACGATGAGCAAATCGCTTTGGCGAGGTGAGAAACGGAAGACTTCGCTGCCAAATCTCGAGACATCATAACGCGGACCCGCAAAGTGCATCATCTCGATGGCACAGCAGGAAATACCGAGCGGCATTGGCCACAAGGCATTTTTGCGCGCCCAATTCACGATGTCATCGAGCTTACTCGTGACAAACCCTTCCGATTGAATTGCGTCGTTCAGTCCCATTCAAAAGCACCCTTTTTCAGTGCGTATAAGTAGCCGACAAATAGCAGAATAATAAACAAGAACATTTCGAGCAAGGCAAATGTCCCGAGCTTCATAAAACTGACCGCCCAGGGGTAGAGAAAGACAAGCTCGATGTCGAAAATGATGAAGAGCATCGCGACCACGTAATACTTGATGCTCACGCGTTCGCGGGTCGATCCGATCGGGATCATCCCCGACTCATAGACGCTCAGCTTTTCAGAGTTCGGACGTTTCGGCCCGATCCACTTCGAAAAGTTGGCCATAAGAACGCCAAAGATGACGGCAATGCCGATCATCATGGCGATGGGGACGTAGTTACTGAGCATTCAGCGTAGTGGCTCTATCGAGATGAAATTTCGCGGCATGTTAACACGGAAATTCTGGTAAGTATCCCGATGAAAGTGGGCCCTGACCACAGACCACTTCCCCAATTACCAGACTTGCAGCATCCTGGCTTTGACGCAAACGGGAGTCGAGAGTTCGTAATAATAGACGCCTTGGTAAAGATTCAGCCTTGAGTTGTTCAGCGAGAGGCTGTGCTGACCCGCCGCGACATTCCCATCGAAGAGCTCAGCAACGGTTCTGCCAAGTTCGTCAAAGATTCTCAGTGATACATGCATACGCTCCGGCAGCGAATATTCTATCACGCTTGATGAATGAACTGGATTTGGATAATTTTGCTCGAGGGTAAATGAAGCCGCAATGTTATCGGTGGGTGAGACTGAAAGTCCGGCTGGCAGTGAGTCGTAGTCAATGAGCGCGTTACGAGTTATTCCGAGAATGTCTTTTGAGTCATGTGAGATTTCCACGCCGGTGTAGACATCGAATCCACGGATGGTTGCAACGAGTGAGTAGGTGATCGTATCCCAGATCTTGATTGTGCTGTCTGCGCCAGCCGAGATGATGTATCGGTCATCTGGTGAGAACTTCACTCCACCCACGCCACCTGTGTGCGCGAGGAATCGAGTGATAGGGCGATTATTGGCAGTGTTAAATATTTCCACCATGCCATCCTGAAACCCTCCGACAAGCTTCTTCCCATCATGTGTAATGCTTAATGCCGCGCAGTATGGACTTCTTGTCCGACCAGATCCTATCTCTTTTCCAGAATGAGCATCCAGGATGTCATATTGTGCAGAGTCGGTATAGTAAAGGTATTTGCCATCTGGAGAGTAGCAGTTAGACCTTGACCAGTTAGGCCAGATGTGATATCCATTTACGGTGCCAGTGTCATATTTGTAAATGACATAACCGATGGCAACTTCGCTATCGGTTGGGCTAAAGCTGAGTTGCGAGTATGGGTCACCGATCTGGTATCCATATTTACCTTGGCTTTGGTGCTCCACTACATAACTATTTGCGTTGGCGATCTGCGTGAACCCGAAGCTGTTGGTGCCATAGTCGTATGTCGTCCAAGCTAGCTTCGATCCATCTGGGTTATAGTCCAAACTGCCAACGGGATTGCCAACATAGTGCGTTACTACTCCGTCACGCGAAAGAATGCTAAGGGCATTCGATCCAACAGCAATTCTATCGCCTTGCGGTGCGAATTTTGCGGCAGTGATGAGGTGATCGACACCATTGATAGTTAGTGCATTCGAAGTATCGCCATCATGAACGCGAATGATGCTTCCAGGGACACCATATGGATCATCCTCTAGAATTCCACTAAACCAAAGTGGGTCTGTCTCTAAAGTATAGTTCCTCTCTGGAGATAGTGCTACAGTAAGTCCGACCCCCGCGTAAGGAATATATATCGAGTGTGGAGGCACCAGCGGAAGTGTATGGGTCGTATCCCACGAGGAAATTGGGATCAGCTCAATCTTGGATGCTGTCACGCCTGCAATAGTATCTTCTCCTAGATACTCAAGTTGGTGAAGGTGGGTGGTAAAACTTTCCGGAATCTGACGAGCAATACGGCCAGAAGCGACATCAACAATTGCGATTGATGAAACAGAGTTTGGAAGATCGTCCGCAGGAGTAAGCAAGGAATCGCCTCCATGGAAAAACGCTACACGGTCAGCATTGGACATCCCTAGGTACGCATGATGGATAGCACATTCCAAAATGCCTTGGAGTGTCGAATAGACAAAGGTAGAATCGTTGATGCAGATGGCAACGTGCTGAAGTTTTCTCGAGAATACCACGGTTTTGCCTACCGTGCGAGAGAAAAAGCTTCCTTCATAGTTGTAGGACTTGGTGTGCGTCGGTATGACACTTCTCAGGCCCGTTACTAGATCTTGCAAAACCGTGTATGAACCTCCCTGGAAGTAATTATCCGAATCGGAAGAGACCCAACCAAGAGTATCGCCGCCCGGAGAAAAAGTCAGGGCTTCAACTATGAGAGTTGCAGAATCTCGAATTACTTTGGAGGTTCGTGCGGCAACATCGAAGAGGACTACGGAGTTAGCAGTTCCGATTGCGATGATCCGAGAGTCAGGGGATATCGCGAGAGAAATCGCTTGTGCTGGGGCGTTAAAGTGGAATAAATACTTCCCTGTGATTCCATCCCAAACTATTACATGTGGATCTTCAAGCGCGCAGGTGACAAAGTATTTGCCATTTGGTGCATACTTCATACCGGAAAGCGGGCTGTCATGCCCCATTGCAGTCCAACGCACGTGAGACTGAGCATAGATGCCCTGAGTATGCGAAGCGCAGCAGAGAACGAATAGTAAAAGGACCCTTAGAATTTTCATAGTTCGAAGTTCTAGACCAACAAACCCGACCTGACACAGCTCGGCGCGAGACAAGATGCCCCGCGCATTAAGCAAACGCGGAGACTGCACTTCAGTTACACATCTAAATCTTCCTCCTCCTCGCTCGTATGCGTGAAGATCGAGCCGATCATGTCGGTGTAGCTGACTGCGGGCGTTCCAAATGCCTCCTGTTTTGCTAGTTTGGAATTTTGGTGCAGCGCGTCGAGTACGAATTCCATTGCGCTGGCGAGTTCGAAGCGGTTGGCTTCGGCTATCTTCATTCGCTGGGCGGTGAATTCTCGCAATCGCGGTATGCGCGATAGCTCTTTGAGATAATCATCGAAGGGCATTGTATCGGTGAGCGAGATGACATTGCCCGCAGAGAACCACTCCAGGATTGCGTCGTATTCGGTTGGCACCGGCTTTTTCTTTGGCACTCCTTTTTCGCCGTAGCGCTCCTGATAACGATCGAGCTGCGCGGATTTATCGCGCGCAAGCGGATCGGGAAAATATTTCTTGAAGGTCTCTTTCACTGCACGGCCGATCAGCGCTCGCGCGATCTTTTCCATTCCCTCCTGCTCGCCTTCGAATACGAGTTCTACTTTGCCGGTTATGCTCGGCACCACGTACGCGAGGTCCGTGATGCGCGGCACGATGATCTTATCTCGGTTCACGATCGCGCGGCGCTCCGCGTTTGATACGAGCGTCTCCATCGCGCTGATCGTCAGTCGCGCGGATACGCCGGACTTCTGATCGATAAAATCGCTCTTGCGCGCTTCGAAGCCGATCTGCTCGATCACCTCTTTGAAATAATGTGGAACGACCACACCTTCTTCACCGAATCGCTTGGTCCAGGCTTCCTGCGCTGTGATCGCGATCGCGTTGTCGATCGAGAGCGGATAATGCGTCAGGATCTGTGACGAGATGCGGTCCTTGAGCGGCGTGATGATATTGCCTCGGTTCGTATAATCCTCCGGATTGGCGGTGAAGACCATCATCACGTCAAGCGGAATGCGAATATTGAAGCCGCGGATCTGGATGTCGCGCTCTTCGAGTACGTTGAAAAGTCCGACCTGAATGCGGGGCTGTAAGTCGGGCAATTCATTGATCGTAAAGATGCCGCGATTGCTGCGTGGGATGATGCCAAAGTGGATCGCGCCTTCGTGCGAATAATGCAGGCGTTGATGTGCAGCTTTGAGCGGGTCGATATCGCCAATGATATCGGCGATCGTCACGTCCGGTGTCGCAAGTTTCTCGCCGTAGCGTTCAGTCCGGTGGATCCATTCAACGGGCGTTGCGTCACCCATTTCGCCGACCATGGTGACTGCATGATAGCTAATGGGTGCAAGCGGGTCGTCGTTGATCTCGCTATCTTTGACGATGGGAGTCCATTCGTCCAGCAAAGACGTTAGTTGTCGTGCCAGTCGTGTCTTCGCCTGACCGCGAAGCCCGAGAAAAATGATATCGTGCTTTGCAAGGATGGCGTTGACCACTTGCGGGATCACCGTCTCTTCATAACCGACGATGCCAGGAAACAGCGTCGCATTCTCGGAGAGCTTTTTGATAAGATTTCGGCGCATCTCTTCCTTGACCGGAAGGACTTCGTGACCGGACGATTTCAATTCCCCAAGCGTTGACGGACGAGTAGTCATAGTAATCTCAATATCTGTTGTGTCAGAAAAAACAGTCGCGCGCACAATTCCACTCCCTCACTCTCATGCAACATGAGCGCTGAGCCAGAGCTTCGCATCCTCCTGTTGCGGCTGAGTTCGTTGGGAGATATCGTCCTGACGCAGCCGCTCATCCATGCGCTTCGCACGCGTTATCCTGAAGCGCGGATCGATCTTGTGGTGCGTAAGGAATATGCCGATGTAATGCGCGGGGTGATCGAGCTGACGAATCTCCTCGAGTTGGACCTCACCAAACGGAATGCGTTAGTCGAGCTAAGATCCCAGCTTGCTGTGACGAAGTACACGCACGTTCTCGATCTGCACAATAATTACAGGACAAAAAGACTAAGGCTCTTACGTGGAGCGAAAGTGCGAGCGATCTATAAGCGTTCTTTTCAACGATGGCTCCTCGTGAAGTTCAAGATCAATGCTCTCAAGGACGCACCGGACGTGATCGGCCGATACTTTGAGGTTGCGAAGGTTCTCGGTCTCACCGATGATGGTAGTGCTCCGCAGTTTCGAAACAATGCAACTCGCGAACCACGACTCGTTGCGATCGCGCCAGGTTCAAAGCACTGGAACAAGCGCTGGCCAACGCAGTATTTCATCGAGCTGATCGGCAAACTGATTATCGAAGGATGGAAAGTGGAGCTTTTTGGCTCGGTTGAGGACAAGCCGCTCGCGCTTGAGATCGCAGAGAATGTTGATAGCGATCACGTCAAGAGTTTCGCGGGTGATCTGACGATAGCGGAATCGATGGAAAGAATGGCGAGAGCTTCACTCGCGATCACCAACGACTCAGGCCTGATGCATGTGGCATCTGCGCTCGGCGTCCCAACAATTGCGATCTTCGGCCCAACCGTCCGAGAATTCGGCTTCATGCCCCGAGCCAAAACCGCAACCATCTTGGAAAACACAGGCCTCTACTGCCGCCCCTGCACCGCCATCGGCAAAGATTATTGTCCGGATAAGCATTTTAAGTGTATGAAGGATATCACGCCGGGGCAGATTCTCATTTCCGTAGAGGGCATATCCGTTGAGGGCATGAAAAAGTGACCCTAAACGAGCGAATCTTTATCATTCCCTGAATCTTCTCATTGCAGAACTGAAGTACAACTCTAGTCCTCGATATGAAAGCTCTTCGATTCATCAGCTTGACGGTGTTCCTACTCGTTGTCGTCGTGACGTCTTTCCAATCTCAGGCAAAAGCGCAAAGTGGATGGTATCCGATAAAGACTCCAACGGCAGTTTCAGATTTTGATGCGTTGAACGATAGCGTTATTGCCGCCTATGAAGGTAGCGGTAAAACTGAAGTAAGCTTTGATGGCGGAAAGAGCTGGATTGTTCGCGCTAGCGCGCCTCGAGATAGTGCCTTTTCTACGTACCAGATCAAGATAATTAGTCCTACTAATCTGAGAATATTCGGAGCTGTTAATAGGACGATTAGTAATGCCACCTTCGAAGACTACCTCGGGGATTCGCGGGATACTGGAAAAAGCTGGGTCGCCCAGATAGTTGATGACCGCGATGGATATGGTTATGGGATTGTGCGTCATGAAGTACAACGCTGGTACTACCGCGATGACTTTCCAATCCAACCTATCCTTGCTCCAACAGTTTGGAATGGCAAAACCGGGAAAACAGTATGGTCGAGTTTCAAGTATAACGCTCCTGAACTCGATATACTTGACTCTGAAGGAATTGCTGCCGCATATTTCTTCAACGCTCCGTCAGCTGTATTATTAAGAACTACAAATAGCGGAGTGAGTTGGGATTCAGTACCAAACATAGTACCAAGTAGACTCAACTCGTTCGGTCCAGTCCACGCTGTGAGTCATGCGCTATGGTGCGTGGCAGTGGAGAACAGGCTTCTTCGCAGCACGGACTCCGGAAAATCCTGGAACACTGTTGCAGAGTGTTCTTCGACGATCTCCGATTTCGGATTTTTCGATTCAACCGGTTATCTCGTGCCTCAGGGTGCGGACTATGTCGAAAAATCCACCGATGGCGGCGCAACGTGGTTCGCTCAATCAACGGGGAATACTTCGATGAACTTCGTGATCCCGACCAGCACTCAATCGGCGTACCTCAGTGGAAATACTTCAACGATCATGCACCTGAGCGATGGAGGTATTCGAGGGCCAGTTCTCAGCATACAGCGGTTGATCGATTTCGGAAAGATTCATCCTGACACATCACATATGATTGCTGTGCTTGCTCGCAATCTTGGATCAGACACTTTGCGCGTAACAGGCTACGATGTTGATAATTCTTTTGTAACTACAATTGCGCCAGGCAGTTTCGCTCTTGCGCCGGGAGATAGTCTTCGTGTTACAGTTTCGAGTAAGGTCACTGCACATTCGTTTGATACGGCTCACGTTCACTTTCACACAAACTCGTTGCCGCAATTGCAAGAAGTTGAAATTCGAGCGGCATCGAATGATTCTTTGAGCGGAGTACAAGCCGAAGCTGTTGCAGAACCTCTTCACCTCACACTCTTGAAGAATCCATGGTCGGATGCAAGCACGCTATCGATCTTGCCTGCAAGCACTGATCAATCCAGGATCCGTATATGCGATCTTCTTGGACGAAGCTGGCTGGATGAGTCTAGCTCTTCGTCAAGTTATAAGCTTAGAGCAAGTGACCTGCCATCTGGATTCTATGTGATCGAAGTTGATCGGAAAAATTCAGCGCCATCTCGGATCAATATGATTCACCACTAGTTGCATCCCTCTAACTTCTTCGCCAACAGCATCCTCTCCTTCTCATTTTTCGACAGAGAAGACGCAAGCGTCAGCGAATCAAACGCTTCCTTTTTTCGATTCGCGCGAAGAAGCATATCCCCTTTCAGCGCATGATACAGATAATAATCCTCAAGCGGCAGACCTTCAAGCAAAGCGAGAGCTTCTTCGGGACCGAACACTTCGCAGACGGATACTGACATGTGCAGCAGGACGATCGGGCTGGGATTGAGCGCATAGAGCCTCTTATACAGAGCGAGGATCGACGACCAATCGGTCATAGCGAAGCTCGGAGCGAGGAAATGAGTTGCCTGAATGGCAGCTTCGATGTGGTAGTGGGTTTCGAAGCTGTCAGCGCCGGAGCGTGCTAAATAGTCGAATGCTCTCGAACGAAGTTCCGGATCCCACCGATCGCGGTCCTGCTCGCTTAGGAGGATAATGGCACCATCAGCCCCGGTCCTTGCGTCGAACCGCGCGGCGTGAAACAGCATCAAAGCAACGAGCGCATTTGCTTCATGATATGAATCTCCAAAGTGATCGCTGACAATCAATGCAAGCCTCAGCGCTTCAAGACAAAGATCTCGTTCAAGCAAACCATCGCTGTGACTCCGCTTGTAGCCCTCATTAAAAAGCAAATAGAGACACTCAAGCACGGTTGAAATTCTCGCCTGCAAAGCAACCCCAGTTGGAGCCTCGAGCTTGACACGGTTCTCGCGAAAATATTTTCTTGCGCGTTGAAGACGCTTCTCGATCGTGGCTTCGCTCGTGATGAACGCACTTGCAATTTCGGCAACGCTAAATCCGCAGAGTGTCTTCAGTGCTATTGCGATCTGCGATTCTGCTGAGATCCCGGGATGGCAACAGGCGAAGATCATCTGCAACTGACTATCCTGGATCTCACTATCGAGCGATTCGTGCGATAGCTCAGTGATGGCCTCGGATTCATCGACCACAACTTGTGCAAACGCCGCTGCAACTTTCTCTCGTCGCAAATGATCTAGTGCGCGGTTACGAGCTACACTATAAAGCCAGGCAGTGGGATCTTTCGGTACTTCGCGGAAGGACCATTGACGAAGTGCAACGAGCATGGTATCCTGTACGATGTCTTCGACTACGCCCAGTCGATCGAGACCAAATGCACGCGCGAGCGTTGACGTGAGCTTTCCATATTCGTGACGGAATACATGCTCGAGGAGTTCGTCAACGCCCGCGCGATTTTCAGGCATGAATCAGATGTCGCGTTTACATCGAAGCGATCTCTCGAACTTCTACCGTGCCTTCATGTTCGAAGATTGGGCAAGCTTTCGAGATTTCGACTGCCTCGGCGATATTGTTGGCTTTGACGATCAGATATCCACCAACGATCTCTTTGCCCTCAGCAAAAGGTCCGTCGGTCACGACACCACCCTTTTTGACAACCTTGCCTTCGCTCTGCAACGGAAGTCCGTCCTTGAGCTTACCTTCTTGCGAGAGCTTGCCCATCCAAGACTGCCATTTCAACATATGCGCCTGCATGAGTTCTGGAGAAAGTGCAGCACGAACAGCTGCGCCGCCACGGAAAAGATAGAGAAAATCGTTCATTGTCGTAATCTGTAAATGGTTAATACAACTGATAGACGTGAGAGTGAGTCAGAACCGGACACTTGGTTGGCAACAATCTTTCAGTAAGGTCAAACTCCGAATATAGGCTCATATGAGGGCATCCCTCAACATGGTATGTATCCCCCCAAATCCACCATTCGACATCACGATGATCACATCTCCAGCTTTGGCGACTTCTGCGACTTTGTTGGCGATCGATTGGGGATCAGGCAGGTAGTATGCTTCGGCGCCCTGGGCTTTGATCTCGCGCATGACGAGTTCGGGATCCAGGCGTTCTTCGGGTTGCAGGAGATTGAGTCTTGCGATTTGTGAAATGAAAACAACATCGGCCTGTGCAAAGCAGGTGGCGAGTTCGTGCTGAAAAATGTTGCGGCGCGTGGTGTTCGAGCGCGGTTCGAATATGGCAATGATGCGTTCGTGCGGAAATTTTTGGCGCACTGCTTTTAAGGTTTCCTTGATCGCGGTGGGATGGTGCGCAAAATCGTCATAGATCTTGACGCCGCCGAACTCCCCTTTGAATTCCATGCGGCGCTTGATACTCTTGAAGCTATTGAATGCGCCCTCTATTTTATCATAACCGATGCCATGCCTGCGAGCAGCAGCGATAACCGCGAGTGCATTGCGAACGCTGAACTCGCCGAGTAATCCGAGCGAGAGCGATGCTTCCTGCTTGCCATCCCGTGTTACACTAAAAGTTGTGTGCTCTTTGTCATAGCGAACGTTTGTCGCGTGCCAGTAACATGTCGATGACAAGCCGAACGTCTCGACAGGGGCAGGAGCATTCTGAAGTATCTCCTGAACATTCGCATCGTCACCGTTTGCTATAATAACTCCATTCTCAGGCACAAGCAGCGTTGCGCGTCGGAACGCTGTCTTGATATCATCTAACGTCGGGAAAATATCTGCATGATCGAATTCGATGTTATTGATGATGAGCGTCGTCGGCAGATAATGCAGAAACTTGGAGCGCTTATCGAAGAACGCTGTGTCGTATTCATCACCTTCCAGTATCACGAATTTACTCGAACGATCGACTTTGTAGCCCTGGCCAAAATTCTCTGGGACACCACCGATGAGAAAATTGGGAGAAAGTCCGCCAACCTCAAAGACCCATGCAATCAGCGAAGAAGTTGTTGACTTTCCGTGTGTGCCAGCAACGACAATGCTTTCGCGGCCTTGAATTACCTCACGCTTCAGGAGTTCAGGCAATGAAGCAAACGGAATACGATCGGCGAGCGTCGCTTCTACTTCGGCATTGCCGCGTGACATCGCATTACCGATGATAACCAGTTCAGGCTTCGGCAGAAGATGAGCGCGATCGAAGCCTGCACCAATCTCAATGCCTTGTTCTTTGAGGAGATCAGACATTGGAGGATAGATATTGTCATCGGAACCCGTGATCGTATGTCCAAGCGCACGCATCATCAGTGCACCGTTTCCCATCGCCGTCCCGCAAATACCGATAAAATGAATGTGCATAACCTTGTTTTCAAACCCTTGCAGATCTCTACTCCCTGATGCAAACTTACCTTGCCAAAATACTTACAGGCATTTATTGATGAGTGCGAAACACTTCGCAAGGGCATGCGTAACTTGAGCCAAGGTCTGAGATCGCCTCACTCGGTCTCACGCCGCCTGCTCACTCATGGTCAGTATCGTTACGCTTGCGAGAGTGTAACAGAGCGCGCTGCCTCATTTGCGTCATCACTTGCTCCGGTGCTGCGCAGAAGGCACATGCTCCTCCGTGCATCGCTTCACTTTCTTTATCAAGACGACCATGCGAATTGTCACCCTCTGTATCTGTTCCCTCATCTCATTACTCACCAGCACTGCCAACGCTCAATGGAATCAACTCACGACAGGTTCGACGAAAAATCTTTTCGGCGTTCACTTCATGAACGAGCGAAAGGGATTTGCCACCGGCTGGGATTCCAAGAGCGGCGTAGTACTCCTCACGTACGACGCCGGCAAGACCTGGACCCCGACCGACGCTATCGGCGATTTTCTCTTCGGCACGACCTCCACTGATTCATTGCATCTATTCACAGTCGGTTTTCAGAGTGGATGCCAATGCGGCCTGATTATGAAGTCGAGTGATGGTGGGCTTCATTGGGACCAGAGTGTCGACGGCACAACCTCTGGCTATTATGCCCTCACTTTCTCCGATAAGATGAACGGATATGCTGTCGGCTATCAAGGTGCGGTCACTGTTACGACCGATGGTGGCATCACATGGAATGATCAAACCTTGGGCGACGGCTCTGACGTGATCAAAAACATCTCATTCCCATCAAAAATGATCGGGTATGCGGTTAGTGATTCGGTAGATTACACACGTCCCCATCGGATTTGGAAAACTACAGATGCAGGCACAACCTGGAATAAGATTCAGGACTACGGCAAGCATCTCGTGATCGCGGGTATGGCGTGGACGAGTCCAACCGTCGGATTCTTCTGCGGCAATGATGGTGCAGCGAGTATCTATGAAACTACCGATGGCGGCGCAATGTGGAAGTCAGTTTACCACGGCAGCCCCAACATCGTCTTGCAGGGCATGGCGTTTGGGCATGGCAGCGATGCTGCAATGAACATCGGATACGCTGTCGGTGACAATGGGACCGTCGTCCGTTTGATCAATGGCGGTGCGGCATGGCATGAGGAACAATGCGGTACGACCGAGACACTGACAGCGGTTGATATTCCGTCCAGCACCGAAGTGATCATCGGTGGGTCAAATGGGGTCGTGATCGAGCGCACGGGCGTGCAGGCTGTTGCTCCGATTGCAAGCACAGTTGCAAACGAGAGCTTCATCGTCGGTCCGAACCCGATCGCTTTGGGAGGCATGTTGAGGATCGCAGCAACTTCATCGAAAGGCGAATACACTGTCGAGATCGTTGACTTGCTTGGAAACGTGGTACATCATTCAAGTTTCTCTTCAAGACAGCACGAGATCTCATTCGCGGGAATGCACACCGGCACGTATCTCTACCGCATCTGGAACTCGGGCGGCAATCTGCAAACGGGAAAATTGGAAGTTGGGCCTTCGTTCTCTATGGTGGATAGCAGAAACAGAACTCGACGATCTTTAATGTAAGACTTGGTTGGGAGATACCAAGACTTTTGAAGCCCGGGCCGATGCCTGGGCTTTCGATTTAGCCTTCAGAACGGACAGGTGACCTTTTTAAACTTCCTTTGTCTCAACTACGTCAAGGATTCGCGCTTGTGGATTAAACATGACCGTTCCTTCTACTTGACTCCATAAATTGCGCAGCGCGACTAAGGTAGATTCAGCACTCTTCGCGTCATCAAACTCCAGATCCACAATAACATAGTTTGGGTCATTCGTTGGTTGGAAGATGCGGTATAAACGAACACCTGATTTCTTACGGTTAATTGGATCGCTATCAAAGGCTTTTTTCCATCCATCAAAGTTTGGTACTTGATGTTCAATCCTAAGAATTGTCATGGAATACTCCTATAAGAAATTATGAATGTAAGATGTCACATTTCCATCGTATGAAAAAGAAGGAAACGCATTGCTTTACCACAAAAGCAAATACCCAAAGCGATCATGCTTTGGGCATTTTGTAGCGGGGGAGGGACTTGAACCCACGACCTACGGATTATGATTCCGACGCTCTAACCAACTGAGCTACCCCGCCACTTGACAGCACAAAAGATACTCCTATGCTGTTGGAAGCGCCCAAACGAGATTGCGAGCGAATGAAGTTCCGAAGCGCTCGCTTGCGCACTCTATCACCGCATAAATGGACGAAGACAAGCTGATCTACCTCGAGCGCGCGCCGCGAACACCCAGTGAACGCACACCAATAATCGTTCTCTTGCACGGTCGGGCGTCGTTTGCAAAGACGATCTTTTCGATCGAAGGCCTGCTCGATGCGCGCGCGCATATCTTCGCGCTGCAGGCGCCTTTCCCATCCTCGCTTGGTGGCTTTGAGTGGTTCATACCAAAAAAGAACGAGCAAGGCACCGAAGCAGACGAAGCGCTGATGTCGAAACGACTCGAAGAGATGGCGAAGTCTGAAGAACTTTCAACGACCACGATCAAGGAGTTGATGGCACGTCGTGGACTTGATCCTGAGCTCTTGTTTCTCATCGGATTTAGTCAGGGCGCCGCAATGACCTATCTCTTGAGCTTGCGAGGAAAAATGAAAATGCGTGGTGCAGTACCAATGAGTGGATTTCTTCCTGATGAGGTGAGAGCGTGGCCGGAGATCTCTACAACTACAGAGTTCGTAGTGGCGCATGGCGATCACGATGAAGTGCTGCCGCAATCATCAAGTATCAGCGCGCACGAATTTTTGCTTTCAAAAGGGATCAAGTCGGAATACAAAGTCTATAAGGGCAGGCACAAGATGTCAATGGATATTGTGCGGTATGTGAATGCTTGGATATTGAAGCTGGGAGAATTGAGCGAAGAGTAGCCTGAGATCAGTACTCGACATTCTTATTAAAGTCGAGTGTCAATTTCTCTTTCTGTGTATGGAGTTCGAGCATTCCACTTCCAGCCCTCGAAGTCATGAACGGAGAATCGAAGAGCATGTTCTCCATCGACTCCTTCGGTTTAGGTTCGCTACCTTCATTCAGTAGAATCCTCTCATCATCGTGAAACGGCTGTTTGAATTCGCGGCTGTTTCCTTTTACAATGGGCTGTGCATTTGTAAATGCACGAGCCAATTGATTCGGATCCCGATCACCCAGCACTTCCGCTATCAGCCAGATCATAACGGTATCACGATTGAAGCGGACGCGATAGTGCGAGCCCTCATCGCTCCACTCTCCTCCGCTCGGAACATGAATCCCGACGAGCGTTTTGTTGCAGCGAAGCTTGATCCAGCCATTCCTATCTGCGGACAATGACCCGTTACTGAGAAACACTACTTCGCGATTGTGTGGAATAAAAAGATCCACGTGATGATACTTCGCCTCTTTTGGAATCTCATAATGAGCAACGAGTTGATGCTCCGTTTGGTAGATGTGCTCGTACGGCGATCCTCCTACCCATTTGTTCTCGCTTGGATAGCCCGCTTTTACGCTGCTGATCCTCTCCATCATGAACGAAGGCTCTTCCGGAAAGAACATCGCCAGTTCATTCGAATCGACGTTCGGATGAAGACTGAAGATGATATTGTTCGGCTGTTTTGACTTAAACACCAAGCTCCAGGATTGTTGCTGTATCGGCTGAACAATACCTCCCTGCATTGAGCCAAGGCAAAACTCGCTCGTCATGTAGCTGCGCTTATACACGGCTGCATTCCGCACATCCGAGCCTCGGATCGTCGTGCGACCACGCTTCAGCTCCAGGCTGAAATATGGTTTGCTTCTATCCGTTGCGATCGAACGAATAATCTCAGGGCAACTAAACGAACCAAGTGCTGCAAATGCGATATCGGGTTGAAGATGCGAGACGGTGTCTGCAAAAAAGTATTCGCCATATGAGGTCGCCTCGGCTGACTTCGGATCAATCGCAGCTTGATCGCTCACGCGAGAATGAGCTCCGCAATAATTACCATCGAGATAGTCGATCGCATAATCGGCAAGCTCATATTCAAGCATCATCTTGAATCGCCGCTTGAGAGTCGTATCGCGTTCATAGTTGGCGAGAAGTACGAGCGGTGTTATGAAGTAATAAGCATACCGCGGTGAATCCCACTCAATCTGACCATTCTTTACAGTCTCATCAATCCAATGATCGAGATAATCTTTTGCTTGCTCGTGGATCTCCTTTGAGGATTGTCCGGTGAACCACTCCTGTTCATTCACGTCAGGCCACATTTCACTCATCAAGAGCAGCGAGCCATAGTACATTAGGAAGTGATTCTCCGTATCCCCGCGATATGGCGTGAAGTGCTTCCAGCATTCGCGTACGCGCGCTTTATATTCGGGTCGGAGCACATCTTGTGTTGCTAGATAAAGTCCGGCACAACCATACATCCAGAACATATCGCCGTATGGGCGGGCGAGAAGGGTATCTAACTGTTTGTATGCTGCTTCGACATCAACGCCAAGACGAAGCTTTACGGAGACGACGGCGAAGTTGGGGCCGGAGTGATTATTGACTACAAGTTGCAGCACTCTCTCCTTGAACGTTTTCGTTTGCGCGCCGGCATAAAACGGAACCGACAACATGAAAACCAGAATTATACGCTTCATTCTGCAATGAGATAAGCTTTCAACGTCCAAATCTCTCGCCCCGCGAGCGATTGCTCACCTACAAGTAATCTGCGGCTCCTTGAAGACATATGTTCTAGCCGCGAAAGTCGAAGCGATTCGGCTTCGTTCCGCGTAAGAACACCATCTCCAAGTGTACCAACCAAGCTCACACAATTGATTGAAGTATCCAAGAGAGCAAGACATGCGTGAACGTGACGAATAGAATCGATGAGATAACCATCCCATACCAGATCAACCGATGAACTCCATTCCATCCTGTACCCACCAGCTTCGCCGAGAAGAACCACAGACCAATTGTCAATTCGACCTGTAGAGGCCTTCTTAGATATCGTGGAGGATTCGCACGCGCACCAGAGAGATTCAGTGCCATCCTTTCCTCCATATTGGCCGGCATTGAAAGTCATTCCGGAATCATAAGACTCCAGTATTTTTTGGCATCCGCCAGCAGCAATCCAATGCTGAGCGGATATTTGTTCAAGCGAGCGAATGGCTTGAACTTGACTTGTGAGTCCTCTGCTCGGGCTATAGATGTATGCGCTCAATCGTTTCCATACCGTGTCCCTTTGAAGCGAATAGATCCCGTCTTCGGAAGCTAGCATCACATGGTCTGGTACGACCGTATCGATCACAACTCGTGAGCAGTAAGGCACCTGGAGCCCCATGAAAAGCGGCTGCCAAGTTGCACCTGCATCTCTTGTTCGCCAAGGTCCATGTGCCGAAGCGATATAGATCTCATCAGGCTTTTTCTGATTCACTACAACATCCATGACCTCAGCGAATCGCCAATCGGTAATAACTTTCCAATGCTCACCGTAGTCGGTCGAGCGAAGCACTCCGAGACCGGTTGCAAGATAGAGAATTCGGCCATTCGAGGATTGGACTTCATCCATCGAATAGGCTTTGATATTATTCCAGCCGAGGTGTCGCCATGTTTTTCCGGTGTCGTCGCTTTGATAAAGTCCGCTGCCGTTCGAGCTGCCGCCCATGAATGCTCCTGCGCTATCATTTGCGATCGCCGTTGCATAAATGCGAATGTGAGAGTGTTGAGCGAATGTGCTGCTGTTCCAAAGCAAAAGAAGAGCTAAGGATGCTACGATTTTCACGAGTGAATCTCCACGAATGAATCCCGAAATCGTAATCGGGCATATATGCCGGCGAATCGTGGTGTTGAGGTGAGATTCTTCCGAACGACTCGTGCTCCAATAATGTGTCGTACGATTAGCGTGATGTATTGTGCCCAACCCCAGACGATGATACCTGTCGGGGGTAGCGGCGGTGTCGGGCGTTCGCCATAAAACTCGAACCAGGCTCCGCTCGCACCTGCTTTTTCGATCAACCATTCCAGCGCGCGTCG
>Ga0207148_1068_pt1 | contig 25002 bp, 23 predicted proteins | sample Alteio_BWMinHeat_34_FD_153558 | JGI IMG/M metagenome (GOLD analysis project Ga0207148, IMG submission 153558) | Enriched cells from forest soil in Barre Woods Harvard Forest LTER site, Petersham, Massachusetts, United States -... | ecosystem: Environmental > Terrestrial > Soil > Temperate forest >... | reverse complement strand
TCCGACGCTCAAACAGTGGATCTACAAAGGCAAGATTCGAACGGTCAAGACCGCAGGCGGCCACCATCGCGTTCCGGAGCAACAGATCGACAAGTTTCTGTATCGCGCATCCGAAACCGGCGACGTGCGCGAGCGCCGCAACAATTTCCGAAAGGTCAGCGGAAGGAACCAGCTGATCGGCCGCGTCACGGATATCAAAACTCAAGGGTTGATGGCCCAGGTGACGCTCTCGATTGGCGGTCAGCGCATCACGTCCATTATCACTGCGGACGCCGTTCGCGAGATGCGGCTACAGAAGGGCCAGACCGTCGCCGCCCTGATCAAATCGACCGAGGTAATGATTCTTCGGGTATAAGTGGCTACTTCCGGTCGCTCGCCGGAGCATGGCGACCCTGCGGATCCAGTTGCTTCGGTCAATCATTCTGTGCTAATAGCGTGTAACGATGGGGCTTCCGGTAGCGTCACAGTGTGCGTACGGCCCGGAGGAATTAAAATGAGGCTTAAGTCCCTAGCACATTTGGGTTTATTCGCCAGCTTTGCACTCGCAGCCATCCCGCTTTTCGCACACCACGGAACGGGCGTCGCCTATGACATCGAAAAGACGGTTAACTTGAAGGGGACCGTAACCGAATGGATTTGGGCGAATCCGCATTGCGGCATTCTTTTTGACGTCTCGGACGATAAAGGCAACGTAGAGCATTGGGGCGCGGAACTTGGGAATCCTCACGCGCTCTCCATGGCTGGCTTGAGCAAGGATATTTTGAAGCCTGGCGACAAGATCACGATTTCCGGCCACCCCGCCAAATCCGGCGCCCCACGTATCGAGCTGCAGGAGTTTACGACCGCCGATGGGCGGACTCTGCCGGAAAGAGGCCATAAGGGCAACGGCGCCAAACTGACAGACGAGCCTGGCCAGTAATCGGACCCCTAATCGAAAAGGAGTAGAGAAATGCGAAATCGCTTTATGGATCTGCTCGCGACGTTCGCGATGGTGCTGGCATTCTCGGCCGTCACATTCGCTCAGACCTACGGGACCAAAGGATACTCTCCAGGCGCGTGGAAGCCCGAGGAGTTGCCAAAGGATCTGTCAAAGCCGAAGCCTTATAATCCTCACGATTTCGTGGGTGTTTGGTCCTCTCCTACCAAGGCGGGTTATTTCGAAAGGCATGCGCTTAACGACAAGTGGTTGGACATAAAGGATAAGAGCATCCCGGACCAGATGAGGTCCCAGACCTATCCGCCCCCGATGACAGACTGGGCCAAAGCCAAATTCGAGGCGACAAAGCCGAGCTATGGTCCGCGGTCCGTTCCTCCAGGTTTGGGGAATGACGATGTTTCCACCTGCGATCCGATGGGCTATCCCCGCGACTTGTATGAGGCGAATCTACGGCCGTTTGAGATCATTCAAGCTTCTGACCGGCTTTTGATACACATGCAGTATCACGACATATGGCGTACGGTCTGGACGGACGGCCGGGGACTCCCGAAGGACCCGGATGCCGCCTGGATGGGGTACTCTATCGGCAAATGGGAAGGCGACACCTTCGTCATTACGTCGACAGGCTATGACGACAGGACCTGGCTCGATCATTTTGGCAATCCGCATAGCGATCAGATGGTCCTTGTGGAGCGCTGGCGCCACCCTGACGCCGACACATTGACGCTGGATGAGACGATCACCGATCCCAAGGCTTATACGGCACCATGGGTCGGCGAGACGGTTACATTCGTCCGGGCGAAAGCGGCAATCTTTGAAGAGCTTTGCGTGCCCTCAGAAGAAGAACACTTCAACGACAAAATCAGGGATGCCGCTGTGGGAACGGCAAAGCCCTGATTGGGCTGAACTTAGACATTGCGGCGGATCTTTTTGGCCGAAACCCGTTTTGCTTATGGGTTTGAACCGTAAACATAGGGTTAATTCCCTAGGTTCGCCGTCATAGCTAAGGATTCCGCAGGAAAATCCTGGGTTAAATCCCGTATTGCCAGCGCTTTCCGCCGCCGCTTATTGTCTAGCTCACATGGGAGCCCTTGCGGCCCGGGGGCGGGCCGGAATGTCTCTGCACCGCGAATTTGCGCGTGTAGGTGCAGAGGGTGCTGTACATACGAAGGGGAGGTGAGGTTATGGCACCGTTTAGGATCCTCCTTGCGGATGATCATGAGGTTGTGCGTGCTGGTCTTCGCGCATTGTTAGAGGAACAAAGCGGCTGGGAAGTCGTCGCCGAAGCTGCCGATGGCCGCGACGCAGTGGAAAAGGCGAGCAAGCTGAAGCCCGACGTTGTCGTCATCGACATCGCTATGCCTTCGCTGAACGGACTGGAAGCTGTGCGGCAAATCGTGAAGGCTGTGCCGAACACAAAAGTGCTCGTGCTCACCATGTACGATTCCGACCCGTTGATTCAGCAGGTGCTGCAGGCTGGAGCGCGAGGATATCTGCTCAAATCGGATGCTGGACGCGACCTGGTCTCGGCAATCGACGCCCTGCGCCGGAATAAGACCTTCTTCACGCCCAAGGTAAGCCAGATGGTGCTGGAAGGCTATCTCGACAAGAGTCCAAGAGAAAAAGAAGCAGAGGACGAGCCCGAAAGCCTGCGGCTCACCAGCCGGCAGCGCGAAATCGTACAGCTATTGGCCGAGGGAAAAAGCAGCAAGGAAGTGGCCGCGGTATTGGGGTTGAGCGTGAAGACTGCGGAAACGCACCGCGCGAACATCATGCGCAAGCTCGATTGCCACTCCGTGACCGAGTTGGTTCGCTACGCTATCCGAAATCACATCATCGCGGCATAAACCACCACGTAACACGCAAACTCTCCAGAGACCAGCGCTGAACTAGGCAGCTCCGTTCCAATTTAGCGCCTATTGCTACGCGCATATCCACAACACATTTCGTAGTACGATTGATACGTGGGGACTAATGCGTACGACGGTAGAATTTCATCGCTGAACCGTCTCGTCTCAGCTTTTCGTCAAAGCATGCCGATGGCGATACTCTACTCCTGAATGCTACCGCTCGAAGACCTCAAAGTTGTGTCCGTGGAGCAGGCCGTAGCGGGCCCGTTTGCCTCGCGCCAATTGGCGGATTTTGGCGCTCGAGTCATAAAAATCGAGCGTCGCGAAGACGGGGACTTTGCGCGCGATTACGACCATAAAGTGCGCGGCCTCTCAAGCTGGTTCGTCTGGCTGAATCGATCCAAGCAAAGCCTCACGCTGGACTTCAAACGACCGGAAGCGGCAGAGATCATAGAGAAACTCACCGCAGACTGCGACGTCTTCATACACAATTTGGCGCCCGGAGCTGCAGATCGCGCTGGACTGAAAAGTCAGGCCATGCTGGCCAGGAATCAAAGGCTGATCGTATGCGAGATAAGCGGCTACGGATCGGATGGTCCCTACAAGAACAAAAAGGCTTACGACCTCCTGGTGCAGTTCGAGACAGGTCTCGTTTCCATCACCGGAACGCCCGAGACGCCGAGCAAGGCAGGGATTTCGGTGGCCGACATCGCCGCCGGCATGTATGCGTTCAGCGGAATCTTGATGGCGCTGTATCGGCGCGAAAGGACTGGCCGGGGAGGCCTCGTGGAGGTGTCGTTGTTTGACGCCCTCAGCGAATGGGTCTTGCCGGCGGCGTACTACGCGGTTTATGGCGGCGCGCCCCCATCGAGGAGCGGGGCAGAGCATGCGTCGATCGCTCCCTACGGGCCGTACTTCACCGGAGACGGAAAGCAGATCAACATCGGCATTCAGAATGAACGAGAGTGGCGGCAATTTTGCGCCCTGGTGCTGCTAAACCGGGAAATCGCGGGCGATCCCCGCTTCGATAGCAATTCGAAGCGTTCCGAAAATCGGAAGGCGCTGCGAACCATGATCGCTGAGATTTTTCGAACGTTAACTCTGGACGAGGCTCTAGAACGCCTTGAGTACGCGGGTATCGCTCACTCGCGAACGAACTCGGTACAGGATCTTCTGGCACACCCGCAGCATACTGGCAGGGGCCGTGCGCGGAATGTCGCCTCTCCGGCGGGCTCCTTGCAAGCCCTGTTGCCTCCCATTGGCCTAGACGGAGTACAGCCTCGGATGGATGAAATTCCAGAGCTGGGCCAGGATACAGACGCAATCCTCACGGAGCTGGGATACACGCCGCAGCAGATCCAGCTGTTCCGGCAAGACGGAGTGGTCTGAGCTTACGGGTGACTTTGTAGTCTGCGCAAACGAGAAAGGCAGAAAGAAAAAGCCCCACCGGCTTAAGGGGGACGGTGGGGCAGGTACTGCAAGTCAGGGGTCGTCACTTCATGAGATAGCCGAGCGCGCTTCCAGGGACAATTGCGATTTCCGTATATGAGGGAACTAAAACCCGTAGCTGCGAAGACGCTATCGCTGTATGAGCACACGCAGATCGGAAAAGGAATGTGGGCATGGCAAACAGCCGAAGGTCTGGCGCTAGTTAAGCCGGTGCTTGACCAGGCAAAGGTGCGCAGGCAAGGCGGTGCATCGTGGAAATCAGACGCGAGCCCATCTCTTCCTTAGGCAAAAAGGCATTAGCGCCGCAGCGATCGGAAATTTGCTGGTAGGAGTTGCTCGGTATCGCCGTCACAAGTATGACGATGATCTTCGGCCATCTCTCACGAATGGCGGAGGTAGCCTCCAGGCCATTCATGAGCGGCATGGCGATATCCATCAGGATCAAATCAGGCTGCAGATGCGCGGTCAGACTGATGGCCTGAAGGCCATCGCAGGCCTCTCCGACCACTCGAATCTGCAGGTCGCCTTCGAGCAGGTCTCGAACGGCCGAACGGAACTCCTGGTTATCATCGACAACCAGAACTCTGATCATCCCTGATTTGAACCCTAAATGATTTTACGGGCCGCCACTAAGGTGCTCCACCATTCGATGCTCCATGGTGCATGGAAAGACACCCTTTTGGGAGGGTATAGCGGCCCCGAAGCACCGCCTGCTTCCCTACTCAGATGGCTTTGACGTCATGGCCAAGCCTGATGCCTTAGGCTCCGGTAAATCCCGAACCATCATGCAATAAGGCTTCAGCCCATCCGGCTGAGTCCTCTTCCGAAGTAAACGGTCGAGGGGGTTTGGTCATCCCAGCCCACATTGCAGAATGGAATCGACCATTTCTGAACCTTTGTAGGCTCGAGCACCGGCTTGCCCAGGGCTGGGGAGGAAAGGCAATAGGTACCCTCGTGCGTGCCGATCCAGATGAGGTTTCGATCCCACTCGATAAAGACGTTCTCCGTGGTCCCACGCCACCAGCTTATGTACTTGTCGATCTCGCCATCGCGCGGCGGCACGAACCAGGCGACCTCTTTCGGAGCGGTGGGATCGGAAATATCAAAAAGGCGCACGCCCGCATTGAACCAAGTCATCGCAACTATATTTGGCTTGGCGGCGCCGGGTTGCAGCCAACAATGCGTGTTGTGCGAGCCGAATCGTCCGCGCGCAAAGCAGAAATCCGTGTATGGAGCGTCCGGAGGAGCAGCGGGGCGAGGAAACAAGCCGATGATCTTTGGATTCCGTGGATCCTTCACATCGATGACGTAGGGAGTGTGGTAATTCTCGCGGCAGTCGGCTTCCACGGACTCATGCGCGGCCACAACCAGATTTTGCAGCCGCGGATGTGCCGCATCGGCAGTGATAGGCAAGCAAGTGTGGAACGGAATCGTGCCGAACGTATCGAATTCGTATTGCACATGCCCATAAGGCTTGGGGTGCTTGATATCAGATAAATCCAAAGCGTACATGCCAAACGCGCCAAAACCGCCGTAGCCTACCGTGCCGCCGTCCTCCACGCGCTTGGGAACGCTTATTGCGCCGTGGTTGCCAGTCCAAGATGTGTGGTCGCCGGCAAACCGATACTTTTTGTATTCCTCTTCCTCGCCCAACCGCTGCCCCGGCACCCACCATTTCGATACCTCTTTTACGTTGGCGGGATCGGACATATCGACAATCATCAAAGCATTGCTGTAGGGCCGCTCGAGATTCTCCAGACGCAACTGGTCATCCCAGCCGCAATCGAGATAAGCATACTGGCCGCCATCATAGAAATTGTGGTGCGTACCGTTGCCCTTCACACCGGTGTTGTACTCCTGCAGGAGCTTGGGGTTGTGCGGGTCGGTGACGTCGTAATTGCGAATGCCCCGAAGGCCCTTGTAGGCGAGTATTTTGTCGCGCAATTCCTTGTCATATTGGCCGTGAGGATATTCCGGAACTTCCATCGTGAGCGGCTGCGCCGCGGTCACCATCATGATCCACTTCTTGAGTTTGGTGTTGTAGGCGACAGCGGCAAAGGAACTCTGAGTGACGCCCTTGTTCAAAACCGTTGGATTTTTGGCGTCGCTGATATCCACAAAACCCGCGCCTCCCGGCAACAATCGCTGCTTGCCTCGCGCCCACATGACGCACAGCGGCTCGCCGCCAGTAATCGTGACTCCGGGAAGGTGTGCGTGAATTTCCATGTTGTGGATGTATTGCTTGCGATCCAGGTAGGTGAGAGCGCCCAAGGCCAGGGGAATCTCGGGCGGCTCACTCGAAGTATAAAGACCGGTGACCTGTGCGCGGGCCCCCTTAACGCCGGTGAGGCTTATTGCGGCCGCGCCCAGAGCGGCTCCGGCTACATTCTTCAGCAGCGATCTCCTGCTCAGCTCGGCAGTTTTCCGCGATCGTTTCGTCTTGCTTTGCAAGAGCTTGGAATCTTGGCGAGATTCGGACACAGATCACCTCTTTTTGGATTCGAGTTCGCCCTGCAGGAGCGCCCTATCGCCTGAACTGCGCAGCATCGGACGTTGATTGCCGCATTTGCGCCACGAACGGCATTTATCATAACAGCGAAGAGCCTGTCAAAGAAAATGGGCGGCAAAATCTCTTGCGGGGCTTTTCCGCGCAGATCTCAGGCGCAAATGGCGGCAATCTAAGGCCCTGCACCCCCGCGCGCTAAACAATTTTGTACCTGCACGAGTGCCAAATTTTTTCCATCTCATCTTTGGGGTCGATGCTGGCGGGAAAGGACGCTACTCATGCTCACCGTATTGCTGGTTATTCTGATCCTGGCGTTATTGGGAGTGCTTCCGACTTGGCCCTACAGCCACGCCTGGGGATATTATCCAAGCGGCGGATTGGGAATTCTCCTGATTATCGTGATCATCTTGTTGCTGTTGTGAGAGCTGCGGCATAAGGTCTCTCACGCCGCCATTGCTGCTCCTCTACGGACGCTTTCTTAGCGGAGATTCCCTATCGAGTAGTTCAGCATGGATAATTGAGTGTCGTAGTCATAGGCTGCGTTAACCTGCTCGATTTGCGCTTGCGTAAGATTTAGTTGCGCCTGCGTGAATTCAACGATCGAACTCAATCCCAACTGATAACGCGACTGAGCCAGGCTCAAAGCCAAGGTCGCCTGGTTCACAAGCTGCTGCACCACAGATAGACGTTGGTATCCGGAGTTCGCATCGTTCCAGGCCTGGGTCACGTCTCGCACAATCCGATCGAGCAAGTCCCGATTATTCTGCTGCTGAGCAGTGAAGCGAGCGGACGCCTCGTTCCGAAGGGCGCCGAACAAGTGCCCATTGAAAATCGGTATCGTCATATTGAATCCAGCTGCGGCGTACTGGTCATTGAGGCCGGAAGAGGTGGTCATTACGTGGAGCGGAATTAGACCCGCGGCGCCGACCGCAGTAATGCTCGGGAGCCAGAGGTCGCGCTCCGCAGTTACAAACGTTTGCGCCGCATTTATTTCCAAGCGGCCGCTGACGAGCTCTGGCCGATTCATTATCGCTTGCTGGATCAGGCCTGCGAGCTCGGTGGGAGGACCCGCGGGTGGCCCTGGTTCCATCAATTGGTAGGTTCTCTGATCCGCAAAACCGAGCGCACGGGTTAGGTCCGCATACGAAGTCTGGAGATTGTTTTGCGCCTGAATCAACAGGAGCTGGCATTGCGCTAAGTCCACATTGGCAAACGACACATCCAGTTGCGACTTGAGCTGATTCGCGGCTAACTGTGTGACTTGATCGGATACAAGCTGGCGCTCGCCGACGGTCTGCTGGGCGACCCGCAACAAAGCCTGCGCCCTCAACACGCCATAGTAGAATCTGTCGACCTGCAGCAGAACGTCAGCGCGCGACGTGACGATGTTCTCTTCCTGAGCCTGAGCGTGCAGGCTCGCGCTCTTCACGAGTTCGTGTGTGCGTCCAAAATCCGTAAGCAATTGGTTGACTTGAAAGCCCTGGGCAAACTTGGGAAAAATCCGCGGATCGTTCAGCACTCCGGCACCGATACGATTCGTATCACTAGCTTCCGCGCCCGAGATGGCACCGGTAGCGGCTGGATAATACGCGGCCCGAACTTCACGGCGTTGCGCATCGGCTGCGGAGGCTAGCGCCGTTGCGACTTGGATTTGCGGGTGATTCTGAATCGCGATTTGTTCCGCCTGCTGCAGGTCAAGAGTCTGGGCGGTTTGGGCTGAAGCCAGAGCAGGAAAGAGCGCTGCTGCGGCACAAGCAATCAACAGCCGCGATGCGGTACTCATTGCGCCTCCACTACCGTCGTCTGCACTTGGAGTTGCTCTCGGCGGCGGTAGATCAGCAGGTATGCCGCAGGGACCACGAAAATCGTGAGCACGATCGAAGAGAGCAGGCCTCCTATAATGGCGCGCGCCAGCGGAGCGTAAGCCTCGCTGCCCGCTTCGAGCTTGAATGCCATCGGCAGCAGGCCGACGACGGTAGCCAATGAAGTCATAAGGATCGGCCGCAGGCGAATGCGACAGGCGCGAGCGACTGCTTCCGCCGCGCTGTGGCCCTCGCCGCGAAGCACATTCGAAAAATCGACAATCAGGATGCTGTTTGAAACCACCATGCCCTGCAGCATCACAATCCCCATGAGAGATTGAATATTCAATGTGGTGCCCGTCAAAACGAGTGTGAGGATCACACCGACGATACCCGTGGGAACGGCGAGCACGATCAGGAGTGGATCGATGAATGATTTGAATTGCGCAACCAGGATCAGATAGACGAGCACGATGGCGAGAAACAAGCCCAACCCGAAACTCTTGAACGATTCGTTCATTGTGACAACCAGTCCGCGCAAGTCGATCCGAAAATTGGGCGGCAACTTGGTGTTTGCAATCACCGCGGAAATTGCCTTGGATAGTTTGCCTAAATCTTCCCCGGTAGGAGCCACATAGATGTCAAAGTTTCGCTCCAACTGATAGTGGTCGACTTCCGTGGGGGTCAGAATCGGCGTAACGGTGGCAACTTGATCCAAATAGGTCGGCAATTTCAAGTTTGGCGCACGCAATGGCATAGCCTTGAGAGACTCAATGCTCTTTACCTGATTTTCGGGATACTGCACGGTCACGAAGTAGTTATTTCCAGAACGAGGATCAACCCAGTAGCTGGGGGCAATCATCTGGTTCGAAGTGAGCGCGGTGATCATATTGTCGATCACCTCCTTCGGCTGCAAACCCAATTCGGCGGCGCGGGCGCGGTTCACATCCACTTGCAAGCCGGGATAATCGATATCCTGCGGGATGAAGACGTCCGAGATTCCCGGCAGGCCCTTGATCTGCTGAACCAGCTTCTGGGCAATCTGGTTGTCCGTGCCCATATCAATGCCGCTCACCTGAAGATCAAAAGGTGCGGGCACGCCTTGATTGAGGACCGCGTCTACAATCCCGCCGGACTGAAAGTAGGTGCGCAGTTCAGGCATTTGCTGCGCGATCCTCCTGCGGACCTCATCCATGTAAGTAAAGCTGCTGACAGCGTGATCTTCCTTCAGTCCCACCTGAATGAAAGCCGTATGCATTCCGGAGTTGGGCGTAAAGAGTGAAGAAAGATCCGGCATCACCCCGATATTGGAAACGACCGTTTCCAAGTCGCTGGGCCGGACGACCTGCCGCACAATATTTTCAACTTTTGCTACATAGTCGTTCGTGATTTCAATGCGCGTGCCGGTAGGGGCCTTGAGATTGATCATGAACTGGCCCGCGTCTGTGCGCGGGAAAAACGACATACCCACAAAGGGAATCAGCAGGAAAGAGGCGAAGAAGCAACCGAGGAAACCTAATACCGTCGTCCAGGGCCGATCGAGCGCCCGGCGGACCCATTTTTCATAGAAGTTCAGCATGACTTCGAATTTGCGGTTGAATCCGGCATGAAACCTTTTTCCCCGAGACTGCTGTTCGTGGCCTGCGCCAGTGCAGTGATGCTCGGCCTTCAGGAAATTGGCGCAAAACAACGGCACCACGGTGAGAGCGTCAAAGTAGGATGCAAAGAGCGCGATCACCACGCCCAATGCGAGAGCTGTGAACAAATACTTGCTTACGCCGAAGAGAAAAGTAACCGGGAAGAACACCACAACCGCGACAAGCATGATGGCCAATACCGCCAAGGCGACCTCGTTGGCTCCTTTTTCGGCTGCCACCCGAGGTTCTTCACCCAACTCTATGTGCCGGTACACGTTTTCAATCACGACGACCGAGTCGTCGATCAAACGCGAAAAAGCCAGGGCCAAACCGCTCAAGACCATGGCATCAATTGACTTGCCCATCATGTGCAGGACGGTAAAAGCAATCAGCACGGAGAGCGGAAGAGATAAGAAAATCGCCACCGTGGCCCTGAAGCTGCCCAGAAATAGAAGAATCATCAATCCGGTAAGGAAGATTCCTATGCCCCCTTCGCGGAGGACGGTGGAAATCGCTTCCCGCACGAACACGGACTGATCGAAAACGACGCTGGCCTTCAGCTCCGCAGGGATGTCTCTAAGACTCTGGATGGCTTTCCGTATTCCATTCACCACCGCGATGGTGTTGGTGTTTCCGCCCTGCTTCTGAACTCCAACGTAGACCGATTTCTGCCCATCCACGCGAACGATGTTGTATTGCAGGTAAGAACCGTCCACCGCCTCGCCCACATCGGACACGAACACCGATTGCTGCCCCTCAGTCTTCACCGGGATGTCATTCAGAGATTTGGCATTGGGAACCTGGGCGTTGGTGTAGATGTTGTAATCCATTGGTCCCATACGCACGTCGCCGGCGGGCAGGATCAGATTGGAGGAATTCGTCGCACGCACAACATCCATGGGGCTCAGCTGATGAGCTTGCAACTTCACCGGATCCACGTAAATCATCAGTTGGCGGTATTTGCCGCCGAAAGGAGGAGGAACTGTGGCGCCGGGAACACCCGCAATTTGGTTTCGCACCTGATACTGCAGGTAGTCGTGAAGCTGCGTTTCATTCAGGTTCGAGTCTTGCACGGTCAGCAGGACCACCGGCTGAGTCGAAGCGCTAACCTGAAGCACCACCGGCGGCAGCGTGCCCTCCGGCAATCTCCTTAAATCCGCCATGGCCAGATTGGATACCTGCGTAACATCGGCATTGGCATCGGTGCCGGGCTGGAAATAAATCTTGATCAGGCTCACGCCCGTCAGCGAACGCGACTCCATGTGATCCACGCCGGCGGCCAAGGTGAAGAACCGTTCGAAGGTGTCCGTAATGTCTGCTTCAATCTGCTGCGGCGGCATACCGTTATAGAAGGTCGCCACCAGGACAACCGGAATATCGATCGGCGGAAACATATCTACGGGCATCTGCGCCATGCTGGTAATGCCGACAACCACAACTACGAGGCAAAAAACGATAATCAGGTAGGGATGTCGAATGGAAAAAGAAGGCATGGCTTACGGCTCCATCTCTTGCGCCTGGACGACTTTCGGTGAGACCAACTCACCCGGCTGATACTGGCCCTGAGATCCAAAAATCACCCGGTCATTTTCATTCAGGCCCGAGACGATCTCGACTTGCGTTCCCGTCTGCAGGCCAAGCGTGACAGTTCGTCGCTCGACCTGATTGGCGCTGTTGACGACCAGGACGGTCCCCTTATCGGGCCCGCCGGGCTGAACAGCCTGCGTCGGCAGCGTCAGCGCCTTCTGGGCTGTCTGCAAAGGGATCTCTGCGGAAGCGTACATTCCAGGGACCAGTTCGTTACTCGGATTGGGCACTTCCACTTCGGTGTGCATCGTGCGGGTTTGCGGATCGATTTGATCGGAGACGCGAATGACCTGCCCCGTAAAGTTCTTGCCGGTCGCAGATACTTTGACGTCGATCTTTTCATCCAGGTGAAGATCGGGCACCGCTCGTTCGGGTACGGGGATCACCAAACGAAGGAGACTGTTTTGTGACAGGCGGCAGAGCGCCTGAGTGTTCGAAGAGGTCCCCCCGGGTAAAAGGGCTCCCTTGTATGCATATAGGCGGGTCACAACTCCTTCGAAAGGCGCGACTATATGAGAATAGGAGTAAAGCGCCTTGTCTTTATCCAGCGTTGCCTTCGATGCCGCGACCGCCTGTTCCGCCGAGGCGAGAGCGTCTTTGGCGGCAGAAACTCCTGCATTGGCTTCCAGGTCCTTTCCTTCAGAAACGTCGATATCTTCCTGAGCAACCAGTCCCGGCTGGGATTTCTGCACGTCGGCCAGACGTGAGTAAGTCAGATGGGCAACTTTATAGGCGGAGTTAGCTCGGTTGAGTTCCTCGTGAGCGCGGTCTAACTCACTTTCATTGCGGTGAATGGTAGCTTCGTCTTCCTGCAGTTGCTGCTGTAATTCCGGAATCTCCAGATCCGCCAGAGGCTGCCCTTCCTTGACGTGAGTGCCCCAATCTACGTAGAGCTTCTGAATATATCCGGAGACTTTGGCATAAACCTCGATCTCCTGGTAAGGCTCGAATTCAGAAGCGATTTCCAGCGTGTTCGAAAGATCGTGGCGCGCCACCGTGACGACGGCTACCACGGGAGCGCTCGCAGCCGCATCTACTTTGCCCGTTCGGGCACAGCCAGAGAAAAGCGCAGGCGCCGTCAGTAACGCCAGCAGAGGCCAATGACGCAGTATAGAAGCCGAGGCAATCTCGCCGGGGTCTCGCGAGATATTCTCGACATGCGACGCGTCTTTTTTCGGATCGGCAGCGCTAGTCATACTGGGCTCCTCTTCTTGCCTCATGAACTGTGTAAGCTCACGCGAACCAAGCAAGGTATCCAACCGCGGTACTAAAGCTGTTTTTGGAAAAAAGGCGGAAAGCTAGAGGGAAGACGGGGGTGATCGATGCTGCAGAGTTACGGTTACGCCGATCGAAGGCTTAGGAGGCTGCCAATCGGGCTCGTGCGCGGCTCGGATGACTTCTGGCGCCGGAATCAACATCGCGATCGGCTGCAGCGGCGCCTTATTCAAAACGACGGCAACTTGGGGTACCCGCATTTTGCTGGCGATATTCAGATAATGAACAGGATTTGACTGCGGTAGATACCAACTATTTTTCGCCAGCGTCGAGAGCGCCGGTACTGCGAACAGCAGCAGCGCAAGTAACGCGCCCCTCACAAAAGGCGCGAGGCACTTGCGCAGGTGCAAGGAAGAGTTAATGGCCTTCTCCTGACGCTCGTCCCTCGGATCCAAAGTCATTACCGAAAATTCTACGGTCTCAGGTAGTTTAAAGCAAGCACGGGGCCGTGGCACCAGCCCTAATGCAGCAACGCTTCCACCGGCACGTATTCAAAACCTCACACTTGCGGACCGCCGCCAGCAAATCACGGTTCATTTTGCGGCGCTAATCGAGTCCACCTGGATCGTTTTCGTCTTCGCGTCCAGCGTGCCTGTGACCCTCACTTTTTTCGCCGCGAATTTTTCCGCCATACGCTGATCGCTCAGCGTGTAGGCGCTCTTGCCGTCATACAGAAGGTACGAGGCGCCGTGGACGCTGACGCACGCCATAGCGCAGGCGGCGTCCGTTGGCCCCATTTGCATTTGGGAGTGATCTGCCTTGGGGCACATATCGTCAGTGATGGTGCCGGTGAAGGTCTGCTTGTCAGCAGCGGCGGTGAGCGCCCCAACAGCGAACAGAGCTAAAAAAGCACTCGAGATTAGAGGCTTCATAACATGTTTTAGCCTCATGATGCCCAGTGCAAATCAATTCTGCACTCGCAGCACAAGGCGCAATCGTAAAAGCTCAGGCTACCGCGCCGCCTCCAGTTTCAGGGTGGAGGCGGAGACCGGAAAACCGCCGTGATTTACCGCTTCGAGGCTTCTACTCGCCCGGCGTCATGAGATGGGCGGTTGACGTGCCCGCGTTCATAATCCACACGGTGCCCTGCCCGGCTTTGTCCGGCAGCCCAATGGATTGTGTCGTGGCGCCCGGCACGGCAATGGTCATGTGCATGCGCGCGTGCTCCTGGTCGGCGCCCATCATGTGATACCAGACCGATCCAAACTCCGGCTTGATGCGGGTTCCGTCCTTTTCCTCGGCATCGAGCATCGCCTGGGTCTTGGCCTTGTCGCCGAGCGCTTCGGCCTTCAGATTCTGAGCCACGCGATCCAGGTTACCAACGCTGGTGCACTCAATCGAAAACGCCTGCTGCTCGGGAAGACCCGACCTGTCGTAGCACACAAGACGGCTGGTGCCTTTTTTCAATGTGTCATAGGTGAAGTCGGACTTCCACTTGATCACTGTAGCCCCATCGCGCAGCTGAGCCGGGGCGGCTAGTACGGCTTTCGCGATGGCATCGTCCTGGGCTTGTGCCAACACGGGGAACGAAAGTGCAATTACACCGAGGGCAAACAGGGGAACGCGTTTCATTCAAAACCTCCATTCGACATGCACTCAAAGTCTCAATCGTCGAGCGCGGAAAGTATAACACGTCAAGATCGATGCGGATTCAGGCGCGTGTCACGATTGCGGCGGACGCTCCGATTTGAGTTTTGCCGCAGCGGAGGTTAGTTGCCCGCGGAAAGACGCTGCGCAAAATAACCGGTGCGCGTCCGTGCGGATAGGTTTCCGCTTCCGGCCGGAGGAACAACCTGCACCCGCACAGAACGGAAGGAGCCATCCTTGCGCGTATTGGTCGGATAGTAGGCGAGAGTGTATTGGTGGCGAATGTCGCGCGCGATCTGAGTACAGGTAAACTCCACATCTTCCAAGTTTTCCGGGAAAAGTGCCGAACCGCCTGTCGCGCGGGTCAATGCCAGAAGTGCCTGGCGGTCACGCTCTGCCGATTCCGGTTTTTCCTCTCGGAGCAACCCGACGGCATAAATCAAAGCGCTCGATCTTTGCGCTTCCTGCAGAGCGGCATCCAGGCTGTGGTGGCTGGAGTTATCTTCGCCGTCGCTCACGATCAGAAGAACTTTCTTATCCAAATAGCCCCTTTTCAGCCGATCCAGTGAGGTGGTCGTGGCGTCATAAAGGGCCGTGCTGCTGTCGGGATCGGCTTGCTCCAGGGCCTTTTTCAGCTCCCCGACGTCGTTGGTGAAGTCGCGATCGTAATAGTATTTGTCGTTGAAGTGAGCGACAAAAACCTCATCATCGGGGTTACTGGTCTTGACGAAAGTTAGCGCCGCGGCATTCACTTTTTCGAGCTTATCCGCCATGCTGCCGCTATTGTCGATCAGCAGGCCCATGCTCACGGCCGCGTCTTCCTGGCGCAAAACGGAGATTTTCTGTTCGGAATCGTCTTCGAAAACGCGGAAATTTTCTTCTTTGAGCCCCGGCACAAACTGCCCGCGCTCATCCGTGACCGACACGTGGAGTACGACCAGATCCACGCTTCTCTGGATCGTATACGCGCTTTGCAACGGCGGTTCGGGAGTATTTTGCGGCGGCGGAGGCTCAGGCGGCGGAGGAGAAGGCCGAACCGGTTGCTGCGCATGGCCGTAAGCCCAAACGACGGATATCAGAAGCAGCGCCCTCAGGAACACGGCGGGGCGCAAGCCGAAATTTTGCCGGTCTGTATGATCGGTCCGCATTTGATCCACTATTCTGATGGCTCTTTGCCCCTTAGGGGATGAGTTTGTAAAGCGCCGGGTGTCATACAGAGAACCTGTCCCCATGGTACCAGCCAGCCGGTTCACCCGCCCCCTAGCTGCGGGCCATTACTTCGTTCGGAGACGACCACATGCGGAGGTAAGGCGAAAAAACAGGCGAGCGCGAAGCCCAAAGCTAAACTTGCGGCCGCGCTCAGCCACGACAAACCGAGGCAGACCAGGTAGAGAATGGGGCCGAAAGCATATTGACGCGAAATCCTCTGCACGGACGTAGGATCGACGTCCTTGGCCAAAAGTTGACGCTTCTCGGAGGCGGCATATCTCCACAGCAGGTTGAAAAAGAAGGCGATGAAGACATAAGTTGAGTTGTAGAGAATGAGCGCAGGCAGCTGATCGGCTCCGCCCAAATGGATGGCGAGCAGAGCCGTAGGAAACGGAACGACGACAACGCCCAGCAGAAGTAGCAAATTCAGTATAAGAAGCACGTCATCCGAACGCGCAATATGCTTGAAAAGCCGGTGGTGATTGATCCACATAATTCCAATAAAGGTAAAACTGATGAGGAACGAAAGATACGACGGCCATTGCCTTAGCAATTGTTCAGATAATGGGCCGCTTCCAGCCGCAGGAATTTTGATCTCGAGAATCAATAGCGTGATCGCGATGGCGAAGACGCCATCCGAAAAAGCCTCAATGCGGGTGGTTTCTGCAGTCACCGCTTCATATTCTCAAGCGCGATCTATGCGTCACCGGTTCCCTCGACAAAAGGCGCGCTGATCGCCGCCATGACCTTGGCAAGATACGCGGTGCAGGCGGGAATGTGAATGCGCTATTTTTGCTGATGTTAATATTCGATATTCCGCCCAAGGCGGATCTCCCGGAGGAGCAATGAATCTGAAAAACGCGGCGACCCTGATTACGGGCGGAAGCAGCGGCATCGGACGCGCCATAGCCCAGACGCTCGCCCAAAGCGGAGCGCGCGTAGCCATCACTGGACGCCACAAGGACCGGCTGACCGAAGCCGCTCAGGCTTTGAAAGTGCTGCCCATTCTGGCAGACGTGGGCAATGAGGCCGATGTGGAGAGGACCTATCGCGAAGTTTTCAAGGAGTTCGGCGAGCTGGATATTTTGGTGAACAATGCAGGCACGGGTGTGTTCAAACCCTTGGCTGAATTTGATCGTCCGAGTTTTGAGGCTGTTTTTGCGACGAATGTGACCGGGGCCATGCTCATGGGCCGGGAAGCGGCAAAACACTTCATCACGCGCCAACGAGGCAACATCGTTAATATCAGCTCGACTGCTTCCTTGCGTGGCGCTCCCAACGGCACTGCTTACTATGCGAGTAAGTTCGCCTTGCGCGGAATGACGGAGTGCTGGCGGGCCGAATTACGCCGCTACAACATTCGCGTCTTTCTGATCAACCCGAGCGAGGTTCTGACAAACTTCTACCCCACGGCCGGCTTGCCACAGAAGGAAAATTCCACCAAGCTGCGGGGCGAAGAGATCGCTTATATGGTGAAAGCGGTCCTGGAGATGGATGATCGAGGCTTTACGCCCGAGCTATCCATCTTCGCTACAAATCCCAAGGATTGACGTGCGCGCTGGCTAGCTCACGATGAGCGAGTCTTGATATTCGGCGAAATCGGAGATCAGCTTTTCGAGAGAGACCGATGGGTGCCAGATGATCGTGGGGGCTGGGATTACCTGAACCTCAAAGACAGGGTTTTGGCGTCGAATCTTCCCGCGACGTTTCGTCTGGGCTTTTACCTTCATGGCTAAGTTTATAGCTTCGATGGAGTTCAAGGACCATACTGCAACCTACTAGGCGGGCAAGGCAGGAATCATTCAATCTGATGCTGAATTGACCCCAAAAACAAAAAGCGGCCACTAGGGCCGCTTTTCGCTGGAAACAAAGCCCGCGAAACTTACTTCGAGCTTGTGTCCGCTTTCTTAGAAGTCTTCGCGGCCTTATCTTTCTTGGCCCCAGACTTCTTCGCGGTCTTCTTGGTGGTGGTCTTGGTGGTTTGGGTCGTCTTGTCCGTCGAACTACTAGTAGATCCGCTGGAACCCGTCTGCGCAACAGCCAGGCTGGCTCCCAACATAACTGTTACAACCAACATCAGTAGCTTCTTCATGCCTTCTCCTTCAGAGATTAGAGTCGCTGCCTAAAGCCTTGTCCAGGGCGAGCTGCTTACGTGAGCGTATTAACATTGCGCCATCGCTGCAAGAAGATTCTCTAGTGCCGGTCCGTATCAGTCAAGCCACTACCGGGTTGCAGGCTTAGCAGACGCCGCCGGAGCCGGCTTGGCAAATTGAGCGTCCGCAATCGGCGTGTTCACCTTGATTTCGCCTAATTCCGTGCTCGCTTTCCCGTCTGTCCACGTCGTCGTCCAACGGAAGGGCATTTTGACGCCTGAGACATCGCGATAGTCCATATAATCAATCTGCGTCGGATTGAGCCCAACCGGCGAATTCGTGTAACGCACCTGCCGCACGAGAAGACCCGACTCCTTGTCAAAATACAGCTTCACCGGAAAATTCCCGCCGCTGCTTCCCTGCAGGACTTCGGCCTCGTGGTCATTGATCATCGTCGGATAGCCGACGCGCCACTGAGTGAAGCTCTGCTTGATTCGCGCTGGGAAGGCGAGGTCTGCGTCCACCTTGACAGCCTCCAGAAACTGCCCCGTCAATTCGAGTCGTGGCACTGGCCTGCCCGGCTCTGCTACCCAACCCGTGCGGCCATCATAAGTTGTCGTCCAATCACCATTGGATGTGTGAATGATGGTCGCGCGTTGCCCGGGAGCTTTAGCCGCGATTTCGATAGAGCTTTTCTCGAGTTCCGCATAACCCTGATAGGTGCCTTTGGCGGCAAAGCTGGTGACCGCAGCCACCCTCTGCGCACCGCCTAGCGCCTGGATGTACTTGTCCAGAATCTGATCCGCCGACGGCTCCCCCGAAGCTTGTTCCGTGATTACATCCGGCTCATCGACGGTGGGAGCGCTGTATTGCTCCGCCAAGTTTGGCGTGACTTTGGGAAAGTCCGTGCCGCGGTGGCACGAATAGCACGTCAACTTGCGGCTTCCGCCAAAATAACTCTTATTGATGGCGTTCATCATCAGAACCATCTTGCGCGCCGTCTGTTTGTGCTCATTATCCTTGGCGTAGCCTGCCCAACTGCTCTCGTCGTCGTGGCAAAATTCGCAGCTTTCGCCTATTGAGGCAGAAAAGAAACCCATGGTCGAAAGAAATTGGTTCTCAGGAATGCCTCGCAGCACCTGAATATTCTTGTACACGTCTTCCGCCATCAACTCTTTCTGCGCTGGTGGTGGGGTCTGTTGTGCCGGAGTCTGGGCGGCGCTTTGGGGCCGGGCCGGTACGCCTGTCAACACAAAAGCCACAAGAAGCCGGATCGGCGTTGCACGAATGGTCCTTAGTATTTGTCGCATTTTGAATTTACTTGGCTGGCTCGGCGTTACCACTTTGATGTCCAATGATATTCATATAGGAAATAGCTTCGGACGGGACACAGAGCTGCTCCTCGAGTTCCTGGTTGGGAATCCACTTGAACTTTACATCGGTAACTTCTTCGAAGGGCGAACTATAAATCTTGGGATCGTCAATCTTTACGCTCATGTGCAGGGTGTCGTGGTCCACTCGCGTATAGCGTTCCTGCACACGCATATCCACGCTGTGAGGATGGCCAGACGTATCGAGCCAGGTCCTGTCATCCATGCCGACGCTATCGATCACGAATGTGTAGTCCCCGTCCCAATGCCCCACGGAATAGCCATACCAGCGGGAAGGCGCTCCGTCTTTGGTGTCGATGCTCTTGGGAAGCTCTCGCCCGTCGGTCCATATCTCGCGCCAGGCTCTTTGATACTGGTAAAGAATGATCATCCGGTCGGGTAACTGAGCGAAGCGCATACCTCTCGTCTCGTTGATAATGTTGCGGGGAAAGCCCAGGGGATCGCACGTCATCAGCGGATCGTTCGTGTTCGCAAGGTGATATACCGGCTCGGATTTATTCAGTTTCGCACGCTCCGCGCCCAGGGGAGTATAGGGTGGAAAATTCTGCCCGATGAAAGCAACGGGACCCGTCCAGGCGCCATTCAAATCACGTTTCGAAGCCGGCGCCGATGGCTTGTTCTCCGCTACTAGTTTTTCAAAAAGAGTACGAGTCTTGGGCACGTGAATCGTTTCGTCATCCTGCGCCTGGGCTGAAGCAAACGGCGCCCAAACCAACATAACCGCCAGCACAGTGGCGGCCCGACCAACGAGCCCTCGCATTTCGCGCTCCTGGGGTTGAAGGAATTACAGCTTGTTCAAGCCTTCGTTCAGCTCGATATAGGTGCCCCAAGGATCTGTGATGAATGCGAGCGCGATACCCAGATCCGGGCGCGGCGTATAGGGCATATCGAGCTTGATCCCGGCGGCTTCGGCCTTCTTGCAAAACGCCTTCAGGTCCTTGATCTCGAAACCGATGTGATCGAGTGCCCGGCCTTTGGTTCCCACTGTCGGCGTATCGGATTTCGCGAACGTCAGGTTCACGCCAGGCAAATCGGCGGCCTCGAATTGCCCTCGCTTGCCTGGCTTGGCGCCGAACGTTTTGGCATACCAGGCCTGCATGGCCAGAACCGAGTTCGTGCCCCCTGAGTCCGCCACGAAGAAATGGACGTGATGAAACTTGATGGGCTCGGTCTGCATGGCGTCTTCCAAAATCTCGATCCTCACGAGGTCGTCGGGCGTGTGCACGTAAATCTGCTTGGCGTTCGCAGGATTTGGCGGCTCCATCATGAGTCCCGCGGCCTGCCATTTCGCTCGCGTCGCCGCCACATTGGGCACCAGGAAACCGATGTGGTTCACAACCGATCCCACGGTGCCGGCTGGGGGGTCCATGGCTTTTCGAATCAGGATCAGGACGCCGGGGAACTTCACCACTTCGTTCGCGCCAAGCTTGCTAGCGGGCGTGCCGCCTACTGCGATCCAGAACTTCTTGGTCGCCTCAATGTCCTGTACAGCCAGGTGCACGTGACCCATCGCTACGCCGACGCTACCCGGATCCGCAAGTTGGGCCCATGCCGTGGTCGTTGGCAATATTGCAAGAAGCCCCAGGGCTCCGATCCACATGATTTTCCTCATCTTCCCTCCACTGAAAATTTCCTGCGAGAGCGAACTTCAGGTAATGAACTCCGCCGCAAGCCGATTGCGTGGGCCCAGGCGGACGCCAAGTCCGCCGCGAGCCGTGCTCTTCCCTACTTGACGCCTTCGACGATGAACACGCGGCTCGTCGCCGAGCTATGCCGGATGGGCTTGATGGCTCCATACTCCGGCGAATCCTCCCAAGCCTTCGCTTTCTCCGCACTATCAAAAGCGATCACCACAAAACGATCCTTGGGCGCTTGTCCCTCAACGGCTTCGACCTTGCCGCCACGTACCAGGTAATGGCCACCGTAAGGCTTCAGGGTGTCCGGAACTTTGGCGCCATATTTCGCAAAGGTCGCGGCGTCGTGGACGTCAACTTCCGCAACGACGTAACCAGGCGCACTCTTTGCTTCCTGCGCATGGATGATCATCGCGCCTGCGAGGCCAATCAGCACTCCAGCCAGCACCGCCAATGCCAATTTGTGATTCGTCTTCATTGGTTCTTCTCCATTCTCTATTTGTGCGAAACGGAACTCGACACAGACCCGGGACAGTTCGCGGAGATGCTACACCAGTTGGGCGCATATGCGGAAGAGGCGCGGTGCCATAACAAACGTGTGCAATCGCAACTTCATTACTTCTTTACAAATCTTCGAAAATTCAGGGTATTGGTGAAGCCGCCGTAGACGTTTCCCTGATCGTCCGCCGCTACCGCCTCCAGCGTATTCCCCTCCGGCCAGGGGATAAACTCCGCAACCTTGCCTTCTTTCACTTTCCCGATTCGAATGCCCTGTTTGAAGCCGGGATTAATCTTGTCGGTGGAAGTCGAGTCGGAGACGTAGATGATATTTTTCTTGTCGATGAAAATGCCGCTCGGCCGCCCGAATTGCCTCCACTCCTCCAGGAATTTGCCATTCTGGTCGAAGATCTGGATGCGGCTGTTCCCGCGATCGGCAACGAAGACCCGCCCAGCAGCATCCATCGCCAGCCCGTGTGGCGTATCGAATTCGCCCGGGCCGGAACCTTTCTTGCCCCAGGCCTTGATGAATTTGCCATCTTTCGTCAGCTTCACGATCCGCGCGTTCGTATCACCCCCGTGTCCATCGGCAACTAAGATATCGCCATTCGGCGCCACCAAAACGTCAGAGGGTCCGTTAAACATGTCTGGACCATCTCCCGCGACACCGGGCTTGCCTAACGTCATCAGGAGTTTTCCCTCCGAACTGAACTTCATCACTGTTTCGCCCTTGCCGTTCTTGGCTCTCCCGTCGCAAACCCAGATGTTGTCGTCCCGATCCACGAAGATACCGTGCGGATAATTGAACATTCCGGCGCCGAAGCTCGTTACGAGTTTTCCGGACGCGTCGAATTTCTGGATCGGCGCGAGATCGGACCCGGAGCAATCGTCTGCCGTCGCACAGCGATCAAATACCCACACGCTTTTGCCATCGCGATCGATATCCACACCGATCGCCGCACCCCACTTTCGCCCCGGCGGCAGCTTCGCCCAGCCCTCATCCACGCGGTAGGGATTCGGCGCGGAATTAGGATCGGCATCGCCGGCGGCAAATATTCCTTCTGCGAGCATGACGAGAGCCGCCAGCATCGCAAAGCCCAGTGCGTAGCGAATTCGGCTTGCATGTAACATGGCGTCTTCCCTCCTTCAGCACTGCGCTATCGGGTTGCGATGTCAGCGAGGCGGCAGCGACCCCAGATATGCCGAGATCGAGATGATGTCGTCCTCGGTCAGATTCGCAACCACTTTCTTCATCAGGGCCGCCGCGGTTCCGGCGCTCGATCCGTTCTGCATGCAGATGAGCTGGCGGGCCAGATAGACGGGCTGCAGGCCTGCAAGTCGAGGCACTTCTCCCAGGCCGTGCAGGTCGTCGCCGTGGCAGATGGCGCATTGAATCGTTTTGCCGGAGCCGCCGGTCTTTACTAGGGCTTCTCCCTTGGCAATACTGCCCGGAGGAACGTAAGCAATAAAGGCGGAGTGCGGATTGCGAATCGATGTCTGCATTGGGTCTACAGGCGTTTCGATGATGCGATGGCCGATTGGCTCCGTGCCGCCGGTAGGATCTAGCACGCGATGGCGCGCGTCACTGCTCACGTAGGTTTTTGGTGGCGTAGCGGTTTCAATCACCTTTACCCAGGGAATCGGCTTGACCGCCGCGAAATACTCCGCTGCTTGCCGCACGTCTTCATCGGACACATTCTTCGCAATGGGCGTCATGCGCTCGTTGTCTTTCCGCGCGCCGCTTTTGAAATATTGCATCTGCCTCACGATGTATTCAGCGGGCATTCCGGCGATGTCGGCGGATTCAGGATGGCCCTGACCGGACATCAGGTGGCACGTGCCGCACACCGCTCCTGGAGGCGCGTTCGGTCCTTTGACGATCTGCGGTGCAGCTGGATGTTCGTCGGGAAACCAGTCGGGCGGATTCGTAGTGCTGCGAACCTGAGAAGCGTCGTAGTCCTTGGCGCCGCCCGTCACGTGAATTGTCCCCGTCAGCGGCGTGGCCGCCGGTTGCACCTTATCGGGGATGTTGTAGGCCCAGGTGGGCAGGCCGTTGGGAATGGCCGTCGGCGTCGGGGCTTGCGCGGCAACCGAGCCGGCCAGTAAAGCGAACAGCCCAGCAAGAGGCACAACTCTGAATTTGCTCATAGATATTCGCTCCCGAATTCCTCAGAAAGTGCGACAAGCATACACCCGGATGGCAAGCTTTGTTCATCTGCGGTCTCAGAACCTCGGCTCTCGAGGCCTCGCGTCGAAATCCTGTACGATGGGACAGCTATTCATCACAGCATCCCCGTCCTTCGTAAGCCTTATCCTCTGAAGTTCCCGATGCTAACGTGTATCGACTCGGACGTCCTTATCCTGACGAAAAGGGGCGCGGATTTGTCTACCAGCCTGAGATCTTCCGCGGCAGCATTCCTGTTAGCGTTTGGCGTAAGCGGCGGAGTTTCGCTTGCGCAGAACCTCAAAAACAACGATCTTTCAGTTTCTGAAAATCATACGGAAACTTCGCAGCCTATCTCCGCTCCACAATCGATCCCTGGCGCGCGGCTCAGTTCCTATGAGCTCGAAGAGGGCAAGATTAACGACCTTTATCAGCAAGTCGTCAGAATTCACATGCAAGGGGACTATGTGGCGGCGGCTGAAAAGTACCGGTCGCTTGTCATTCCCATGGCCGAGCGAACGCAATCGGACGTAGTCAGGAGAAAATTCCTTTTCCTCGGCTATAGAGGATTAGGCAATTGCTATCTGGCGATGTCACGGTTCACCGAAGCCGAAGAGACGTTCCAGACGGTATTCGAATACCTGCCCGTTTCGGGTGGTAGAGAAGATTCGGATTACGCCATCAACTTCGAATCAATTGCCATGGCTCGCATGGGCCAGCAGCGCTGGGAATCTGCCGAGCAATCACTCCAGAAGGCCGTATCGATCTTCGACGACCAGATCGGTCATGCCGCCACTTCAACCCCGGATTCCGTTCAGAATGAACACGCGAATAAGCTTCGCGTCTCGGAAGACATGGCGCTCAATCTGGTCGCTGTGGTCTACTTCCGTGAGCAACGCTACACCGAAGCGCTTGAAATATTGGACCGAGCCTACAATCAAGGCGTGACGTTCCGGGCGCCCGCGGATATTGTCGAGCAGATCGCGAACGACGGCCGCGCGGTTTCCGCAGCCACCGGGGACTCTGACGCTATTGCGCTGTGGTCCAAACGCGTCGGAACTCCCAACTAGCCAATAGCCGATTCGCCCAGAATCTACCAGCAAACCAATCTTGCCTTCTCGATCTGTTTCGCTTCGAAGAATCTGGATTTTCTCGATCTCAGCGGTGCCCCCGGCAGATACCACGCCCTGTCAGGGCTCCCGAATCTAGCGCAGTTGCGGCGTCTCAAGGACCGGGGCAATATTGACTTTAAGCTGCCGATCCACAGTGGGGTGGATCGGCAGTTTCTGGATGGCTTCCGCCACGATTCTTGCCACGTTGGCGCTACTGAATTTCTCCGAGGCCCTCTCCTTGGCGCTCCGCGACATTGCCACTAGTCTTTGA
>Ga0207148_1063_pt2 | contig 25448 bp, 25 predicted proteins | sample Alteio_BWMinHeat_34_FD_153558 | JGI IMG/M metagenome (GOLD analysis project Ga0207148, IMG submission 153558) | Enriched cells from forest soil in Barre Woods Harvard Forest LTER site, Petersham, Massachusetts, United States -... | ecosystem: Environmental > Terrestrial > Soil > Temperate forest >... | reverse complement strand
ATGGGCGCCTGATGCCCCCTCAACGAGAATCGATCGCGCTTCTAGTCTCCCAGACAAATGAGTGCCAGTATTGCCTCTCCGCACATACACTCACGGCCGGGAAGGCTGGTCTCAGCCGTGAACAAGTTCTGGAGGCACGCGCCGGCAGGAGCGAGGAACCGCTGCAGGACGCGATTCTTGCCTTCGCCCGGGAGGCCCTCAAGCAGCGCGGCCAGGTCTCCGACGCGGAACTTGAGGCAGCGCATACTGCCGGTCTCGACGACGGCCTGCTGATGGAGATCATCGCAAACATTGCGCTCATGACGGTTACGAACTACAGCAACCGCCTTGCCGATCCTACGATCGATTTCCCAGTTGTACAGACCCAACTCTAACGCGCCGTCGCGTAAAGAAAGAGATTAAAGATGAACTCCGTTGTTACAACCCATTGGGAAAGCAAGTCACCTATAACGCGGCTGTATGCCATGGCCGCGAAATTGGATCGCGTCGGAATGGGAATGCTCCGCCTGGGCCTCGTCGTGGTGCTGCTCTGGATCGGCGGCCTGAAGTTTGCCAACTACGAGGCGGACAGTATTGTCCCCCTGGTGGCGAACAGCCCGCTTATGAGCTATATGTATCACCATCCTGCTCCCGAGTACCACCATTACATGAACAAGGAAGGGGAGGTTATTCCCGCGCATCACGCATGGAACGTGGAAAACGGCACGTATCCGGTATCCTATGGTCTTGGAATCGTGATCATGCTAATCGGAGTGCTGATCGCCTCCTATCCGGTGGCGCCGCAGGTTTCGGCGGTGGGGAGTTTCATTCTCATTCTGATGGCCTGTACGACCCTATCGTTTCTGGTGACGACCCCGGAGGTTTGGGTTCCTGCCGTCGGCTCTGCAACTCATGGGTTTCCATATCTGTCGGGAGCAGGCCGGCTTATCGTCAAGGACTCCAGCATGCTCGGGGCGGCTGTAGTGACGATGGCAGACGCTGCAAAGACATGGTTGCATCGGCGCACCCTTTGCACCCGCTGTTGATACAAGCCCATGGGGGCATGGGCACGCCGTGAAGTCCAATGTTCCCTACAACAGATCCAATTTGGGATCGATCCTGCTCACTCCTGTGCGATCACCCCTGAGGTAGGACAAAGGCGGCCGTGGTGACGCCACAGGAGAGAGCACCTTCTAGCAATAAACACACCAAGTGATCGGTGTAGCCACGGCGAGCGCACAGACGGCGACCTCGTCGTCGAGTATGGAGATGGCTGCACCGGCTGGCGACTCGTCGCCATTGAAAATAGCGATGCCTGTGATGGACAACCGGATCTATACGCATGTGCTATTCAACCAATTGGAAGGCCGGACGGGTGGTTCGGGCGTTGGGTTGCACTGGGACGGCGAGTCCTGGGTAGGCACGGATATGAACCGGCTGTGGATCAAGTCGGAGGGCTATCTCCAAAACGGCACGATGAGCGATGGTGATCATGAACTGATGTATGATCGGCCCATTCCGCACATGCGCTACTTCGATGCCCAGGCTGGCGTGCGCGAGGATCTGGGCGTGCAGCGGATCGGTGGGGACGACGGATAATGATTCCCCTGGGATTGTTTGTCGCAGCGCTCTCGGTTGCCGCGTTGCTCCTTCACCTTCCGTTGATCGTAGCGGCCTCTGCCATCGCCTCTTTATCTCTTGGCTACGACATGACCCAACCGATGCTCGCCGGAATTGTGACTCATTTGAGCACAAAGCGACCAGGCCAGGCGATGGGACTAAATGTGTTTCTGCTATTCCTCGGGTTTGGACTCGAAAGTCTGATCTTTGGGTCACTTGCGGTGCATGGATTCAATACAGCCCTTGAGCTTCACCCTGGTTCAGTTTCTGCTGTCTGCGGTGGCGATTGTCTTCTATCGGAACGAACGCGCGATGACGGCTCGCTGCTAGAGAGACAAAACCAGCACGGTGAAAAAGCTTCAGTGCGAAGCACGTTTCGTTGCGATGGCGGGAGACAGTATCCCGGAATGCGTAAAGGTCGCCCGGATGCAGATGCCAAGAACCGCACCCGATCCTGCGAGCGCACTCGAAACGAAAGTCACATCATCAGCTCGAAGGTGTCCCGATTGGTAGACTGCCTATGGTCTAGTGGCAGAGCTGTGCCCGGCTTCATTTTGTCCAATATGGCGATAAGCGCCAGGGGAGGATCAGAGAAGATTTGCGGACAGCCGCCGCGGCGCGGACGTTGGGATCTCTTTCCAAGGGGGCGATCAAAGGCCTGGGATTCCTATACTTTCGTTGCCATGGTTTTACGGATTCATTATCCGTCCCACACTAAAATTGATCGCTAGGATCTATTTGTTGAAGCTGTCGTAGTTGGAACGCAGTGCTGGAAGGCTTGTCGGTAGTAGGTCAGCGTTTTCCTATTCGGCTTTACCGACATGGAGCATTTCATCGTGAAGTAAAGAAAGAGTTGCCGGTCAGGAGTCTTCCTCGCGCCGGGTTCGCAACAGTTTCCACCATGATACGAAGCAAACATCGTGCCGTTTGGCCAAGCATCATGCACAGCGGTCTGGGTAGCCTGGTTCTGGGAGTGCTGACCTTTGCCGGTTACCACTTCCGCCTGAATCTCGCGATCTGCGGCTTCGTTTGCCTGATCGTTTTGGTCGCGTCGAGTTTCTTCGTGGGTCTGGCGGCGGCGACGATTCTTTCCGTGGTCGCGGTGGTGTGGCTGGATTTCTTCTTCGCGCCGCCGATCCTTTCGTTGCGGGTGTCGGATCCGCTGAACATCCTTGCGCTGGCGACCTTTCTAACCAGTTCGTTAACCATCACCTATCTGATGACGCGGGTACGCAGTGCGCGCGAGGTTTCGGAGCGTCAAGGCCAGGAGATGAAGCGGCTCTATAGCCTGGCGCAACAGCTGCTCGCGCTCACGCCGGGCGAGTGCGAGCAGCCGCGCCTGCTCACGCTTTTTCGCGATGTCTTTGCCCTGCGTGCGGTCTGCCTGTTCGAGCATGAGAGCGCGACAACCAATATCGTGGGGGAGCCTCGCTACGATCTGGAGGAACGGACGCGCACGGGCTACTCCGGCGGCCAGGATCAAGACGATACATGGTGCAGAATCTCGGTTCGTTGCCTACGCATCGCCGGCAAGACCACCGGGGCTTTGGGTTTCGAATGGCCGGATCATGAAGAGTTCACGCCGGATTCGCTCGCCGGGCTTGAGATGACCATGCTCGAGCGTGTGCGGAGCTTTCAGGCCGCAACGCAGGCGGTGGCCGCGACCCAGGCCGAGAGCCTGCGCACCATGTTGCTGGATGCGCTGGCCCATGCGGTCAAGACACCGCTGGCGACCATCCTCACGGCAGCCGGTGGGCTACGCGAGGCGGGAGCTCTCACCATCGACCAACTCGACTTTGTGGATACGGTGGAGACGGAGACGGCGCAACTGAATACGCTGACCACGCGCCTGCTGCGCATCGCCAACCTGGACCGCGAGGAGGTGCAGCCCAGCTTCCAGCAGGTCGATGTTGTTCGGTTACTTGGTGAGGAGCTCAAGCAGCGGCGGCAGCAATTTTCTGATCATCGACTCATGCTGGAGGATATGGAGCAACCGCTGTCGTTTCCGTTGGTGCAGGCCGATCCGGAGCTACTGTGCCTGGCGGTTGGAGAACTGATAGAGAACGCCTGCAAGTACTCGCAGGCAGGGTCTTCGGTGGAGGTCAGCACGAAGTTGTATCCGGACGAGGTCGCAATTCGAGTTCGGAGCCGGAGCTATATTCCAGAAGACGAGCGGTCGAGGATCTTTGACCGCTTCTATCGCGGCAAACAGTCGCGTAACAGCACGCTTGGCACCGGACTTGGTCTGGACATCGCGCGCAGAATTGCAATGGCACATGGGGGCACGTTGGCCCTCGAAGCCTCAACTCCGGAGGCGTCGATCTTTCGCATCACCCTCCCCGTCGCCCTAAGATAGGATTCAAATGTCGATTCCCAGTTGGAATATTTTGATCGTCGATGATGAGCCCGCATTCCGCAGGACCCTGTGCAAGTCGCTTACGGTTGCCGGTCACGCTGTAGAGGAGGCAAGCAGCGGTGGAGAGGCGATCGACAAGCTGGCTCACAGCAGCTTTCAGTTTGTGCTGCTCGATCTGAATATGCCCGGCATGTGTGGCCTGACGACGTGCAGTGTGATTCGCTCGCTTGCGCCGCGGCTTGGTATTGTCATTCTCTCGGTACGCGAGAAGGAGCAGGATCGCATTGCGGCACTCAACGCCGGTGCCGATGACTATCTCACGAAACCGTTCGGGCTGCGCGAGCTGGTCGCTCGGCTTCATGCCATCGCGCGCCGTATCCAGACCGAGCACGAGGAAGCATCCCAAATACTGCGGGCCGGCGAGATCGAGATGGATCTGCATGGCCACTCGGTGCGGCGTTCCGGTGAGATGCTCCATCTCACGCCTAAAGAATTTGAGTTACTCGCTTTTCTGATGAAGAACGAGGGCTCTCCGGTGGCACACACCACGCTGCTGCGCACGATCTGGGGACCGAGCTATGGGAATGAGTCGCACTATCTCAGAAGCTTTGTGAAGACGTTGCGGAAGAAGATAGAGGCGGATCCAGCCAAGCCCGCATATATTCTGACCGAGCCACGTATCGGCTATCGATTCGCGAATCCCAACGGAGCTGAGCTGCACGCGACCGAAGAGCTCTCCGATGCGGAATCGATTGAGTAAGGCATCGCGCCAAACCTTCAACTGTTCTGATAAAATGGCGCATCGATAGGCCGGTCGATTCCGTTCCGCGGAAGTTACAACTTCTTTAGATATTCCCCACGGACTCTCCATCCTCTCGCCATGCCTTCTTCACTCTGGCGTTTCTATGCTCAACGATGGCAGGCAGCAAGCTGCTGCTCAGCCTAAGGAGTATAGGAATCGTGAATAGGAAATTCATTTTCGACATGAAGAAGGCGGGATGGATCGCGCCCTTGAGCGCGGTTCTGATGGTGGGTTCGGCCCACGCCCAGTCCACCTTCGGTAGTGTTTTGGGGACAGTGCAGGACGCAACGCAGGCCTTAGTATCGGGCGCCAAGGTGACCTTGCACTCCAACGACGAGAACACCGACCGCACCACGACAGCGAGTGCGACCGGTGACTTCCAGTTCGTCAACCTGAAGCCGGGAAGCTATCTTCTCATCTCGCATGCGAATGGCTTCGCCGATGCGCACGTCGCCAGTTTCGATCTCTCACCGCGCCAGATAGCCCGCGTGATCGTCGTGATGAACGTGTCCGGCACGCAGCAGACGGTGGATGTCTCGGCCGCCGCGACGATGATCACCACTGACAAGGGTACGCTGGAAGACTCGAAGGACAACACTGCGATCGAGCAGTTGCCCATCAACTCGCGCGCTGCGACCTCCAGCCCCCTGGCGAGCCTTGGCCTTCTGCCCAATGTACAGACCGATAACTCGGGCAACATCGCGCTGGGCGGTGCCACGGCCAACATGGTGGGCTACTCGGTCGACGGTATCTCCACCTCGGACGTCTTCAACAACGGCGCTCTGAAGAATGCCTATCCGTCGACGGAGAACATCGCCGAGGTCAAGGTGACCGACTTCAACAACAGCGCGGAGTTCGCGCAGGTCGGCGACGTGACCTTCACTACCAAAGGTGGAACCAACACCTACCACGGCAGCCTGTTCGAGTATCTGCAGAACGACGCCATGGACGCGACGATTCACGGCTTCTCGAGCAAGGCGCCCAAGCGTTATAACGACTTTGGCGGAAGCTTCAGCGGACCGGTGCAGATTCCGCACCTCTATGATGGTCACGACAAGACCTTCTTCTTCTTCGACTACGAGGGCAATCGCCGGAGCACGGCATATCCCGAAACCCTGTTAGTTCCTACTGCGCTGCAGCGCCAAGGCTATGTGGGTGCCACCGGGCTGCTTCCGGTGCCGGTGGGATCGCCCTGCTATGGGCAGTCGTACGTCAATGGATTCATTCCCCAGAACTGCATCAGCCAGGCGGCAATGACGCTGATGAATAGCTACTATCCACAGCCCACACCGGGTCTCAATGCCTCCGTACTGGGGTACAACTATCAGACGCTGGTTCCGATCCCGGGCAACAGCAACGGCTTCGATCTCCGTATCGACCACAACATCAATAGCAAGCAGCAGGTCTATGCGCGCTTTGGCTGGAAGAACCTGTTGACCAATGTGTGGAACCAACTGCTGCCGACGGACTCCGATATCGAGCATGACCGCAGCTTCCTGATCTCGCACAACTACATCATCACGCCGCGGCTGGTCAATGAGTTCCGCTTCGGATACACTCACGAGCTCATCAATCCGGTCTTCCCCATCGAAGGGGCCAGTGCCTTAGCCTCGCTTGGCTTCATGCTGGGCTCGGGGCCCGGTCAGATCAACGTGTCCAACCATCCCACCCAGCCGGGCTTCCCGACCTTTGTCTTCTCTGACGGCAATACCTCCGGCATCGGTCGCGATATCACCGGCATCCTGCAGTCCGATACCAAGGAGTTGACCGACAACCTCACCTACACCATCGGGTCGCATACCATCCGGGTGGGTACGGATATCCGCTTCCTCAACTTCATCACTCCGTCGCTGGAGACCCCTTCGGATGACTTTGGGCGCTTTACCTTCGGAGGCGGCTTCACCGGCACCTCCTGGGGCGACCTGATGCTGGGGCTTCCCACCACCACGTACTTCGCCCAGACCGGTCCTCCGGATAACTCCATCACGCACCAGTATGGCTTCTACGGCCAGGATCAGTGGCAGGTCAACAACCATCTGACCATCAACGCCGGCCTGCGCTGGGAGTATCTGCCGGGCTTCACCGAAGCCATCGGCGACATGGCGAACTTCATTGCCTCGACCAACACCGTCGTGGTGCCGGACAAGCTGTACAACGGCCGGGGAGCGGCGCAGGCCTTCCTGCAGTCGTTCAACTCCTGCTCGCTGGGTTCGCAGCGGAACATGCAGCTGGCGTGCTCCAACTATGAGTCGGCGAGCCAGGCGGGCATGAACCAGAGCCTGCGTTCGAACTACTTCAAGAACTTCGATCCGCGCATCGGCGTTGCCTATCGTCCGTTCGCCGATGGCAGGACTGTGATCCGCGCCGGCTTCGGCATCTTCACCATCACCAACCTGGGGCCGCTGGCCTTCAACATGGACAGCACCCCGCTGGCCGCTGTGTATACCTACAACAATTCCAGCAGCACAGGCGGGTCGCTGTTCCAGTTCCCGTACGTCAGCAGCCCAAGCCAGGGTGCGTCGTTGGGTGGCGGAGAACTGGAGCAGGGTGTGGATCCGAACTACCGCGATCCCCAGGCAACGCAGTGGAACCTGACGGTAGAACGCGAGATCACTGGCTCGACAGCGATTCGCATCAGTTACGTGGGCATGGAGACGCATCGTCAGAACGTGACCGTCGACCTGAACCAGATTCCGCTGAACACCTCGGGATACAACGTTCCGAATGGCGGCTGGGTCGATCCGCGCGCTCCGTTTCAGAACTGGTCGCAGATTCTCTTCACCGAAGGCATCGGCAACTCCACCTATCATTCGCTGCAGACCGAGATTACCCATCGCCTCTCGCATGGGCTGAGCTACCAGGCCGACTACAGTTTTAGCAAGAGCCTGAGCGATGCGCAGGGTGATGCCCCGAGCGCCTTTGCCTCCGAGGTGGCTTATGGCTATCCGGTTACCAACCGCTTCGACGTCAAGGCGAATCGCGGCAATGTGGAGGGTACGCCCCGCCACCGCTTGCTGATCACGGGGAACTATGAGCTGCCATTCGGCGACGGGCGTACATGGCATAGCGATCACCGTGCCGTGAATGCGGTTCTGGGCGGTTGGAACGTCAACACCGTCGCGCTGCTGCAGACCGGTCCCTGGCTGACGCCCACCATGAATCCCTCGCCCACGCCGGGTGTTCCGGGATCGGGCGATATGTCGGGCACAGGCGCCGCGTATCGTGGCGACGTCCTGGTTCGTCCGAACCGTGTGCCGAACACCTCGGTGATTCCAGCCAATCGTACTCCGGGGAACTACTTCAAGCCCGCCGCCTTCACAGACATCACCACGCCTGGCCAGCTCGGCAACGCGTCGGTGGGTTCGCTCGAAGGCCCTGGAACCGTCGCCGTGGCGGCCGGTCTGGCCAAGGTGTACAACATCACCGAGTTGGTGAAGTTGCGCTTTGAGTCCACCTTTACCAACGTCATCAACCACACCAACTACCTGGCTCCGTCGACCAACATTAACAGCTCGAACTTCGGGGTGCTGACTCAGGTGCAGACCGCCAACAACGCCGGCAACCGTACCGGTCAGGTCGCACTGCGGCTCGACTTCTAAGTCGAATGCCGGATCGACGCACGAATCCTGCAAGCCAACCTGTCCGGATCACCGGACAGGTTGGCTCCTGCAGGGGACCATCAACTCCCCATCGCAGATCGTGATGGCGTTTGAAGAAGACCGAAGCAGAGCATCCGAATGAGCTTCAAACCGGCGAATGTCCTTGTTGTAACCGAATCGGTTCCTATTTTTTCGCATCTCCAACGCCTCTTCGAACCCCTTAGCTTCTCGCCGCACCAAGCAGCGGATCTCCCCCAGGCATTGTTGTGCCTCCGTCGTGGCGATCACGACGTGGTTCTGCTCGATCATGCCGATCCGGGAAGGGGTCTCGCTGTCTGTCGAACACTCCGCGATCTGTATCCGCAGCTTCCTCTTTTCCTGCTTGCTGAGCAGGATCACCCGGCGAACAGGCTTGCGGCACTGGACGCTGGCGCGGACGAGTTTGTCGTGCAACCAGTCGTGGCCGAGCGAGCCTTTTGCGCACGTGTGCGCTCGGCGATACGTCGCTACCGCCTCACGATTCCTGGCTCCGGCGAGCGCCTAATGGTGGGCGATCTGCTCCTCGACTTTGCCCGGCACAGAGTGCAGCAGTCCGGCTGCGAGATCCCTTTGACGCCTACAGAGTTTCGCGCTCTACGCGCCCTGATGGAGCAGGCCGGCAGACCCATTACCCACGCCAAACTGCTGGCGATGGTCTGGGGACCGGAGTTTACGCAGCACCGCGAGTATCTGCGGGTGCTCATCCGCGGTCTACGCAAGAAGCTGGAAAAGGATCCCGGCCATCCGGTGTACCTACTCACGCACTCCCACTTCGGTTATCTCATTCGCGGCGACCGCTAGTTCGGCTTAGCTAATACCCCGCGCTCCTTACTTAGCATTCAAACCAAGGGCTCGGTGTGAGACAAGCTGCGATTACTAAGTTGGAGGTAGTTGGGTGTTACTTCGATGACCTCGATTCAGGCGGCGGATCCCTTCTGGTGGATACGTGTTGAAATCGTTGCCAGTTCCAACGAGGAAGGCGGTGTTGGCTGTGCCTTCTCCGGTAGTTACGAGAACTCTTGTTCAGGCGTCGAGCGCACGCTCAGCCGCATTATCATCAATGACAAACAGCGTGGGAGCGCCTGCGGGCTTCATTCCTCTGCCTCAGCTTTCGTGGGTAAGGTGAAACAGAAACTTGCGCCGCGCGGGGAGTTGTTAGCAGCCCACAAGCGGCCACCATGCGATTCGATAATGGAGCGGCTGATGCGGAGTCCCATGCCGGTCCCATGGGGCTTGGTAGTAAAGAAGGCATTGAAGATCTGTTCCGCTTGCTGCGGGGGGAGCCCCACGCCGGTATCGCTGACCGATACCATAACTTGCTCGTTTTTCACTGACTGCGAGTGGATGGTTAGCTCGCGCGTCGTGTCCACATCCTTCATCGCATCCATCCCGTTGAGCAGAAGGTTCATCAGGACCTGCTGCAATTGCACACGATCTCCCATAACTGGTGAAAGGTCCGACGCCAGCTCTGTCCGCAAGGAAATGGAGTATCGTGTTGCTTCGCTACGCAGTAGGACGATCATGTCTCGAACCGATTCGTTGACATCAACCCACTCCCGTGGTGGACTAACCTTGGTGAAAAGCAGACGGATCCGGCTGATGATGTCGGCCGCACGGGTTGCGTCATTAGCCATTCTCGATGCAGCCTTACGCGCCTCGTCCAGATCGGGTTGATCGCGCGTAAGCCAGCGCAAGCAGGTATTGGCGTCGGTGACGGCGGCGGCGATGGGTTGATTCACTTCGTGGGCCAGGGACGCAGCCAACTCTCCCATGGTGGTTACGCGGCTGACATGTGCAAGATCCACCTGCGCCTGGCGAAGCGCTTCTTCGCCCAGCTTGCGCTGGGTAATGTCCGTCGAACTGCCCATGAATTGCGCCAAATCCCCGGATGCGTTACAAACAGGATGGCCGACGGTGTGGATGTGTCTGACAGAGCCGTCTGGGAGAAGGATTCGGAATTCCACTTCGTAATCCGACTTTTCAGCGATTGCTCGATCGAGTTCCCGTTGCCACTTCGCTCGATCTTCCGGATGAATGCGCTGCAGATGTTCTTCGAAAGTGGGTGGGCCATCTTCTGTATCGAAGCCATAAATGCGGTACCATTCTTTGGAAAGATGCAAGGCATCTCTTCCCGCCACCCGCCAGGCCCAACTTCCTGTGTGCGTGAGCCTCTGCGCTTCCGCCAAGTACGCTTCGCTTCGCTGCAACCTCTCTTCCTGTAGTTCCAAGGTCTGGGCAGCGAACCGCCTATCCATCCAGGACGTCAGTAGAGCCAACCCGAGAACGATTAGGGTGACGGCGACAATTCCGGCGGTGCCGAGTGCGGAGATGCTTACGGCGTTAGACAGATCCACAGGCATGTCTGAGGGCGTGAAACTGGCGGCAGCCATGCCGGTGTAATGCATGAGGGGGATCGCAGCACCCATCACGACGGCGCCGGCTAACTTTTCCCGACCGACACCTGTTTTCTCCTCTCGGAGGTGAAAGGTAACCCATAACGCGGCGAGGGAAATCGAAACCGCGAACACCACGGAAAGGACGACGAGAAACGAATCAAAGTGGCATATAGCCGGTAAACGCATGGCGGTCATGCCGATGTAATGCATACTTGCAATTCCGGCACCCATCAGGACACTTCCGGCAGCCGCTCGGGACGCACCCATTTTCTCTCGGCTCACCACGTACAGCGCAATGGCCGAAGCGAGAATGGCCGCAAACAGTGACAGCAGGACGGTCGGCCAATGGTAGGCCACGGGAATCGGTAGGATGAACGCCAGCATCCCAATGTAGTGCATGGACCAAATGCCAGTTCCCATCGCACAGGCCGCCCAAGAGCCAGGCCGCGCGAGTCCAACCACGCGCGGCCGTCACGCGACCTGCGAGATCCAGAGCAGCGTACGACGCAAACATGGCGATCAACACCGAAAGTGCCACGAGCGCGTAGTTATACGAGCCAATCACGTTCACGACATCCATTTGACTCCATGCGGTTGCCACGCGGAACGGTCGTGCCGCGCTTCAACTAAACATTGACCCTCTCCCTCAACCGACAGGCGGCCATGGAAGAACAGTCTCAGGCCCAAGGCATCTTCCTGGGGGCTGCTAGTGTATGCCCTTTGGCAGGCGCGTGGCAGACCAATCGTAACGCTAACGGCCATATAGGGTTACGGCACTGCGTTCGATTCGAGCGCGGAATGTACACTAGTCGGCCGCCGCACTTCAAACGATTCAGGCTCACTTTGACGTATAGCGGGTTCTCTCGTACATGTGGTAGCCGAGTTTCAAATTGGAAACTGACAGGGATTCGCCGTACATTGGGGCGCATCGCATCCGACGACTCCCGGATGGTTGGTCGGCAAACCAACACCTTACCGAATTGGGGAGGGTTTTCGGGATCCACCACCGACCATGTGACGGAGCCTCGAAACTGCGATTTCGGAAAGTTCGCAGGTCTAGACGGCCGAACCGCCCGAACTTGCCGTTAGACGCTTTTGCTGCGCATTCCCGTGTTCAAGGCGACATCGAATTCGGGAAGATGCTTGCTATACCTGGGCAGGCAGGTCCCTCAGTTGTTGTGAGTTTTTGTTCCGATAGCGCCGTATGATGATCTCACCTTTGCCTGCGTCGGCGTAGCGGTTTCGACGAAGGTCGACCTTGATCGCCACCCTCGAGGAGTACATCGCCGCATCCAGCATCATCAGGCCGATCAGCGCCCGATCACGCAGCCCGGGCAGGAGTCGGTGTCGAGCCCATCGAGCAGCGTCGGCGCCTCGACGGAGATAACACCGGAGTCTTGCTACGCCGGTGTGCTCGGGGCCACGCACTGCGTGGGCGGGATTGACGGGCAGGACTTGGCCTGCACCATCCAGTCAAAGAGCATGCGCCGCGCCACCAGACACTGCTTCACCGTGGCCTTGTAGTTCTGCGGGAGCTGCGCGTCGACGAAGGCCGCCAGATGCAGCTGTCAAGAGACGCGGTACAGTTCTGATGACACCGCCAGGAGTCCACAGACCACGGACTCGGATCGCTGAACACAAGCGCCACGATGGAGGCGATGTAGAGCAGAGCGCACTCGTAGCCCGGCTGACCAAAGTGCGCCTGGCCATTGCTGAAGCTCATGAGTTTGATGGAGCTGAAACCGTAGGGAAGATGCACTGTGACGATGGCCACGATCAGCAGGATGACGGCCGGAATGCTGACCAGGGAGACGAATGCTCCGAGCAGGATCGCGAGACCACCGAGGACCTCCGTGACGATGGTGATCCACGCCATCAGGTGGGGAGCCGGGACGCCGGCCGCATGCAGGATGGCGGCGAAGGCTCCGCTTCCTTTGGACCACTTCGCAAGACCATGCGCCAGAAAACTGTACCCAACGATCAGACGGAGGGGCAGCATTGCATACCGTGTGAGAGGTGCGCGCACCTCCTGCGAGATGCACGATGTTACATTCCTCGTCTTCATTCTTCTCTCCGCCTGAACCGCAAAGTGTATGGCTCCATCCTGCTGACTGCCCCGGAAGCGTGCAAACGGATCCATTGGAAATTCCCTCCGGTGGTATGAGTCACGATGCGCGATTCAGTTACAGCAGTTCAGCATGGAACTGGCAACACAGGAGTCAGCTTCGCGGAGCATCCTGTGTAACCTTTCCTGCCCACAGTACTCTCATTCAGCACCCGGCCTTTGGTACGTACGACAGATGTGTGCGCCTAAGGTCTATTTCCAAGCACGGAGTTGAAATGTTATGAAGAGTCTGAGGCTAACTTATGTGTTATCTCACGTCGCAGCCGCTGTTCTGATCCTCGCGACACACCATGCCGCTGCTCAGGATGAACATGGTGCTGTCTTCGCCATGACGAATGCCACGTCCAATAACCAGATCGACGCATACATGCGCCGTGAAGACGGTACACTCCAGTGGTCCGGAGCCTTCAGCACCGGAGGCAATGGAAGCGGTGGCACCGTCGATCCGCTCACCTCACAGGGATCGCTTACACTGAGCACTGATCATCATTTTCTCTTCGCAGTCAATGCCGGCAGCGGCACGGTCTCCTCATTCGCAGTAAAAGGCGCCACGCTCTCCCTGCTTGGCACTGCCCCCACCGGCGGTAGCCTACCCACTTCAGTTACTCAGGTCGGAGATCTGGTGTATGTCCTCAATGCCGGCAGTAATAACGTCTCCGGCTTCCGCATCCTCGGTAACGGCCGACTGCTTCCGATCCCGCACTCGACACACAACCTCAGCGGATCAGCCTCCGCGCCGACGGATGTTGTGCTCAGCCCCAACGGTCAGTTTCTGATTGTCCCCGAGTCTGCGACGAACAAGATCGATGTGTTCCGCGTTTTTCCGAATGGGACCCTCTCGGATCCAGTCGTTACTGACAGCGCCGGCGCGACCCCTTTCGCTGCGGTGTTTGCTCCCGGCGGAGCTCTGATTGTGGGCAATGTGTCCAATACGATTTCCTCGTATCAGTTGGACTGGAACGGCTCCCTCCGCACAATCTCGAATGCTCTCCCCACAAACGGCATGGCCACCTGCTGGGACGTGATCGGCCGGTCTGGCCGCTCCGTATATACGTCCAATGCGGGCGATTCGACACTCTCGGGGTTCAACATCGAAGGCGACGGCGCACTTACTCCCATTGGGGCCACGGTGGTTGGCCAAAATCCCTCAGGCAGCACAAACCTCGACATCGCAGCCAGCGATGACCGTCACTACCTCTACAGCCTGAATGCGGTTACGGGCACCATCGGCATGTTTGCGGTTCAGGAGAATGGAGATCTGGTGAGTCTTGGGCAGCAGGATGGCCTGCCGGCATCCGCCGGCATCAACGGCATCGCCGCCTACTGACGATGAGCCGGGGCGTTCTGCCTGGGACGCCCCGACTTTCTACGCTCCGTCATCTGCAGGTCCGGAATCCAAGGAGGACCGTCGCACCAACCGTCGCTTCAAGGATTGGAAGCGCATCGCCTAAGGGGTTCATGGACCACATTGGAGTGAAGACCTCTGGAACATGGCACCGAAGGTGCCGCAGAAGCAGCGGAGATGCCGCCCGCAATAGCCTGGTGAATCGGACAGGCGTGACGCTTCCGTACGCCGAAGAATTCCAAAACCTACGACAAAAAACACCCCTAGCTACACGGAAAGCAGCCGCGGATTCCCCTCTTCCAGAGAGCAGAAGGTGCGTACGCATCAATCGTTCGGCTTGACGAGGAGGGCGATACCGCGGAGGTTGTTCAGGTTGCGCTGCGCGATGAAGGTGCTCATCTCGCGAAGGGAGGATATGCTGTGCTCGAAGGCCTTGGCTAGGCTTTGCACCAGCTTGACCACGCGCGCTTCATCGAAGGCCTCGCGATCGTGCGCGGCCATGCCGATGAGCATGGTCTGCAGGATCCCGAATTGCGCGCACAGCCGCATGTGCTGGGTACTGGCGTCAGCCGCGTTTTCACTGGGGGGCTGGTCCGCTGGTCGGCCGAACGGATAGTTGGTGCGGAAGACGTAGTTTGTCAGATAGTTTTCGAGCAGATGGGGATGGCGCTCGAGCAGCGGTCGGAGATAACTACGGTAGGCGTGAGTGAAGTTCGTGAGAAGCTGCTCATCGTTAGTCACTGTGGCCGTGCCTAGACCTGCTTCAAACTCCTGAAGACACTCCAGAAAGCGGGGTGAGATGGCAAGCTGCGACACGCGCAGGCGAAGCAGTTTGAGGATGAGAGGAAGCTGTTCGGCAGGCTGGAGCTGGACGGCGTCCATCGCAGCGCGCAGTTGGTCCTGGCTGATCATCGTGGCACTGTCGGCAAGAAGCTTTGCGACGATGACGGGATTTTCGACAGCGAAGGCGGCCTCCGGACGGCCCTGACTGAGCGCCTGGAGCTGCCGGGTAACGGTGCCGAGGAGCAGCAGGCGCTGCCAAAGGGGGTAGCAGCGGTCGGCAAGCAGAAGCAGGGCGAACTCGCGGGTGGCGAGGAGGGGGTCGTAGGGGAGCTCGTCTCCGGGGATGGGCGCGGCTTGCTGGAGGCGCTGGAAATCGTGTACGAAATCGGCGTAGCGTTCGGCGCCCATCGTTTGAGGGACGACTTCGGAACTGCCGAGCAGGTTGTCGTGGAACAGAGTCAGGCGAGCGGCCTCTGGACATGAGAGATTGAGGGCACGTTCCTCCTCGCCGGAGATGTTGGCGACCGCGCGTGGGTAGGTGGCGCAGGTGGAAGAGAGGAACGACGGACCAAACCGCTTCTGGATACCGCAGAGGTGCTCCTCGTCGAGGAAGAAGCAGGCGGAGGTATTGGTGGTGTTGATACGGGCATAGTCGAACGATTTGGCGCCCTCGGGGTTGAGGACGATAGTGGTGCCGAGGTGAGGCTTCAGAGCCTCGATCGCGGTGTACTTCTCGTAGGTGGCCTGATCGATGGGGACGCTCCAGCCCATGCAGCAGGTGTCCTCGCAGGCCGAGCCGATGCAGCGGAACTGGTCGACGTACTGGGGGCGAAGGTAGGCTTGGCGGGGCGGCAGGCTCATGGCGGGGGAGGACGGTCGTTGATGGATTTCGTCGGGCATGGTTGGGTCCTGGATTTTGCCGGGCGTACTGTTGCGGGGCAATCTGTACTCCTAAGTGGGGGGGGCACGTGAGGGCGCACACTAACGTGCATGGCAGCGCGGGTTGAGTTTGGTTACACGCCCCTGCGGCTTTTCAGCTTTTGTCCACCACCGCCCTCCGAGTCATCACACTCCCAACGCGTTCGTTCACAACCATCTGTGATGTGTAGGAGCCCTCAGGTGACGGCGCGCGGCGTAGAAGTTCTGCCTGTTGATAACGTTCATGGATGCGGATCTTTCTGCCGTGAACCGGGTTCCGACGACATGAGCTCCTCCTGACGCCGTCTACAGAACAACGGGTATGGGCTCCTCGTCACTGTCCCGGTGCGGGCACAACCAACCCAGTTCCCCAGCATGAGCGAAGCTCTCACGCACCAGCTCCGCCTGTTCTACGCCTGTGAGCTTTGTCTTCTGAAAGGCACGGGTCACGGCCTCTGCTATGGGCTCTCCCGACCGCAAAGCGTTCAGCAGCGTGAATGCCTCGCGCTCTAGCCGGCGGTAGTAGACGCAATCGTCAAATCGGTGAACCGCGAGATAGACTCGCTGCTGTTGCACTGACGGTAGCGGAATCCGGTTGTGTCGTTCTCGCCGACTCGCGGCGCTGCTTACAATGTCTGTCTCGGGGATTCCTTTCTTAACATCGAGAACGAGATTGTCGACTGGATACTTCAACGCCAGGAGTTGCAGATGCGGCTGCAGCGAGAGCTTCGAATCCGGCCCGATCGCATGGACGTCCTCAGGCGCGAGCGGATCCCAATGCTTGCCGTCAAATGCTTCCACGTAGGCCCATTCAAGCCTTGCTACATCCAAAGCGAGAGAGCGGCGATTGCCGGTGAATTCGGGATGCTCTTTTAGAAACGCCGGTAATCTGGCACCTAGATTGCGCAGGGTCCACGAGGTTGAAGGGTTCTCCTGGAGGTAAGCAAGAATCAGTGCATCAAAGCGCTGGGCTCCGAGTACGGCATTGAGAGTTGGGAAATCTTCAGACACCGCGCTGATCACGCGAAACCAGTACTGCCGGTTGTAAATCTCAAGCCGTTCGAACGAGGACAGGCGCGCATTCGGCGTGATGTAACCTGCCGCAATCTCCTCCGTCGACATACCGTCCTCGGTGGTTCTCTGCATTTCGTAGTTCTGCGTCAACGGTCGGCGGACGTCCTCTGCCATGCGGCGTTGAAACTCAAGAAGGTTCATGCGGGAACCCCATCAAGCAGCATTTCCATGCCTGGGACCGCCGATTCACCGGCGTGAAGGAAGCGATTCGCCATGAGAGCCTCGCCATGGACCTCATCAAACGACGGGATGTTATCGTCCCATTCAAGCAGGGTCGCGGTAGGCCCGCAACGCTCAATGGCGCGTGCATATAGCTTCCACACGGGATCAAGCACTGGGTGATCGTGCGTGTCGAGGATGTACTTCTCGAACTTCGAGTGACCGGCGATGTGAATCTGTGCAACACGCTCTGCCGGGACACTGTTGACATAGTCCATCGGGGCGAAGTCATGATTCTGGGATGACACGTAGATGTTGTTCACATCGAGGAGGATGCCGCAGTCGGCGGCATGAACCACTTCGTTCAGGAACTCCCACTCGGTCATCTGCGAATCATGGTATTCCGCGTAGCTGCTGACGTTCTCTACGGCAACGGGAACCTCAAGGTAATCCTGCACCATTCGGATACGCTCGGCCGTTGTCCGGATGGCTTCCAATGTGTAGGGCAGCGGCAGAAGATCGTGCGTGTAGCGGCCATCCACGCTGCCCCAGCAGAGGTGGTCCGAAAGCCATGGCGTCTTGGTGCGCTTTGTCAGCTCCTTGATCCGTTTCAAATGTTCGCGATTGAGCGGCTGGGCGCTACCGAAGTACATAGATACACCGTGCTGAACGACTCGATACTGATCGAGAATTCGGTCGAGAATCGCGAGCGGACGGCCGCTGTCAACCATGTAATTTTCTGAGATGATCTCGAACCAATCCACCACCGGCGCTTTCGAGAGGATGTGATCGTAATGCGGCACCCTCAGGCCGATGCCGACGCCATAGTCCGTAAATCCGTTGAAGCGATTGGCAGGCATGCTTACTCCGGTTCTGATAATGCGGAAAGACGTGCAGGAGATCTGTTGTGGGCCAGACTCCTGCACGAGTTGAGGCTAGGCCATCGGAGGTTTGGAGCCGTCGGTGGCACAAGCGCCCTGGCCCTTGCAAGAGTTTTTACCCGCGTGCTTTTTGTCGCCGCCGCCCTGCCCCTTGCAGTCGTTCTGTCCCTTGCAGGAATGCTTGGGCAGCTCCTTCTGGCTGACCTCCACCATCACGCCGGCGGTGGTCGAGGAGCTCGCGGTGGCCTGCGATTGGCCCGAGACCGGCTGGGCGTTGAGGCGGGCGGAGGTACCACCAAGGAGGCCGGCAAATGCCGCGGCCAGAGCGAGATTGTTTACAGTGTTGCTCTTCATAAAGTGTTCCTTTCTTCAGTTCGATTAGGCGCTTGCCTGCGGGTTGGAATACGACCTGCTGCTGACGAAGGGAGAGAACGTAACTGGCGACCTGGGAACCTGGAGATCGTTCCTCCCTCGTCGCCTGTTTGAGCCTTCGGATGGCATTTGGTTACAGGCGCCCAGAATATATCTAGAGAGGCACCGTAGTAGCTCCTAAGATCGCGCCCTGATGTTGCTCCTGTGCGAACAGAATCAGGTGATGGCCGGTGCCGAGTAGGAAGCCGTTGGGCACCGTCACGTGAACCGATTGTTCCCCGTCACTCCGGATGGTCGTGACGCGCGTCAGCAAACGCGCCACTGAAACATGCTGAACAAGCCTTCCGTTGTTCTCGCCCCGCAGTACATTGGATTGGTCTGCATCGTCCGTCAGAACCGCGATGATATCGAGCGGCCCGGACATCTCTCCCGCGACGGACAATTTCACGTCCAATCCCGACGATGAGCGTGCCGACGCCAGTATGCTCAGATGCAGGTGACTGCGGAGCGCATCGTCTCGAAGAGCCCGTTCAAGCGCACCTGCATCACTCCCGACGAACTGATCGCGTCCATTCAAGACCATCTGGGGCGTGTAGGGCCCCTCGGGAGAGAGACGCGAGGCATAGACGTTCTGTCTGTCGGTGAATCCCGGCAATGAGAACGGATCCTTCCATCCCAGGTCGTTCCAGTAGGTAACGTGCTCGCTGATGCCGACAATCAACTGTCCAGTGTTCGCCTGCTTCAGGTTGATCTCACGCAGGAGCGCATCGGCCGGAGGACAACTCGAACATCCTTCCGAGGTAAAGAGCTCCACGATTGCTATGGAGGTTGGATTTCCCTTCGCCGAGTCCTGGGCTGTGGCGAAACGGACAACCGGGTTGACCATAAAAATAACCAATGAAAGAGCAAACAGGGGATGCATCGGCATAGAACTCCCTCCCGCGTCTCGCAACGGGGCACTCACACGTTGGGGCAACCGGGCACTAGAAAGTTACACGAGTTCTAAAAATCGGCGAGTTGACTGGGCCATGTGCCTTGGAGACGGCTTACGGTAGCATGGAAATCAGGAGAGAGACATGCTCGAACAGGAAATCTCGTCTGCACCGGCTCAGGATAAGGTCGTCAGGAACGGGTCCTGGATGATTGGGTTCACCAGTTTCTGCTTTATTCTGCTGCAGAGTGCATGTACGGCATTTCTGGCGATCAGCGGTCTTCGACTGATGATCGGCTTCGGCGCGCTGGCGTCGGCAACAGCGGGGCTCCACTTCCTGGCTGCGCTGCATGGCGCGGCGCTTCGCATCCCTATGGAAATCATCGCCATCGCCGGCTCTGTGGTGAATCTGGTTGCCGTCCGGAGAGTTCGAAGGCTCCGCGCGCGGCCAGCATCGCAGTGGAGAATGAGACCTCCGACGGCGATGCAGCTCCGTTCGGAGGCATGGCAAATCGGCCTGGCGATTCTGACTCTGCTGCTCGTTGGGCTGGAATGGGGATTCCACATCTGTCTTCACAGCACTATTTAGTCCCGCGTGGGCTTGTCCGGGCGGTTGTGCTCGCCGTGGAGCTCCCGCGCCAATCGCGCGTGCAGGCGTTCGCTGTAGCCGGCAGGCAACTCGAACACGCGATCATCCGCGGTCAGGACGAGAATGTTGCGCGTCGAGTCGAGAATGGCGGAGCAGATTTCGCAATTCTCCAGGTGTCTTTGCACCAGTTCCTTTGTTCCCGGTGGCAGCGAGTCGTCGAGGAACTCGGAGATATAGTCCCAGACGTGTTTGCATTCTAGTACCACGAGAACCACCTCCTTTTCTTCGGATTCACCAGCTTCAGTTTCGGTGCAAGCTCCTTTTGCAGCATGATACGTGCCCGATGCAGTCGTACCTTCACCGAAGAAACACTGATGGCCAATGCGCCGGCCGTCTCCGCAACGCTGAGCTCTTCGATATCGCGCAGCACCAGTACCTCTCGATAGATCGGCGAAAGCTGTCCAATAGCCTGCTGAAGGAGCGCTCGCACTTCGCGCCGCTCCAGAGCCTCTGAGGGGATCTCCCGCCAGTCCGACAGCAGCGCCGGCGAAACTTTGCCTCCCTCCTCGGGGGGCTCGTCGAGCGACTCCATCCGGACCGTGCTCTGCCGACGCAGACGTCTTCGCGCTTCGTTCAGCGCGATGCTGATCAGCCACGTGCTGAACCTAGCCTCTCCGCGAAAATTTGCGAGATCGCGAAAAGCCTTGAGAAACGCCTCCTGCGCCACATCCTCCGCCTCTGTCTCGTCTTTCATGAAGGACAGTGCCATGCGATAGACGCTCAGCTCATACGGCTGAATGAGCCGGTGATACAGCTCCCTATCCCCGGCCAGAATGGCCGCAATCATCTGTGCCTCGTCCCGTTCGGGCGGCTTGGCATCAGCTGAGCTCATGCCCGCTTCCTCCAGCGTTTTGCGATTGCGGCATCCAGAGAAAAGAAGCCCGCTCCGAAGATCAGAATCTGCAGAGACGCGAAAAGGAAGGTGTACGGGTCTGCCCCGTAAAACTTCCCGGGATCCGAAAAGACCGAGACCAGCGCCTCATGATCTGCGGTCCAATAAGCAATGAACATGCTGGCCGTCAGAAGAAAGCCGGTCAGCCGGGAAGCCAGTCCCGCGATGAGGAGCAGGCCCCCCACGAATTCCAGCCCGGCTACGAAGTGAGCGTTGAACGCCGAGAAGGGAATGCCCAGGCTGCTGAAGAAGTCCGTAATCTTCGCCAAGTGATTCAGCTTGCCCCACCCAGTCTGTGCAAATTGCCATCCCCAGTACAGCCGCACGGCCAGCAAAAACGGCGACTGCAAGGAAGTGCTCCCGCCGCAGAAGCGTTCGTACATCCGCGCAAACCAGTTTACCGGCTTCGTGTGCTTCCCGACATCAATCGCTGTTACAGAACTCATGGCATGCTCGCTCCGCAGGAATGTGACTGCACTCGATTGGAGCCCCGAGGGAAGGAATGGTTACAGATGCACCCTCAGTTTTCACCGTTAGTCAGGGTAACTCTTCTCCGTGAGTCGTCTGCGGTTCGCGTCATCTCCCCCACCCATCCCTGGCTTCGCATGTGCGACGAAAATAAGTCGCAGCTGTGGAATATTTCGCCGGCTTTATATCACCTGTGCAATAGACACCGATTCCGGGTGTCTTTCTCGCTATCGCAGAGTCTCTCTTAACTCTCGGCCGCACTTCACAGGAAATCCAAACCAAAATCCCAAACAAGATCTTTCTCCGGAGAAAAGCATGCAGAACGTAACGCGTAGATCGTTTGTGTCGGGTGTTGCCGCCGGTGTGACGGCCCTTGGAGTGCTCAGTGGCGTAACGCACGAGGCCGACGCCCAGCTGGTTTGGAAAACCTCCGATTGGAATCTTGCCGAGTTTGAGAAGCTGGTAAAGAATCCGGCGCGGCTCAAGCAGCTCTACGACGTCACCCAGATCAACGACGGTAAGTTCCTGAACAACGTCAAGAACTCGCTCAACGGTCTGCGCTTTGGCTTTGGCCTTCCCGAACAGCAGATCAAAGTAGCTGTCGCCATGCATGGCCCGGCCAATATGCTGAACTATGACGATTACATCTGGGAGAAGTATCAACTTGGTGCTTGGCTCAAGGTGACCGATCCCGCAGCCAGCAAACCTGCCGTGAGAAATATCTTTTACAAGAGCACCATCACGGCGCAGCCGGCGTCCGCAAACGACCCGAACGATCGCAATTCCCTGTTTCAGGACACTGCGATCGAGACGTTGCACGCGCGGGGCATCCAGTTTCTCAGCTGTCACACCGCCGACGAAGAGCTGGCGCACGCACTCGTCAAGCACAACAACCTCACAGAGGATCCGGAAACGATCGTCCACGAGATGTTGGCTCACACTGTGCCTGGAGTATTGGTCGTAGCCTCCATGGTCGCTGCCGTTGCTCTGTTGCAGGCCGAAGGGCGCTTCACCTACATCACCCCGTAGCTTCACGGAAAGCTCAACCTACATTTCTAGCCGCCCTTCCGGTGCTTGCCGGTACGTGCGTCCCTTTTCACGGGCGGTTCCTCCTTGGAGCAAGGGGGGACGATCCCGCCACCCAGAAAGGGTATATCGTCCATATCGACGATGTGAACAAATATTCCATTCCCGATCTGCATGGAAACTCAATGTCTGCTTGTGATGAAGGCTATGGGGGGCGATCAATACCATGCTTCTCGAGGATTGGAACTCGCATTCTGATGTCTTATTGATGACTCGATCGTCATTTGGAAAACATCTTCCGCTATAGGGAGATGGACCAAGCGCCGTGTGATGCCGCGGAGAAGGGCGGGATGGAAGTATCGCTGGCCGTCCTCGCAGCGACCACGACGGCCTCCAAGCTCTCGCTCTATAGTCCACCCGATAACCGCGTGCCCGCCAAGCTTTGCACACTTGCCAGCGACGCTGCAAAAGATGCGGTCGACGATGCTGCGAACGGTGGCGAGACCCATCCTGAAACTCTGCTGCTGACACTGACTCCGGTCCCGGTCGCGCCGCTTACGCTTCTGCTCCGTCGCGACGCGTAGGACGACCTGGCGAAGAATTCTCTCCCCCTCCATTGGACGTCTGCTCTCTATCTCCGACCTCCTCCGGAGCAAATTTTCGATATCGAGTAGCTGCTGGCACCGCCTTTCCGGCGGCCTGTCTTCCACTACCGATTCGTCTCCATCGCAACGGCACATGTCCGCAGCATTGCCTAACGACTCACCGTAGCCGGTGTGTGTTTCAGCCCTTTCATGAGATCGACACTCTCGGCTGAAACCAACGAGCTATGAGATTTGAAGGCTCCTGACTCGCGGCCAGTGCGAGAGCATTGCCGTGCCTTGTAGACGACATCCCCCATAGCTACGGCGATCCGCCGCCATGAAAACTGGCTGCGCAGAGTCGTGTTTTCTTCACTCAACCTTCTCATTCCCCTGGAGGACCTTTGATATTTCGACGCCTTGTTATGTCCATGCTGATGATGGGCTCGTTCTTCGTCGCTCATGCGCAAACCGACACTGGAATCAGCGGAACCATCACCGATACCAGTGGTGCAGTTATTGCGGGTGCTGGCATCACAGCGACGAACACAATTTCGAAGCTCGCCAGCAACGCAGCGACGGATGCATCCGGTAATTACGTCATCCTCAGGCTGAAACCGGGAAACTACAGCGTCGTTGTGACAAAAGATGGCTTCCAGACCGTCACCTTCGCCGCAGTCCAGGTAATCCCCAATAAGCTCGCCTCCCTGAGCGCCTCTCTCCCGACAGGCTCCGTCGACACTTCGGTTAGCGTGACCAGCGGCATCGATGGCGCCACCGTCCAGCCCACGCAACAGGACGTCTTCACCTCCGATCAGCAGCTCCGCGTGCTCGATAGCAAGCAGATCGAGGCCGCCGGCCCCGTCGCCGGTTCGGCCCAGATCATCGCCGAAACCCCTGGAGCGTGATGTAAAGCACCGGATCGGCCATTAAACCCAATGCGCCCGATCGGTACAACACAATCAGCTTGAGAAAAGGCAGCAGGCACACTGCATGAACCAGGACCTTCACATATGCAATCCATCGTGTCGGCATGTCGTCCTTAGTAGTTCTTTCTCAAATCCATCCCGGAGTACAAGCTCGCCACTTGGTCACCGTAGCCGTTGAACATCAGTGTCGGAATCGTCTTCGGGAACGCGCTGGAATCGATCCGCCGCTCATGCGCCTGCGACCACCGCGGATGGTCCACCTGCGGATTCACATTCGAGTAGAAGCCATACTCATTAGCCGCCATCTCATTCCAAAGCGTACGCGGCTGCTTGTCGGTGAAGACGATCTTCACGATCGACTTGCCATTTTTGAACCCGTACTTCCACGGACTCACAATGCGGATCGGCGCGCCGTTCTGATTGGGCAGCACCTCGCCATAGCAGCCGAAGGTGAGCAGGCACAGCGGATGCATTGCCTCATCCATGCGCAGCCCCTCCGAATAGGGCCAGTCGAATCCGCCCGGCCTGTCCGGCATATCGCTGTGCTTGTCGTCGGAGATGAACTGCACATACTTCGCACTGGGCAGCGGCTCCATCGCGGAGATAAACTCGCTGAACGAGTAGCCGTCCCACGGAATCACCATCGACCACGTCTCCACGCAGCGATGCCGGTAGACGCGGCTCTCGATCGGCCGGTACTTCATAATAGTGTCGATATCAAGCGTCTGCGGCTTCGTCACCATCCCCGAAACCTGCACCGTCCAGGGGCGCGTGCGAAGCGTGTGCGCGTTCTTCGCAGGGTCCGATTTGTCCGTACCGAACTCATAGTAGTTGTTGAAGGTCGTCGCCTTCGCGAACGGCGTCTGTGCATCCGGTACCGTGTACTTCGACGGCACCGTCGCCAGTTGCTGATCCGCATGCACTGCTCCCGGGTGGATCAGCCCCGGTACCTGCTTCAGCGCCAGCGCGCCCATGCCCGCAACCGCCGCGCCTCGCAGAAAGTTGCGCCGACTAAAGAAAGCATTCTTCGGAGTAATCTCCGACGACGCAATCTTCCCTTCCAGATTTCCGCTCTTTTTGATCAGCATCTTGGTCTCCGCCAGTGCCTTGACCGGCTTTCTTGTAACACTTCGCGATGAAAATCACGTGGTACTCGAATTTTCACTCTGGGGAATTAGCACTGGGGCTTCAGCGTCTGCAGAGCCCGGGTGCTACGTTCCTGCTTGACTTAGAGAGAACCTTTGGCTGCGGCGACGGATTGAGTTGCTTCCTCCGCCTGCTGAAGTACGATGTCTCCATCTCCGCCGTCGTTTGATCGAAGCTCAAGCCTTAGTGCAGGTCCCGCTTGCGACGGTGCAACCGCCCTCTTGAGCGGTCCCAGCGTCTGTGCAATTGCGACGCCGCCGATGCCGGCGCTGAATGTTGCCAGTTTCTGCGATTCGGGGCCGCCGGTCGGGACCAGGTCATACTTCTGCCCAGGGGCAAGGCCCGTTGCCGCGATCTGCAGATTGTCGATGGGTCCGA
>Ga0207148_1065_pt1 | contig 25591 bp, 23 predicted proteins | sample Alteio_BWMinHeat_34_FD_153558 | JGI IMG/M metagenome (GOLD analysis project Ga0207148, IMG submission 153558) | Enriched cells from forest soil in Barre Woods Harvard Forest LTER site, Petersham, Massachusetts, United States -... | ecosystem: Environmental > Terrestrial > Soil > Temperate forest >... | reverse complement strand
TCGCCAACGTAGATGGGACGCGATTCTCAAAATTGCGATCGACAAACGTGAGCACACGATTGACGAGATTGCCGAGAATATCAGCCAACTCGTTATTCGTGTGTGCCTGAAAATCCTTCCAGTAAAAATCGGAGTCCTTCTGTTCGGGAAAGGTGGTAGCGAACGTGTACCGAAGAATATCGGCGGCGAATGGCTCTTCCGCGAAGCGATCGAGATACTCATGCGGTTCGATCACCCAGCCACGCGATTTCGAAAGCTTCTGCCCCTGCAGATTCATGAATTCGTTGGCAGCGACATTCTCGGGTAGATTGTATTTGCGCTCGCTTGATCCTTCATTATGAGCTTGAAGCATCGCGGGGAAGAGGATCGTGTGAAAAACGATATTGTCTTTTCCCAAAAAGCAAACCCACCGGGTATCCTCCGACTGCCACCAAGTTCTCCAATCAGATTCCTCGCCCTTAAAATCTTTTGCATGCGGATTGATCTTCGGGTCAAGACCCTCGATCGTGGCAGAGATATAGCCAATCGGTGCATCAAACCACACATAGAGAACCTTGCCCTTTGCATCGTCCAACGGCACCGGCACACCCCAATCGAGATCACGCGTGATGGGGCGATCATTCAATCCTGTCTTTAACCAGCTGCGCGCAGCTTGCACAACATGCTCGCGCCAATCGGTTTTGTGTGATTCGACAAAAGCTTCAAGTGGTTTCTGAAATTTCGAGAGAGCGAAATACCAATGACGTGTCGCTTTCACTATAGGCTTGTTGCCTGTGATCTTGGAGCGCGGGTTGATCAGTTCTGTTTGATTGAGATAGGTGCCGCAGTTCTCACACTGATCGCCTCTTGCTGAAGGATTCGAGCAGACCGGGCAAGTGCCCTCGACATACCGATCCGGCAGGAACATCTTCGCATCTTCATCATAAAGCTGAGGCTCTTCTCGTGCAATGAGAAAGCCGCTCTTATAAAGATCTAGGAAGAAGTCCTGCGAAGTTTTGTGATGGACCTTGCTCGAAGTCCTTGCATAATAGTCGAACGAGATGCCAAGCCGATCGAAGGTCTGCTTGTTGAGCTGGTGGAATCGATCGACAATCGCCTGGGGTGTAACCCCTTCTTTCTCGGCCGCAATCATAATGGGCACACCATGCTCATCGGAACCGCAAACAAACAGCACATGGTCGCCGCGCAATCGCTTAAAGCGGACATACATGTCCGAAGGGAAGTACGCACCAGCCAGGTGACCAAAATGGAGCGGGCCATTGACGTATGGTAATGCTGCGGTGACTAATGTGCGTTTTGTAGCGGACATGGTGAAAGTTGTGTCTCAGGCCGGATTGTGTAGCTCTACACTAAGAGCACCCGCGGCGATTGTGTTCCGGATTTGGTGTTAAAGCAAAGCTGCTTCCAGCTCCATGACAAGATTAAGCATAACAGGCCGAAGCTGCAACTGCTGCTTGGTTTGGCCTTGTGCCTGTTCGACTGCTCGAATGGCGCGAATGATCCTTGGCGGCTCGCCAAAGCGGGAGACGAATTTGTCGAGGTCCTGCTGCTGATCGATATTGATGATGCGTTCGTGCGAGCCGGTAGCAAGCGCGAGGGCATCCCGAAGCCACAATCCCAGCAGGACGAGCCGCTGTTCGACGGCAACTCGCTTTTCAAGGAAGGATCCTCCGCCGGAGCGAGGTACGAACACATCGATCTCCTTTACGGCATTACGTCGGCTTTTGGATAAGCCCATACGCAAGAACGCGACGATCTCGGTTCTCATCGCGCGAATATCTTCACCGATCATTGTGCGTGCCTGAGAATAACTGCCGGCCGAGAGCCGTGCGAGAAAATTGGCCTCTTCTCTCGATATCTCGTCACGCGCGACTAGCGCATCGGATATCTCATCGTTGGCTAGAACATCGAAGCGGATTTCTTGACATCGCGAGAGGATGGTTGGGAAGAGTCGGTGCGGATTCGAGCTTGTAAGTATGATGATAGTATTGGCATGGGGCTCCTCAAGTGTTTTCAGAAATGCATTCTGTGCATACTGGTTCATCATGTCAGCTTCAGAGACAATGACGACATAGCGCTTGCCGCTGACAAGGCTTCTGGAGAGTGCCAGTCGCAGTTCTCGGATCTGTAAGACACCGATCAGGTGGGCTTTTGGAATTTCGATGTTATGGTATTTGTCGTTCGCCTTCAGTGCAAGCTGCTCGCGTACTATTTCAAGATCTTCGTCTTTTGGCCCGCTTGCCGATTCTACATCCTTTGCTTGAGCGTAAACAAAGTGGAGGAAAGGCGCTGAGAGTTGATCGATGCTCAGACAGTTGACGCACACGTCACACGCCTCGGTGCCGCCGCTCCTGGGCTCAAGACAGTTGATCGCTTTCGCGAGTTCGAAGGCAGCAGCGTCCTTTCCTGTACCTTCGGGTCCAAGAAAGAGATACGAACTCGGAAGCATTTCTCGCTCCAGAGCGCCTGTGAGTACGCGCTTGACGCGCTCCTGTCCAATGATGTTGCTCCACATCCGGCAAAAATACCGGTGAGTGGTGCTCCAGGTTCGAAATCAGTTCTAGGTATCCCAAAGAATTATTTTTTTTCTGCAACTAAAAGAGGCTTGCATTTTGCTGAAAAATTGTTAAATTGTACAGGTTTGCTCAACGGCTGACGTAGCCGAAAAGTAGAACGAATGAGTTATTCGGATCGAGGCGTAGCACGCGAGTCTTTTTCTTACTCTCTATCAGTCAATCCTTGCACGAAAAACGTGCATCCTTGCCGCTCATTCATGAGTAATGTTCACCATTGCGGCGATTGTCGCTGTCGTAATTATTCTTCATTTCTTCATTGCATTGACATTCTACTAACGGGAGGTGCGATCTATGTTGATCACGTTCGAAGGTATAGATGGTTGTGGGAAATCTACGCAGGCACGGTTGCTTGCGGATAAACTTTCGGAGGAGGGCATTGAAACGATACTGGTCCGAGAGCCCGGCGGGACCGAGCTCTCCGAGCATGTTCGAGATCTTTTGCTCAACAAACACTTTAAAGAACCGCTCTCGCATGAAGCTGAACTGCTGCTGTTCGCAGCGAGCCGAGCGCAATTAATGAAAGAGGTCATCAAACCAGCACTTGCCCGAGAGGCTGTCGTCATTTGCGATCGGTTCACAGATTCAACAGTTGCCTATCAGGGTTTTGGCCGTGAACTCCCGCTGGCCCGCGTCGAAGAGATCAACGCGCTCGCAACCGATTCGATCGAACCCGATCTTACTTTCCTCATTGATATCCCGCTCGAAACTGCCATCCGCCGACGCAAAGGAATGGGAGATGACCGTATGGAAGCCGAGAGCAGATTGTTCTTCGCCCACGTTCAATCGGGCTACATGTATCTCGCAGAGAAGCATCGAGACAGGATCCACGTCATCGATGGCTCCGATTCAATGGAAGATACTCAGCAATCAATTTGGCGTCTGGTGGAGTACGAACGGGGAAACGACCTTCGGCATGCTAGACATGCCGATGAAGACAGAGCAGAAGCATACGCTTACTCGTTCGATGTAACGAGCGAGGTGCTCGCAAGTTAATGATCAATTTCTGAATTGAAAAAAGGCGGGATTTTGCCCGCCTTTTTCTTGCGCAAGAATTACTTCTCGACTACAAGTCGCTGCGTGAGTTGCTCACCTTTGTCCGTAGTGGCGACTAGTAAATAAAGTCCGGTTCGAATGCTTGACAAATTCACCGGCTCTGTTCCTGTCCCTCCGGCGCAATGCTTTGATCGGGTGATCTGCAGCACTCTCTCACCGACAAGGGTATACAGTGTGAATCGGACATTGCGCTCTTCGCTGAGCGTGTAATGAATGGTCGTGGAGTTTCCAGCAGGATTGGGCGATATCGTTAGCTCCTTCAACGCGCCCGGCGGATTCTTCGGCGCAACCGAACTCGATTGCGTAATCTCAGGCAAGATCGCTGTAAGCTCAGGCGAAGGATCGTACCACATGATAACTTCATTTGTTTTCCCACCTTTGGTATTTCGAATAAGCACTGGGATCAGGTGATTCGCATCTCGCTGCTCGTCGCGGACGTCCTTAAGAACGGATGAAAAGTTGCTGTCCCATTTCGATTTTCTAGCATCATCATTTAGTTGCACGGCGAGCGGACTAGTCCCTCTATTCACCACCGAGTTAGTAATTACGCCAAATTGCTCACTCGCGATTGATATTTTTGAATTGGTGGACTGAACCTTGTTGGGCTGAGGTACGACGCTGACCGTTCCATCGGCATGTGATGTAGCAGTGGCACGTCCGTTCGTGACGTCGACCCCAACTTTGCCATTGCCGATCTCGACCGAGGGTTGATTCGAATGGTGCCGTAACGCTCGCAAGGAATCACCTTCCTGCTGCACCATAAGAAACGGGCCACCTTGGCCAAACGTGACTTCGGCCATGCCATCCTCCGTATTCGACGAATCGTTAATTTGAAAAAGAGCTCTGACATTTGACTTGGAGAAGCTACGCACCTCGAATCGGAGAAATCGTAGCTTGCCTGAACGGTCGGTTATCATGCGAGGAGCCGAACTCATTACACGAACGTCGTTAGTATCACTGATCGAAAAGCCTGAATTGACTTCCTCGTTCGACAACAAGGTGTGAGATTCAACCTGGCAGGAGTAAGTCGCGCGATTGTAAAAGGTAAGGTCACCAGAAGTGTCGGTTCGAATTCCGAGCTTCGGAAGAAACTCCTCTTCGATCGGGATCGGAATGATCCCTTCCAGATTCACCGGGCGATATGCTTCAGAGTCCGTGTCCACGACAGGGATGGGAGAGATTGTCTTACGGTGCGTAGGATCGTGTCGTAAGCTCTGGAATTGCTGGATCGAGACGCTCGAGGCCGAAGGGGACTCGATCTTCGGTGTGTTGATCTTCTGCTGCGCCGTTTGGTGGATGACTGTTGAAGGCGTTAGTAAGTTTACAATTAGGAATGTTATCGCTGCTAAACCTGCTGTAATCATGAGTGTAGTTGATATGGAGATCGCTTTACCGCCGACTGTAAATAGTCCAGTCGTGGATGGAGACATTGAAGATGCAGTTGCACTGTCAATTAGCAGGCCCCGCATCATCTTGCCTTCAAGATGAGCCGCGTCCTGTCGCAAAGCGGTAAAATGATCCTTCAGGGGTGCTTCCGATTGTCGTAATAGATCATCCAAATTGCTCGCTGATGTTGGCTGGTTGCTCATAACTTTACTTTGACTGGCAGTGTCAGCAGACTGCCGATGAATGTTTTACCTTTTAGTTTTTTCGCTGGCGTGAGCTTCGCTGATCGTGGAGCCTCAAGAAGTCGCGCTAGCGTTTCGCGACCGCGGACGATCCGCGTTTTCACTCCTGAGAGCGACCCTCCCTGAATATCACGAACTTCATTGAGACTGAGTCCCGAGATATCGAAGAGAATGATCGATTCACTCTGCTTTTGCGGTAATTGCCTCATGGCCTCGACAAGTTCTTGCGCTGCGAGTGATCGTTCGGCTTCAAGTCCGTCGATCGTCAACGAATCGAGCATCGCCGGATCGAACGGGGAATCATGATGACTCTTACGTCGAGATCGATGATGCGTTCGACGTGCGATCGTGAAGAGGAAGCGTTTGAATGCTTCGTCCGCTCGCAGCCGATTAAGATCCTGGAATGCAGATGCCAGCGTTTCAGACATTAGATCGCGAGCCGACTCGTGATCTTGAGCGATCGCATTGCAATACCGGGCTAACTCACTCCATACAGGATTGAGTAACCCAAGAAATCGCTCCTGCTTTGATAAATCGGATGAAGATCTCATCCGAAAATCTCTTGAACAGATCTCATTTGTGTTGCTTCAGTTGCCGCCACGTAGGATAAGTGGCCAACTCCTTTACAAAAGTCGCATCTTTTTCATGAGGGGATGAGATTTGTTCTTGAAGCAAGGAGGTGTTTGGGACGCAAAAAGGGCGGGAATTGACCCGCCCTCTACAAAAACGGCGATTCGAAAGTCCTACTTCTCCACGACGATCCTCTCGCTCAACTGCTCGCCGCGGTCGGTCTTACCGATCAGAAGATAGACGCCAGCGTCAAGTTTTGAGAGATCGAGTTTGATCTCGTCCATTCCTGCAGCGTGATCCGTGACTTCTCCACCGTCGAGCACCTTCTGTCCGAGCAAGGAGTAGATCGCAAAACTTATCGAGCGTTTATCGCTGAGCGTGAAATGGATGGTAGTTGACTTACTTGTTGGGTTCGGATACACACTCAATCCACTCAGCGCTCCATTCGGTGTGGTTGGTGTCGCGTATTTCTGCACCTCTTCCTTTGGAAGTTGCGCAAGTACTTTTGGCGCTGCATCGTACCAGAGGATCAGAGCATTTTCGTGGCCTTCCGCCTGATTCCTCACAAGCACAGGAATGAGCTTGTTGATATCCGGCTGATGGATCTTGATGTCGGTGAAGGCCTTTGAGATGATTGAATCGAGATTCATATTCTTGATCGTGCCAGTAACCGAATCGACCTGAGCCCTTACCATTTCAAGATGCTTTTGGATCATCTCCAGGTTGCCATTCAATGATCCAGAGTCATTGACAACGGACTCATTGTCCATGCGGATCATCATTCTCTTTCTCTTACCTTTTTCTATGCCCAATTGGCGGAGCAGCGTGTCAGCATTCATGTGCATGCTCTTTCCCTTGCCTTGCTCTATGCCCAATTGACGGAGCAACGTGTCAGCATTTATCTGCATGGCTCTTGCCATTTCAAGACTTTTCTTGCCATCCAAGTGCATCATCTCAAGATCCTTCTGCATCTTCTGCATGTCGCCAGAGGCCATGATGGAGTCGTTCACAACGGATTCGTCATTCATGCGGATCATCATTTTCCTGGCTTTACCCCGTTTGATTCCCATTTGACTGAGGAGCGAATCGATATGGGCCTTCATCGCTGGAGTGCTCGGGGTCTTGATGAAGATCTGTTTGTTAATCGATCTGAGGTTGCCATTCGCATCCGTGGAATCGATCGTTGTTTCGATCACCTGATGGCCATCTATATTTTCGCTTGCTGTGTCAATCGAGCGATCCGTCTCGATCGTCCTTCTCATTCTCTGATGAGGCAACTGCGGAAGGGCAGGAACTGTCGGCGGAGTTGGTGGCGTGGGTACGTCCTCAACATCTTCAACGTCGTCGCCATCCTCCAGTTGGTTAATGACCACACTTGAATGCGAACCGGAATCGTGTACTCCCGGCAGACCATTCCGCAACCCGCGGACAAAATTGCCATCCTCGAAGTGGAAGAATCGTTTTTGTCCATCAGCATTTGTCACCATGCGCGGATAGAAATCAGGAATAGCGAGCCCACTCGTGTCTTTGCCGGAGATTGCTACGCTCAGAAACTTCATTCCGGCTTTTTCCGGAAAGATGTGCCGAGTCACTTTGCCACCATCTTCGGTATCATGGAAGTAGTACACTACGTCGCCATTGTCATTGAAGACGATAGCCAGCTTTTGCAACTGCTCCTTCGAAGGTTCAATCGGTTTGATCCCGCCGAGTTCGACCCTGGCAAGTAACGAATCGCGCGATACGCTTGGCGTCCGAGTGTCATTCACATCCTCAAGCGCAATCAGGTATCGATACTTATGTGGAGCGATCGCAGCCGCAAGCGTTTGAGGATTTCCAATCCCTGCTCTGACGGCATTATCGAAAGAATTAGAAGCCTGAGTGGCTCTGGAAGCGGAAGACTTTACAAATAGAGTTGGTGCAGGAGTAGATAGGAAACTGACAGCAACGACGGCTGCTGCAGTGAGTCCGGTGATTGTCATGATCGTTGGTGTCAGGTTAAAATGAATGGCTTCGACCAGTCGACCCATGAGGTCGACGCTTGAAGCTGGAATTGCTGACGGATCCATGACCTTGTTCAATATCGCGAGCTTGCCACTTTCCTGGGCCAGCACCGCCGATTCCATCTCTGCCTGACTGCGAGCGGACTGGAACAACTCGTCCAACGAACCACTGACAGTGGACCGTTTGGGTGATGCATTGTCTCTCATTTCGCTCATAGTTTTGCTTTCAATGGAATCGTGAGAAGCTGGGTAGCCGAATTTGGCTTGTTGCGGATGATGGGTTGCGCTGACATCGCGTTTTCGACGCCGAGCGTTCTCGCAAGCGCTTCGCGAGCTCGCTTGACACGCGTCTTCACGCCAGAGAGCGACCCGCCTTGCACCGCACGAACTTCCTCAAGCGAGAGTCCGATGATCTCGAAGAGCATGACCGCTTCGCGTTGTTTTTCAGGCAGTTTCTCCATTGCCTGATACAGCAATTGCACATCCAGAGTACGTTCGGCGGTAAGATCTTCATGATGAAGCCTCTCGTGTAGCGCTTCATCGATCGGTGAGTGCCGGCGTTCGCGGCGTGATGCCCGATAGTGCAGCCTTACGATGATGCTGAAGAGATATTGCTTGAAGGCAGTCTCGTCGCGCAGTTTGTCAAAGTGCTCCCAGGCAAGTGCCAGCGCTTCGCTAAGTAAGTCACGCGCCGCTTCATCCTCGTTCGCAACAACACGAGCGTATCGTGCCAACTGGCTCCAGATCGGATCCAACAGGCGTAGGTATCGCTCCTGCCTCGCTTCAATTGCGGCATCCGGATCGCGTCCGTGCGAACGTTCACCGCCGCCAGCTTGAACAAAGTACATGTCGTGAATCAGTGTACCGCGCGTGATACTTAGATAAGAGAGACAACACCCTATAAAAAGTCGCAAAGAGATTTTTGCGACCGGTTCCTCACCTCGGGTTATCGCATAATCGAGCGAAATGTTGCACGTGAAAGCTTGGCGACGAGAGTGGGAATCCAGCCGCGAATTGTCCGGTGTCTCCCGGAACTCTCATTGGGCAATTCTAATTATTGGGTCGCTTCCTTAGCTCAGTTGGTAGAGCAACTGACTCTTAATCAGTGGGTCGGGGGTTCGAGTCCCCCAGGGAGCACCAAGCCATTCGCTTTTGAGCGAGTGGCTTTTTTGTTCTGCAACCGCGTCTTACTCACACCTAGTTTTTGTCTCACAGACAGCGTGTGTGAAAACTTTATTCATAATTGGGAGACTAGCACGAAGAAGGAAATGAGGATTTTGAGTCAAATTCAACAATTGGGTTAAAGGAGTGGACTTTGGTCATTCGCAATATAATTAAACAGTAATCATGCCATAAATAATTTCTCATTTTAGGTATTTAACTGCTCCCATCGGGCAAAACTACCTCGCACGCTAACATTTGAAGGAAAGAGTTATTTTTGGATATGACATATACTAAATCTCTGGTTCTATTCGCTCTGCTGTGCTCAGTGTTTTCTTCTGCATCCGCAAAGACCTGGCTAATCGGACCCACTCGCATCTACACTGCGCCAAGCAAAGTCATGTCGCTCGTCGCGAATGGTGATACTGTGCTCATCGATGCAGGGACCTACTCTGGCGATGTAGGTGAGTGGACGAGAAATAATCTTGTTATTCGCACCGTCGGTGGCCGTGCGCATCTCGATGCGAACGGCAAGATCGCTCAATCGAAGGGCATCTGGGTTGTTTCGGGCAACAACACCAACATCGAAGGTATTGAATTTTCGGGTGCAACGATCTCTGTAGCTCTTGGAAATAACGGCGCCGGCATTCGCCAGCAAGGCAACAATCTTACACTTCGAAACTGCTTCTTCCACGATAATCAGGATGGTATCCTCGGAGGTGGCGACACGACGAGCGACGTCGATATCGAAGCGTGCGAATTCGCGAGCAACGGCGCCGGCGATGGCTACAGCCACAACATGTATATCACGCATGTGCATAGCTTCACATTGAAGTTCTGCTATGTGCACGAAGCGAAAGTTGGACACAACGTTAAAAGTCGGGCGTGGAATAATTACATCCTCTATAACAAGATCACCGACGGAGAAACGGGTACCGCAAGCTATGATATCGATCTCCCAAATGGCGGGCGCTCAATCGTTCTGGGCAATTCGATCATGAAAGGTCCACTTGCGCAGAATCATCAGCTTATTCGGTACGGCGAAGAAGGGCTGACCAATCCTGACTCCGAGCTCTTCGTTATCAACAATACGATGCTCACAGAATTGGGATCAACGACATTCGTAACTGTTGCCGCCGGCGCCGCAAGTGCAAAAGTGATCAATAATCTGTTAGCTGGAGCGGGTGTCATCGTGGCTGGAAGTGCTGACACGATAACGAACGTGCACTCTGCTGACACGTCTTACTTCAAATTCAAGGATGTCCGTCAATATGACTATCACTTGACGCTGCTTTCTCCTGCATTACCGGGAACAGTAAATCTCGGCGCAACAAAGGGGTTTGGTCTAACTCCGATCGAGCAATATGAGCATCTACTTGATAGCGCAGCCCGTGCTGAGGTCACTCCTACGATCGGAGCTTACAGGTCGGTTACTGGCAGCGCAGTGGCTTCAACAGCTACCAGAGCAACTGAAGTGATGAATTTTCCTAATCCATTCTCTAGGGTGACAGTCATTCAATTGCCTACGACTGATAGGACTGAAGTGGACAAAGTGGACGTATATGACGTTGCCGGACAGGTTGTTCAATCGCAGATGGCGAACGCGTCATCCGGACAAATCCTGTTTGATCGAAATGCGCTTGCGTCGGGGGTATATTTTTATTCCATTCTCAGCGCACACAAACTTTATCAAGGACGGTTCATGATCTCTTCAGAAGCACAGAGGTAGCATTTCCAGTACAGTACTGATCCTCCGGTATATTTGAATCATGCTGCGCACGCTCACTGCTACTCGATATGTCATGCCCCTTCGTGAGGGCGGGTCGTTGCCTGCCATTGTTGAGGCGGATGACGATGGACTCTATGTCCTTAAATTTCGCGCTTCGGGTCAGGGTGCGAAGGCACTTATTGCCGAACTCATTAGTGGTGAAATTGCGCGAGCGTTTGGTCTGCTCGTTCCAGAGATCGTCCTAGTCGAAGTTGATGCAGCACTTGGCAGAAATGAGCCTGACTATGAAATTCGAGAACTGCTAACAAAGAGCGCCGGGATCAACCTTGCACTTGATTATCTTCCAGGCTCGATCACATTCGATCCAAAAGCAAATGGGAGCATTGACCCACTACTTGCTTCGAAGATCGTTTGGCTTGATGCGTTCACAACGAATGTCGACAGAACGGCGCGAAACGCAAACATGCTGATGTGGCATAAGAATCTTTGGTTGATCGATCATGGTGCATCGCTGTATTTTCATCATCAATGGAGCGGTGAACTTGAGAAGAGTAAGAGTCCTTTCGCGCAGGTGAAAGATCACGTGCTGCTCAAAGCTGCTTCGGCGTTGCGTGAGGCGAATGTAATGTTGCGACCCCTCGTGACGAAGGAACTGCTTGAAGGGATTGTCGATCAAATTCCGGAGAGCTGGTTAGAGCCGGGTTCTGGTTTTGAGAACGTGCGTTCTCATCGTGCAGCATACGTGCGCTATTTGCTCGAACGAGTGAAGGCTGCAGATCTTTTTTTATCGGAGGCAGAGAATGCTCGAGCCAAGCTCGTATGAGTACGCGATAGTGCGGATTGTGCCGCGCGTGGAGCGTGAGGAATTCGTGAATGCAGGCGTGATTGTCTATTCGCGAGTGCTTCGTTATCTCGCAGCGCGAGTACAACTCGACACCGACCGCATTCTCACGTTATTTCCCGGGACCGATCCTGTTGAGATCGAGCAGCATCTCTCGATGATACCACGCATTTGCATCGGAGGCCCTGAGGCAGGAGCGATCGGTGAACTTCCACAGCACGAGCGTTTTCATTGGCTTGTTGCGCCGCGCAGTACCATTATCCAGACCTCACCGTGTCATTCGGGATTGACAGAGAATCCTGAAGAAGTCCTCAATAATCTTTTCGATCGATTAGTCAAGATTTAGTGGGGAGGTGTCGGACGACCGCCCGCTTCGGCAGCGCAAAGAAAAGGGCGAGTGCGAACGACATAATGACAGAGATCTCCACACTCCAGAACGAAACCGCGAGGATGATGAGGTAGAAAATCGGTCCAAACGCATAAGACTTCGAGATTCCGCGTACTAACTCCTGATCGGCTTGATGCGATAGTAACCGATGGCCATGCGAAGCATGACGCCAGAGTAAATTGAAAAACACCGAAGCGAAAAAGAATGTCGCCGCATAGAGTTGGGCAGCAAGAAATTCACCGCTGTGTCCAAAATATTCCGCGAGCAGCGACGTTGGAAAGGGAATAAACGTGATCATCAAGAGGAGTAGAAGATTCAAGATCAACAGCATGTGGTCCACCCGCCGGATCACAGTGAACAATTGATGGTGATTGATCCACATGATGCCGATGGTAATGAAGCTCGTCAGGTAAGCGGCGAATGTGGGCCACTGAGTGAACAGCGATCTTGCCAGTGTAGCTGGTTCTCGAATTGCTCGCGGCACTTTGAGATCGAGTACGAGAAGCGTAATCGCAATTGCGAAGACACCATCGCTGAAAGCTTCGATGCGTCCGGTCTCGCGCTCCTCGCGCTGCAACTCCGTTTGCGAATCGCGATTCATGGGTTAAAGGGGTCTTATAGGTCTCATCGAATCATATGCTTCTACCTGAAACTGACTCTGGACGTTTTCGTTCTCTCACCGGTAGGCGCAAAAAAAAGCCTCACGCATTGCGTGAAGCTTCGTAAGCCCTCGTACACTTCGCTTTACCCTCTTTATTGTTAGGATCTCATTCGATGCTGGACAAAATCATCGGTGACCTATCACCTGTACTCATTTGTCGAATATGAGCTTCGAAACTGCTTGACCCTGAAACCCACTGATTAGCGACGACGATGACCGTCTCGCGTAAGAACTCATACACGTACTATGCCAAACGGTACATTTGTAAAAACAAATCGAAAACATAAGGTAGTCAACTCGCGCCTGTCAAATGGAAAAACAATCATTCTTTCTCAATACTGGCCTTATCGCTCTTGCTCTTCTACTTCCTATTGCAGGGTTTGCGCAAAGTTCTGCAAGCAGGAGCCACGATCTTGATTCGCTCCTTCGAGCCGTTCGAGCGAAATACGATCTTCCTGCACTGGGAGTTGCTCTGATCCTGGATGGTAAAGTAGTCGAAACTGAAGTCATTGGTGTACGCAAGTACGGAGACACCACGAAAGCAACCATTAATGATACCTGGCATATTGGCTCCGATACGAAGTCGATGACTGCGACGCTCATCGGGAAGCTCGTGGAATTAGGGAAGTTGAAATGGCAAACAACGATCATCGATGTGTTTCCCGAACTCAGCGAGAAGATAGACACTGCGTTCAAACGAGTGACAATGGAGATGCTTCTTTGCCATCGTTCAGGTCTCAAAGCAGATAGTTGGCCAAGCGGCATGACCTATGATGCTTTGCTAGATCTCACTGGGAGTTCTCGCGAACAGCGGATTACCTATATTAAAGCAATGCTTTCAGAGTCTCCAGAAGCATCTCCTGGAACAAAATACATTTATGCAAACGCCGGATTCGTTATCGCAGGTGCGATGGCGGAGCGCGTGATGGATCGGCCGTTTGAAGATCTCCTCAATGAATTTGTGTTCCTGCCACTGGGCATCACATCAGCAGGGTATGGATCGATGAACACTCCAGGCAAGGTAGACGAACCCTGGCAGCACACGAGAAGTGGTGGCGTTCATGTCCCCATTGATGGCGGCCCTCGAAGCGACAATCCGATCGCGCTAACTCCCGCCGGACGGGTGCACCTTTCTCTAGCAGACTGGTCAAAATTCGCGATCGCGCACCTACTAGGTGAAACAGAAGGAGGCATTCTCAAACCCACTACCTTTAAGAAACTTCATTCGCTTCCATTCGGAGGTCAGTATGGGTTCGGGTGGTTGATCGTCGAGCCGAAGTGGGCAAATGGAAAGGCTTTGGCACACGATGGGAGCAACAATCAGAATTATGCGTCCATTTTTCTCACACCGAATTTAAAATTTGGCATACTCGTCGTCACGAATGAAGGTGGTGAGCAGGCAAGCGCCGCCGTGCCAATTGTCGTGAGCAGCATCATTCGCAAACTTTGGGTCAGATAGAGATTGGTTGAGATCTGGCGGAATGAAGTCTCCGCAGATTTCGGGAAATCATTGCCCTCGAATCATTTGTTCGGACGCGTAATATGATCATTGTAATGCAACGCGGCGCGAGTGAGGACCATATCGCGCGAATAATCCAGTTTCTCACCTCGCTTGGCATTAATGTCGAGCGCATGTCGGGCCAGCAGCAAACCATCATCGGTATCGTCGGTTCGAGCAATGGTCTCGATATCCAATCGATGTCGACGATGGATGGAGTGCAGGATGTCGTGCGCGTGAGTTCGCCGTACAAACTGACTTCGCGAACAACTCATCCGGCCGACACCATCGTCACCTTCGCTGATGGCACGAGAATCGGCGGCAACGCACCTTCGATCGTAATTGCCGGGCCCTGTTCAGTTGAATCTGAAGACCAGCTTCGACGAACTGCTGAGTGTGTTCGCAAAGCTGGCGGGCGATTCCTTCGCGGCGGTGCGTTCAAGCCGAGGACCTCACCCTATGCGTTTCAAGGCCTGGGCTTTGATGGTCTCGAAATGCTTCGCAAGGTTTCTCAGGAGTTCGGACTCTTTATTGTAAGCGAAGTTATGGAGCCGGCGCACGTCCCCTCAATCGCCGAATTTACCGATATCGTGCAAGTCGGTGCGCGCAACATGCAGAATTTTCCGTTGCTGCGTCAGCTAGGAAATATTACTCGACCAGTGCTTCTGAAGCGTGGCCCTGCTGCGACGATAGAAGAGTGGCTTATGGCTGCTGAGTATATCATGGCTGGCGGCAATCAGAATGTGATCCTCTGCGAGCGCGGGATCAGAACATTTGAGACGGCTGTGCGGCATACCACTGATATCAGCGCGGTGCCAATCGTCAAAAAGTTGTCGCATTTGCCAGTGATCGTCGATCCTTCACACGGCACGGGCAAACGCGAATATGTGAATGCGATGTCTCGCGCCGCAATCGCTGCTGGTGCAGACGGAGTGATGGTGGAAGTCCACCCTGATCCTGATCGTGCATTAAGTGATGGTGGACAGAGTCTGACATTCGAGTTATTTGAAGAGATGGTCTGCGATCTCGTCCGCATCGGTGATGCGCTTGATCGGCCACTTCTCATCGAGCCGTTTACTGGCAGCACTACTTTAAAACCACGGCCGAAGGTGAGCGCGCATTAACATGACTGTTCCTGAACTACTTCATTCCGCGAAGACGGTTGCAGTGGTGGGGCTGAGTGATAAGCCCGATCGTCCCAGCTACAGTGTAGCCAAACGGTTGCAAACCAAAGGGTTTACTATCATCCCTGTCAATCCCAGACTCAAGGAATGGGAAGGACTGAAAAGTTATCCTTATGTATCTTCTATTCCTGAAGATATATCTATCGATATTATTGATGTCTTCCGGATTAGCGATGCGACGCCAGACGTTGTCCGAGATGTCCTCAAGCGGAAGTCCGGACCTCGAGCAATCTGGCTGCAATCCGGGATCATAAACGCCGAGTCGCGAAAGCTTGCAGAGGATGCTGGCATTTTCTATATAGAAGACGACTGTCTGGGTGTTGAAGCTCGGATTCTTCCCAACGTGGCGTAAATTAGCAGAAGTTTTCTCGCAACCTTTTTCGTCGTTGCGTCACCTATTCTCAGATGCAGGACTCCGACGAAAGATTCTGGCAGTTGATCGAAGCGTGCCGGGCGCCACTATGGCGGTTCGCGCTCGGACTCACTCGTTCGCGTGAGGACGCCAAAGACCTTGTGAGCGATGCGGTCAGCAACCACACTCAGACCTATGGTGGCATACTCCTTTCGTTTGTGATGGGAGACCTCTGATCGCCTCACTCCTCGGCCATCGTCTCATTCACATCGATGTTGTCAACCGTATCGGCACCTGTCACGGCGATGAGAGCCAATGCTTCCGCATAATCTGCTGGCTCGACATAGACTTTCACTCCGTCAGCAAAGTCCACAGACGGAAACATGCCGGAGGCATCGTGGGATTCGATCGCGGCTTCGATCCCTTCGCGCTCGAGTTTATTCTTGACGAGTTCAGCTTCAAACTGGGTTGGAAAAGTCATCAGCAATTTCAAGTCGTTCATAATAAAGCGGTTAGTAAATGTTAGAACTGCGAATCGTCATCAACAAAAACCGCGCTCAACTTAATCCACTGAAGAAAAAAAGACAATATTCATTTTTGTTGAATCAATTTCCTCTGCGCAAGTGTTAAGCCCGCAACTTAATCGCAGCACGGGCTTTCACCCAAGAGTACCTATCAGGTATTCATCAGAATGCCGCTGCTGTTACTGAGTTTGCAGACCTCTTGGGGGAGACTGCATTTCAAGCGCAACGTTGCACACGCGGCCTCACCACCGCGCTTTTCAGTGCCGATGCTTTGCTTGCCGAGATCATTTAGACGTAACAGATGTCTCAGATCTTTCACCGAAGTACGAACACACTTGCCCGAGTCACAATTTTTGGTGCGCTCTTTATCGTTGTAGGCTCACTTTTCGCCATCAACGAATTTACTCGCTCGGACTATATTACTCATGCATTCGTTGCTCGCGAACAGCCGGTGCAGTTCAGCCATAAGCATCATGTCGGAGATGTTGGGCTCGATTGTCGCTACTGTCACACCTCTGTCGAAAAATCCGCTTCTGCCGGTATTCCTCCTACTCGTATCTGCATGAACTGCCATACGCAAATATGGAAGGATAGCCCATATCTCGAACCCGTACGTGCAAGTTATCGCACTGGCAAACCGATCCATTGGACACGCGTGCATCATCTTCCGGATTTTGTTTATTTCAATCACAGCATCCATGTAGCAAAAGGCGTTGGCTGTTCGACCTGTCATGGCAGGGTTGATCAAATGCCGTTGATGATGCAGGTGAATTCGCTGCAGATGGAGTGGTGCCTCGATTGTCATCGCAACCCAGAGCGAGCTCTGCGCCCGAAGAACGAAATTTTCAATACTACCTGGACCGCACCCTCCGATCAGGAAGAGCGTGGGAAACGGCTTGCAAAGGAATACAATATCCAGGCAAGAGCTGTGCTTGAGAGTTGTTCGACTTGTCATCGCTAAGAAACAGTGAACGAGAAGATAGAACGAGAGAAAGATGAAGTGATGCCGATCATGTTCGATTCCGGGAATGGCTTTGCCCTTCCGGTTCTCAACCAGTCTTCCGGGGCTCAGGACCCTAATGCTGAAGGCACGCGTCCTGCAGTAGGAGATGAAGTGCGAGCGTTTCAAAAGCGTGTTGATGGAAAAGCTGGTAAACAATACTGGAGAAGCATCGAGGAATGGACGGGGACACCTGAGTTCGAAGCGTATGTCACTCGTGAGTATCCTTCGCAAGCTGAAGTGATCGTCGATCCGGTTTCACGCCGACGGTTTTTGCAATTGATGGGTGCTTCGCTTGCACTTGCGGGTTTCAGCAGTTGCGCGTATCAACCCAAGGAGGAGATCCTACCTTACGTAAAGCAACCTGAAGAGATCGTTGCAGGCAAGCCACTCTATTTTGCTACTGCCATGCCAATGTCGGGTGGCGCGACACCTCTTCTCGTGCGCAGCAACGACGGCAGACCTACGAAGATCGAAGGCAACGTCGACCATCCCTCTACACTTGGCGGCACAGATATTTTCTCTCAAGCTTCTATTCTTGGACTCTATGATCCAGAACGTGCTCAGGCCGTAACCTACACGGGTGAAATCCATTCATGGACAAGCTTTATTGGAGAGATTCGCGCGGCTCTCGAAGTTGAGAAGACAAAAGGTGGACAGGGGTTACGATTGCTTACAGAACCGGTTGTATCTCCAACACTTGCAAAGCAGATCAAGGATCTACTAGCGCTCTATCCCAACGCCAAGTGGTATCAGTTTGAAACTGCAGCAAGCGACGGCGCCCATTATGCTGCGCTTGAAGTTTTTGGAGAACCTGTTCGGCCGATCTATCACGTTGACAAGGCAGAGCGCATCCTTTCTCTCGATGCCGATTTCCTGGCAAGCCATCCAAAAAATCTCCGTTACATAAAGGAATACGCAAAGCATCGCAATCCTGAATCAGGCGTAGCTCCGAGCAGATTGTACGCAGTGGAAACTACGACAACTGCAACAGGCGGCTGCTCCGATCATCGCATTCCGATGAAGCCGAGCGAGGTGGAAGTATTTGCGCGAGCGATCGCAGCTGCGATCGGAGTCGGCGGAGTGCAAGAGGTGCCCGAGGCATTGGTGCAACTGGTTGCAGAAATAGCGAAAGATCTAAAGTCGCATAGGGGCTCTGGTCTCGTGATCGCTGGTGATGAGCAGCCTGCCGCCGTGCATGCACTCGCGTTTGCAATGAACGGAGCGCTCGGAAATGTTGGAACAACAGTTCAATTCACGCAGCCACTCGAAGTGAATCCTGTTGCACAGCTCCAGGGGTTGCGAGCACTCGTTGCAGAGATGCAACAGCAGAAAGTTACAACGCTCATCATCCTCGGCGGCAATCCGGTATATGCAGCACCAGCGGATCTGCATTTTGCCGACGCCCTGTCATCGGTGCAGCTTCGGATCTACCATGGACTCTACAATGATGAGACGAGCGGCTACTGCCATTGGCATGTGCCGGAAGCTCATTACCTCGAATCATGGTCGGACACACGCGCCTACGATGGTACTATTTCAATCGTGCAGCCACTCATCGCTCCGCTGTATCAGGGCAAGACAAAGCACGAAGTACTGTCGGCGATCACGGAACAGTCTGACCGAACGAGTTACGACATTGTCCGTGCGTATTGGAAATCGCAGCTAGGATCAAACGCTGAGCAAGCCTGGCGCCGCGCGGTTCACGATGGATATATTAAGGATAGCGCACTGCCGGCTCGCTCATTAACTGCAAAACAGAATAGTGCTCTGCTGACGACTCCAACGAAGCAGGCGCAGCCAGCAGCGAACACGTACGAAGTGAATTTCCGACTTGATCCTACAATCCACGACGGGCAGTTCGCCAACAACGGCTGGCTTCAGGAGCTTCCGAAGCCGATGACAAAGCTTACGTGGGACAACGCTGCTTTTTTCAGCCCTCGTGATGCTCGTGCGCTTCATCTTGAGAATTCGATGGGCTCGAGAGGTGGTGATTTTGAGGTCAATGTTGTCGAGCTTGAACTTGCCGGTCGAAAGATAAAGGCACCAGCGTGGATCCTTCCTGGACAACCCGATGGAGTTGTTACGCTTCATCTTGGCTATGGTCGGACTCGTGCTGGACATGTCGGATCAGGCACCGGATTCAATGCGAATTTACTTCGAACGAGCATTGCCCCCTGGTCTGCAAACGGGCTCATCGTGCGCGTGACTGACGAGTACTTTGAGATGGCACAAACGCAGACCCACCATTCGATGGAGGGATGGAATCTCGTACACGAAGCGACCTTCGATGAATATCGAGAGCACCCGGATTACATCAAGGAAGAAGAGCCACCGACGTCTAAGGATCTTTCAATGTTTCCATCATGGCAATACAAAGGCTATGCATGGGGCCTCGCAATTGATTTGAGCGCATGCGTCGGCTGCAGTGCCTGCACGGTGGCTTGCCAATCGGAGAATAATATTCCGATCGTCGGCAAAGAGCAGGTAATGATGAGTCGCGAGATGCACTGGATACGCATCGACCGATACTTCACCGGCGAAAGCGATAATCCGAATGGATCTGTATTCCAGCCGGTGCCTTGCATGCACTGTGAGAATGCCCCGTGCGAGATTGTCTGCCCGGTTGGTGCAACCGTGCATAGTGCCGAAGGTACGAATGACATGGTCTACAATCGTTGCGTTGGCACACGCTATTGTTCCAATAACTGTCCATACAAGGTTCGCCGATATAATTTCCTGCTTTATAACGATTGGAACACGGAGTCGCTAAAGCTCTCGCGCAACCCCGAAGTGACCGTTCGCAGCCGTGGAATTATGGAGAAGTGTACCTACTGCATTCAGAGGATCCAGAACGCGAAGATCGATTCGGAGAAAGAGAATCGGCTTGTGCGCGATGGTGAGATCGTCACGGCCTGTCAATCGGCTTGTCCCGCGGATGCAATCACCTTCGGAAATATCAACGATCCCAATAGCAAGGTTGCGAAGCTCAAGGCGTCGAAGCGCAATTATTCACTCCTCGATGATTTGAATACGCGTCCACGAACAACATACTTGAGCGTATTGCGAAATCCGAACCCAGCACTGAAGCCGACGAAAACCGAACCTGCATAAAAAATAGATAGAGCACTAACTGCATGGCAGAACCAGAACCGATCATGGCAGAGAAGGAGGTACTCCCGATTATCGTACCGGGATACACCTTCGCAACTGTCACGGACAAGATCAGCGCGATCGTACTGACGAGAAAGACCCCGCGTGGGTGGTATTTCGGTCTTGCGATCTCATTCGCGCTGTTTATGTGCTTCCTTTATGCTGTGTCAGTTTTGCTCATTAAGGGCATCGGTGTTTGGGGCGTGAACATCCCGGTGGGCTGGGGATTCGCGATCGTGAATTTCGTTTGGTGGATTGGAATTGGTCACGCAGGCACACTCATCAGCGCCATTCTTCTTTTGCTCAAGCAGGATTGGCGCACCTCGATCAATCGGTTCGCCGAGGCAATGACACTCTTCGCGGTGGCTTGCGCCGGTGTGTATCCAGTGCTGCACCTGGGCCGTCCATGGCTTGCGTATTGGCTATTCCCGTATCCGAATACCATGTCGATCTGGCCGCAATTTCGTAGCCCACTTGTGTGGGACGTATTCGCCGTCTCGACATACGCGACAGTCAGCTTGATGTTCTGGTTTGTCGGACTCATTCCTGATCTTGCAACACTTCGTGATCGTGCTACAGGTAAGGTGCGCAAGGTTATCTACGGAATGCTTGCTATGGGTTGGCGCGGTTCAGCTCGACATTGGAGCAGATACGAGACCATGTATTTACTGCTTGCCGGACTTGCAACTCCGCTTGTAGTGTCGGTGCACACGGTCGTAAGCTTTGACTTTGCCATTTCAATCCTGCCGGGCTGGCACACAACGATCTTTCCGCCGTACTTCGTCGCGGGTGCGATTTACTCTGGCTTCGCGATGGTGATGACGCTCTCGATTCCGATTCGAAAGTTCTATCATCTGGAGGATTTCATCACGATGCGACATCTCCAGAACATGGCGAAGGTGATGTTGGCGACGGGTCTGATCGTCGCGTACGGCTATTCAATGGAGATCTTTATGGGATTGCTGTACTCAGGCAATCCGCATGAGCGCTTCCAGATGCTGAATCGCATGACGGGACCTTACGGGATATTCTACGGAGCGCTTATTCTTTGCAACATCCTGACGCCGCAGCTTATGTGGATGCGCAAAGTGCGCAATAGCGTCGGTGCGCTGTTCGTAATCTCGATCATTGTGAATATCGGTATGTGGCTGGAGCGATTTGTCATTGTTGTCGTCAGCCTTCATCGGGATTTTTTGCCGTCGTCCTGGGGAATGTATTCGCCAACACGGTTCGACTGGCTCACGTACGTTGGTACGATCGGACTCTTTTTGACACTACTCTTCCTCTTTCTGCGCTTCCTGCCCGCGATCTCGATCTTTGAGATTCGGACAATGCTGCCGGCGGCGGAGATCAAGGAAAAACATTGATCGTGGTGAGAAGGTAATATTGTGAAACAGATCAGAACGCCACTTTTCGGATTGCTTGCGGAGTTTGAAAGCCCGACCGATCTCGTGCGCGCTGCGCGGGCGACCTATGAAGCAGGCTATCGTAACATCGATGCGTATTCGCCATTTCCGATCGAAGAGCTTTCCGAAGCGATCGGCTTCGGTCATAACAGATTATCTCTCATCGTGTTGATCGGTGGTATCATCGGAGGATTAGCTGGATTTGGACTTCAGTATTGGGCGGCAGGCATTACGTATCCGATAAATGTTGGTGGTCGTCCACTGAATAGCTGGCCCGCATTCATTCCGATCACGTTTGAGATGACAGTACTGTTTGCTGCGCTCGCGGCTGTACTTGGAATGCTCGCACTAAATGGACTACCACAGCCATATCACCCGGCATTCAACGTACCGCGATTCGCGCAAGCATCGAATGACAGATTCTTTCTGCTCATTGCGAAGGCCGATCCACATTTCACCCATGAAGGGACGTTGGAATTTTTGAAGAGTCTGAATCCACGGGAGGTATCGGATGTCGATCGGTAAATATCTCATTCTGCTGATCACCCCGTTCGCTCTCGTGTCGTGCAGAAATGAAATGCACGACCAGCCGAAGGCAAAGTCTTATCGCGCAAGTGCGATCTTCGACGACAGTCTCTCCATGCGGCCAGTCGTCGAAGGTACAGTTGCTCGCGGTTATCTTCGAGCAGATCCGCTCTACGATCAAGGCAAGATGATAGATGCAAGTGGCAAAAGCATCGACGCGGCAACATTTCCATTTCCAGTGACAAAGACGATTCTTGATCGAGGACAGGAGCGCTTCAATATTTATTGTTCACCTTGTCATGGCATGACGGGAGAAGGCGATGGAATGGTTGTTCGACGTGGATTTCGACCACCGCCCTCTTATCATATGGATAGACTTCGCACCGCCACGCCTGGACACTTCTTTGATGTAATCAGCAATGGCTTTGGTACCATGCCGGACTATGCAATGCAGCTCAGCCCTGCCGATCGATGGGCCGTTGTCGCTTACGTCAAGGCTTTGCAAGTATCCCAGCATGCGACGGTAGCTGAAATACCGCCTCCTATCCGATCGGAGCTTGATGCTCCGAAGACAGCAACAGCCGCACCATCCAAGCCTGAGTAAAACAACGACCGAGCACTTGAACGCTACTATCGCATCTGTTCCCGTTACTTACGCGCCACCGCCAGGGATCGCGCGCTATCAGCGCATGGGTCTCATTGCTGGTGGACTCGGCCTCGTCGCTTCTGTGATCGGGTTGTTCGTCGACCGCTTGCAGTTCTTTCATTCGTATTTGATAGCGTTCATGTTCGTTGTCAGTGTGCCGATAGGCTCGCTGGGTCTGTTGATGCTGCAATACGTTACAGGCGGAGCTTGGGGATTGGTAATCCGACGGATATTGGAAGCGGCTACACGCGTACTGCCTCTCATGTTTATTTTCTTTATCCCAATTGCGATTGGATTGAAGGATATCTATAGCTGGTCCGATCCGAATCTTGTGAAAGCGAGTGCATCCCTGACGGCGAAAGCGCCTTACCTCAATATCCCTTTCTTCTATATCCGAGTTGTCATTTATTTCGCGATTTGGTATCTGCTTGCATCGTTGCTGAATAAATGGTCTGCTGAACAGGACAACCAGACGAACCCGCTCTGGACGAACAAGTTGATCCGTTTGAGTGGCCCAGGCCTTCTGCTTTTCGTGGCAACGGTCACGTTCGCGTCGTTCGACTGGATGATGTCGCTTGATCCCGAATGGTATTCAACCATCTATGGTCTTGTTGTGATGGTAGGACAAGTGATAAGCGCGATGACATTCGTGATCATTATGATCGTGCTTCTCATGCGCGTTGAGCCGATGCGCTCAGTGATCCTGCGAAGTCACCTGCGCGACCTAGGCAAGCTACTTTTTGCATTTGTGATGCTCTGGGCGTACTTCGAATTTTCACAATTTCTTATCATCTGGGCTGGAAATCTCCCCGATGAGATTCCGTGGTATCTGAGTCGGACGCTTGGAGGCTGGCAGACAGTGGGCATTCTTCTGATCGTTGCGCATTTTGCACTGCCGTTCTTGCTGTTGCTCTCGCGAGAAGTAAAGAGCAAGGGCCGTTCGCTGATTTGGATCGCAGCGCTGCTACTCTTCATGCGACTTGTCGATCTTTACTGGAACATCGAACCGGCATTTCACCGTAGTCATTTTTTTGTAAACTGGATGGACGTTGCGCTTCCAGTTGCACTGGGCGGCTTGTCATTCGCATGGTTCTGCTGGGAGTTGCAAAAGCGTCCGCTCATGCCGATCAACGATCCAGAACTTGCACAGGCACTGCTGCCAACAGATCATTTCCACTAACGCTTGCTCACGATGGATAACGATCAGAACAAGCTTCACAAACATGCGGACGATGAGACGCCCGATGTATCACACATCCTGAATAAGAATGTGACGCACGAGCAGAGTGACGTGAACATTCGTGCGATCATCATATTTACTGCCTCACTTGCGGTTGGGTTTGTGGTCGTGGGAGTGATCGTATGGGGCCTGTTCAATCTTTTGTACCAGCGGGAAATGAAGCAGGAGATCAAGCTGACACCGATTGAGCGCATGACAGCTGAAAAGCCGCCTCCGGAACCGCGCCTGCAACTCGCTCCGGGGCATCAGATTCATCCGCTGGAAGAAATGGCAACGTTTCGTCACGCGCAAATGGAGAAATTAAATAGCTATGGATGGGTAGATAAGACCAATGGGATCGTACACATACCTATTGATAGTGCGAAGTTACTCTTATTGAGAAATGGGATCCCGTCGCGTCCGATAGATTCGGCCGCTGCCACAATAGAGAGTGGAGGAGTTCTGATCCCAAGTGCGGCGAGTGCGGGAAGAATGATGGAATGGAGGGACCATTGAAGAAGCAAATGAAATTCTTATTTCGACTCATTGCGATGCTTCTACTGGTTAGCTTAGCGGGCAATGCATCCGCGCAACGTCCACGAATGTGGAAAGGCGGCCCAGACCTGACTTCTCGCCCAGCCGAGAATACCACGCCGCAGCTTCTTGGCAACGTCGGTATCGATCAACATCTGGACGAGCAGATCCCGCTTGATCTAAACTTCAAAGACGAAGATGGGCGGAGCATCAAACTAGGTGATCTGTTTGGCAAACGTCCGGTACTATTGGCCTTCGTCTATTTCGAATGCCCAATGCTCTGCACTGAAGTATTGAATGGCCTGACAGGCGCGATCATGCCGCTCGACTTCTCCGCGGGCAAAGATTTCGATGTAATTGCTATCAGCTTCAATCCTCGCGATTCCTCACCTCTCGCTAAGGCGAAGAAACTTAATTATTTAAAACGATATCACCGCGCAGGTACTGAGGGTGGCTGGCATTTTCTGACCGGAGACAGCGCTGCAATCAGGCAGGTTACGCATGCGGCAGGCTTTCGGTATATCTATGATTCGGTCTCAAAACAATATGCACACGCATCCGGTGTGATCCTAACCACACCTGAAGGGAAGATCTCAAAATACTTTTTCGGCGTCGAGTATGCGCCGAAAACGATGAAGTACGCATTGATGGAGGCTTCGAACAATCGTATCGGAACGCTGACCGATAAGTTTCTTCTCTTTTGCTATCACTATGATCCGATGCGTACGAAGAACGGATCGACGATCGTCAGCCTGATCCGATTTAGCGGAGTGGCGACATTGCTCGCGTTGGGAATGATGTTCATCGTGCTCCACGCGATTCGCAAAAAGCGTCTGCTACTAATGGAATTAGAAGGTACAGGCGTCACTACAACTCCGGGCGTATTCCCGGTCCAAACGGGAGGAAAAGGATAGCGCATGGGTTCCTGGTTGCCATTTATGCC
>Ga0207148_1064_pt1 | contig 25882 bp, 19 predicted proteins | sample Alteio_BWMinHeat_34_FD_153558 | JGI IMG/M metagenome (GOLD analysis project Ga0207148, IMG submission 153558) | Enriched cells from forest soil in Barre Woods Harvard Forest LTER site, Petersham, Massachusetts, United States -... | ecosystem: Environmental > Terrestrial > Soil > Temperate forest >... | reverse complement strand
CCGAGTGATCCGTCCAATCGTATTTGGCGCACTGTGTGATTCGCAGAGCTTATCAAAGACAAAGGTAGAATCCGTGTGCTGGATGGCAGATGAGCGCGCGGACTATTTCCTGCGGCGGTAGGCATGGGCGAGTGCGGTGAAGGCGCGGATCAGCTCGGAACGGTTTCCGACCTTGGTGGCGAGTGCGATCTCGGAGGGCGGGATGGAGGCGGGCAGGCTCTTGAGGGTGACGTGCTGAGACTGGGCGAGCACGACGGACTGCGGAAGGATGGCGATGCCGGCGCCGGCGGCGACGAGCGCGATGGCGGTGTACATCTCTCCGGTCTCTTGCACGATCTGCGGGCGGAAGCCAGCACCGAGGCAGATTTGAATGACGGAATCGAAGAAGCCGGGCGCCCAGCGACGGCCATAGGCGACGAAGTTCTCGTGCTCGAGCTGGGCGACCTGGATATGGCGCACGCGGGCGAGGCGATGGTCCTTGGGCAGGACGACGACGAAGGGTTCGCGATCGATGATGGAGGTCTGCAGGCGATCGTCGGAGAGGGGGAGACGGACGAAGCCGATGTCGAGGGTCTCGGTGGTGAGGCGTTTGATCTGACTGCTGGTGCGGAGGTTGAGCAGATCGAGGGTAACGCCGGGAAACTGCTTGCGGAACTCGACGACGATGCCGGGGACGAGCTCGAGGGCGGCGGAGGAGACGAAGCCGATGCGGAGATGGCCGAGCTGGCCGAGGGCGGCGCGACGGGTGCGGGTGGTGGCGCGCTCGGCGCGGGCGAGGGTGGCACGAGCCTCGTCGAGGAAGACGGCGCCGGCGTCGGTGAGGCTGACGGAGCGGCGATTGCGATAGAGGAGTTGGACGCCGAGCTCCTCTTCGAGCTTCTGGATCTGGCCGCTCAGCGCAGGCTGGGAGAGATGCAGGTGCTCGGCGGCACGGATGAAGCTGAGCCGATCGGCGACCGCGACGAACGATGTCAGATGCTTGAGTTCCACTCGATCCCCAGGGCTTGGCGTTACAGGCTTTTGGGCTGCTCTTCTAAATGTTCGCATGGACGGGGCGCAGAGGGGATTTTCGGGTGGCCCCAGGGAGCCTGGAGATGACTGGAATCCGTCCGTGTCCTGGTGGGGAACCCGACGGAAACGTGACGGAACAGAAGCTGCTTCCGAGCATGAAGATGTCCGCTATACTCTGGCAGTCTGGCGGGAGGGCTACAACCGCGTCCGTCCCCAGAGTGCTCTCGACTACCGGCCCCGATCCAAGACTACCGGCCCCGATCCAATTTGACTGTTGCCCTCGAAGGGAGATGGGTCATGGCTCCGCTCCGTTCGCTCACCGCAACCGGCAATACAACGAGAAGCGTATCAAGAGTCGAAAAAATCAAGGGTCGAAAAAGAGGGGCAGGCGCATATGAATGCAGTGTCTTCTAACGAACCCATCACCATCGACATACTTTCCGAGTATCGTGATCTGGTTAAGTTGCAGCCAGAGTGGGATGCCTTGTGGTCCAGCGTAAGTAACCCGGGGTACCAGCAAAGCTCCACCTATACGCTTATTTGCTGGCAAGAGATGCACAACGATAGCCGTTCGGCTCTTCGGTGTGTCGTTGTCCGGCAAGGTGGAAAGGCCGTGCTCATCTGGCCCCTGCTGCTCAAGAAAACGGCCCTGGTGAAGGTACTGAGTCCGGTTTGGTCTACCGGGGCAGAGTATACCGAGCCGCTTGTCTATGATGGTCCCGACGGTCCAGACGCGTTGGACCTCATCTCGCGAGCGTGGCTGAGTGCGCGGTCGGGCATCGCAGCCGACATTGTCAGCATGCCTCAGGTTAAAGTTGGGTCGTGCTTCCACACCGTTGTCTCCAAAGAAACCCCGGACATCATGGAGACGGACACCTGTTACGTCGCCAAATGGGATCAGGCATGGACCGACTGGGATACTTATTGTGGAGTTATCGGCACAGGACATGACCTTCCGCAGACACGAAGACGGAAGCGCAAGTTAGCGGAGCAAGGAACGATTGAGTTTCAGGTTCTCGATGCATCCTGTGAAACTGCCGCAATGATTGATTGGTCGCTGCACCACAAACGTGGCTGGGCGGAGAAGGTGAACAAACGGGGATCCTGGCTTTACTCCGAAACTTATAGAAACTTTCTGGTGGCTTTTTTTTCGACGAAGAGTGATTTGCAGCAGGTTGCAATCTTCCTGCTCAACTTCAATGGCTCTCCGATCGCAACCAAGCTCGTCGCGTACAACAAGACGAAACTGGACTGGATTTTTACCGCGTTTGACGCTACATGGGGGAAGTATTCTCCGGGATCGATCCTGGAGGAGTATTGCGTGCGGTGGACCTTCGATCGGTCGATGGAGCTCGATTTCGGAGTTGGCCCCGAATCGTATAAGCGGCTGTGGAGTAATAACAACGCCATTCCCACGGCAAGCTACCGGTTCTCCGGAAGTATGTTGGGAAGCATCGCGATGCAAGCCTGGAAGTTACGTCGAGACTGGCGATCGTACCGCAAGCGGATGCAGGCGAGATCGAAGGAAAATTGAACGGACCAGTCGCGTGCGAAGCATCGTTGCTGCCGGGCAAACCGCAGCTCACGCTTCTCGCTCTACCTGCGGCATCTGCTTTAGCTTTTCCGTAAGTAAGTCCTGTTCTCGCCGATTTTGAGTCATCGCTCTTGCGCGTTGGATCTCTTCCCGAGCCTCGGCGAACCTGCCCAGCTTCATGAGCAGGTCTCCGCGGACACTGGGCAGCAGGTGGTAGCCAGCCAGGGTCGATTCCGCGGCGAGGCCATGCAGCGCCTCGAGCCCAGCGGCAGGACCGTGTGCCATGCCTACGGCTACCGCTCGATTCAGCGCCACGACGGGGGACGGGCTGATCTGAAGCAGAGCGTCGTAGAGAAGGACGATCCGCTCCCGGTCGGTCTCTTCGGCTGTGCGGGCTCGCGCGTGGCAGGCTGCGATGGCCGCCTGCAGCGATCGAGGCCGTGTGGAAGATCGAGTCCACGCGCCTCATCGCCGGGATCGCCCGCGTCACACGCGACATCGGCATGGCGGAGGAATGTTCTTCATGCTCTGGCTGCTGTCGCATTCGGCAGATCCGCGTAGCCTTCCGCAGCCTTCTGCACGTCCTCTGGGTAATCGTTCAGTTCATGGATCTGACGCACTTCGATGATCTCGTTGTTGGACATCGGTGCTCGTTTGGCCCATTCGATGGCCTCTTCGCGCGAGCGCACCTGAATGATCCAGTAGCCTCCGATGACCTCCTTGGCCTCGGGGAACGGTCCATCGGTGACTGTAGCTTTGCCGTCTGTGTAGGCGATGCGAGCCCCGGTCGAAGGGGGAAAGAGCCCATCGAGCGCGAGCAGTACGCCCGCTTTCTGCAGGCTCTTGTTGTACTCCATCATCCTGGCCACGTCCTCCACGCTGGGGACTGCGTCCGGAGCTGCCTTCTCATAGCCTTTGGGGATCACGATCATCATGAAACGCATGGGGTCCTCTCCTTGTCTTCGATTTCGGTTCTATGTACCCGTCGAATGGGATGCGTGCCTTTCTACCATGCAACCGGAAAAACCATCTCAGGCAATGCCTCAGGCCTTTACGCGGTTGACAGTTTTCCGCGGCGACTCGTATAGCTCGGTTCGCGTAACGTACACAGTATGGGCAATCTCGTTCTGTAGGAGCTGTGATGCGCTCCTCAATCCACCTTCGAGGCGATGCATGTTGCATTCAGAATGTCGGCGAAACACCGCAATCCTTTCTCTACGCCTGTCATCCCCTCTTTGCTGTCGCAGAGGGCGATGCGATCTTCCTGCCTGCCGAGGTCGACTCGCTTCGGCTCGACTACTCCCGCAGCGACCGGTTGGGGCAACCAAGAGACATGGTGTCGTGGCCAGTAACGCAGGGTATCCGCCTGAACCGCGCCGGTGCCAAACATAACAGTACCGCGGAGATGCTGTACACCAGGCGGCTCACTGAGGGCAGATGCCGCATCTACCGCGCGGCGTCCGAGCAGTCGCTCTAGATCCTCTTCGACACACAGGCACTTCCCTATCTCGGGATATGGTTGTGCTACGGCGGCTGGCCCGAAGGAGAGACGGAGCATTTGCAATACGCGGTTGCGCTTGAACCCACCACGTCGCCTCACAACACTCTCGCTCGAGCCCAACAGGATAGCTTCGCGATTGTGCTCGCCCCTCAGAAATCGTTCCACTTCGAGATCACATTGGCCATAACCGGCCCGTAGATGCATCTCGTGGACAATATCCTCAGCTACATGATCAAAGTGCTCGAGCGACTAAGACCTTTGGTAGAATTACGTCGAAGTGGCAGTATTTGATGGGCACCTATGCATATTAGAGAGTATTAATATGTTCTGACGTTATGGGCCTGAAGTTATGAGATGCAAACTCTGCTGGATCTACTGATTGACACGAAGAAACCCGTTTGCGAAAGGCGGCTCGCCGGCTAACGCGACGACCCACTTGGCGCAGACCTAGAGTGAATAGAGCGTTCGGGAGTGGACTCATCCCACGCATGGGCCAGACGATTCATGTTCAACACACTTCCTAATTCCCAGCAAGACTTTTATACAGCGATTCTGGCTGTCGCGATTCATTCCCTCAAACTAAATACCTATCTCGATAACTACGACGCTCTACGGTTCAATATCGACGGGAAAGACCATTCGATGGAGTTCGACACAAACTCCCGAGTCTTTTACTTCGACTGGTTTTTCAAGCATCATCCAGGTCTGTTTGACGCATACAAACTGCTAGCCGACGATTCGTCGAAACGCCTGTATCTCTCTTTGATTGCATTCCGGCTAGCCGGGCATCACAGCGTCAAATTGCCCCTTCCCTTTGTTGCCAGGAAAGATGAGTGGGACGAGTATCGCGCCCTCGAAGCGCGTTCGGGCCAAGAAAGCAACCTGCCGTTATCAGGTATGTTCGGCAAACTCAAGCATTATGATTTTGAATATGAAGGCAATCGCTATGTTGTGGACTGCCTGAGACTCGAGAACTATCTATTCCGCCGGCAGTATTTCTATTCCGACAATGGCATCCAGATCGCGCCCGAACTCGGGGATGCGGTGATCGACGGGGGAGCCTGCCTGGGTGATACCGCCCTTGTGTTTTCGAATGCTGTGGGGCCGGAAGGAAAGGTCTATGCCTTCGATCCGGTGGCAGAGCATCTGGATGTTCTGGCGCATAATATCAATCAGTATCCGTACAAAAACGTCCAGGCAATGCCTTATGGCCTGTCGGACAAGAATGTAGTGTGCCCGCCACTCGTTGTAAATCAGTATGCCCCGGGCTTTCAGGCAAAAGATCAGAAAGTCCCTCTGCGTTCGATCGACAACATGGTGATGCTGGGTGAGATCGACCGGATCAATTTCATTAAGCTCGACATCGAGGGCGCAGAGTTCGAAGCGCTCAAGGGCGCGCGAGAGAGTATCAATCACTTCAAGCCGAAGCTTGCGATCTCTCTCTATCACAAGCCAAACGATATTTATGAACTGATTCGTTACATCCGGAACGAGCACCCGTTCTACAGGCTTCACCTTGGTCACTACACGGTACACCAGGAAGAGACTGTCCTGTATTGCGCCCCTTGATCCTCCGACCATCCGGTCGTTTCGCACTTGCGAACGACCGGATGGCAGTTATCGTTTGGACATCTCTCTAAGCCCCCGAAGAAGCCACGGGCTGCAAGTTGTCAACGTGCACGAGTTCGACGCATTGCCGAATCGCGTCCCCAACGGCCGCCGGTGAATTCCACATCAAGACGTCGAGAATGGATAGGTATGGCTCGTACTTGTACGGGATCGTTGGATACGAAAACTCTCTAGTCTTAGCGAAGTAGAGATCGACGCCGCGGCGTGAAAACTCGGTGGGATCAAACAGTTCCTGACCTCCGATCGGATTCACATAACTGGTAGCGCCGACGAGGCTGCAGATGTTGGGGGCCCAATCGCCTGGGCCGAGAGATGCAGGCAAAGAGAGATTGAGCTCCGAGCAGATCTGAAAGTCAAAGCGTATCCCTAAGTAGCGACATACTGCTTGGAGGGTGTGCACATTCAGTTGCACGAGGGAATCATTGGTTGTTGCATCGAATGCTTCCTGGACAAGCGCCACCACCGCCCCATAGTGGGGCGCGTGTTTTTTATAGTGCGTCAGTTTGCCAATGATCGACTGCCGGGCGGCCGCTCGATCCAGAACTTTGGCTTCTGATGTCTTGATCGAATTCGACGAGTTGGCCAAGGGAACTGTGACATACTGAGCGCCCTCCTGCGGATGTAGAATCCGATTCCGGTTCATCCATGTTCTGGGGGTATATTGCGTGATGTCGAACACGTACCATCGGTCGACAGAGGCAATCAGGCTAAAATGCCCCAGATAGGGAAAGAAGTAAGGCTGCATGATGCCGACTCGCAAAGCTAGTTCAACATCCTTTCCCGGATTACCGTAGCGTTACGTTGGATTCTCGATAAGACATCACAGATACGCTCAACGGCCTCTGGCGATACCAGCGCGCCAATCGGGAGCTGAATGCAGGATGCACAGATCTGGTCCGTATTGGGCAACCGGTTCACGTATTCGGGAAACTGTTCGGCATATGGCACAGTGCGGTGCGCCCCAGGATAGAAGTAGCGCCTCGCATTAATGTTCTCTGCTTTGACGAGCGCGAGTAATTGATCTCTGGAGATTCCAAATTGCGACTCATCCACGATGCAGACCATATATTGATAGTTTGAGAAGCTCACACCGGATGGCTCAACCACACGGAGTCCGGGGATATGCTCCATATGCTTTCTGTACTGGCGATAGAGCATCTGGTTGTTCTTCTGGTTCGCCGAAAAATCCTCGAGGCTCATCAGAGCGATCGCCGCTTGCGCTTCGGACATCCTACCGTTCGAGGTTTTGGAGACTTCGACCGGATGCCCGGCTCCGTAGCTGCTTCGAATGTTGCGCAGTCGGGCTGCGAGGTAATCATCATTCGTGGAGATACATCCACCCTCGGTGGCGCTCAAGATCTTCGTTGCATGGAAGGAGAAGACTTCCATCTGGCCGAAGTTTCCGATGCGAACGCTGTCCACCTTGCACCCGAATGCGTGTGCCGAATCGAAGTACAGATCAATCCCATGGGCCGCAGCCAGGTCGGAGAGTGCGCGTGGATTGCACGCGCCGCCCCACAGATTCACCCCCATGATGGCGCTGACATCGCTATCGATCAGCGAAGCAACCTGGTCTACCGCAAGTTGCTGGGTCGCAGGATCGATATCGCAGAACACCGGCTTGAGGCCCGTCCAAGAGAGGGACTGAGCCGAAGCGATAAAGGTGAACGCAGGCAGTATGACCTTTCCCGTCAGATGCATCGCCTCAGCCGCCATCATGAGGCCGATGGTGGCGTTCGCGACACAGATGACGTGCTTTACACCAAGAAAGTTCCGTAGCTTCTCTTCAAGCTGTTCCGTGAGGGGACCTTGGTTGGTGTAATACTGCCGTTCGAAGATGCCGCGGAATGCTGCTTCATAACGATCCCATGAAGGGAAGTAGAGCTGCCCAATGGGCAAGATTTTCTCGAACTCTGGGGCGGCTCCGAAGAGAGCAAAATCGGGTACTTGCACGCTATACCTCACGTTCTTGCAGACGATCGTCGATCAGACCTGCGTTGGCATGAATAAAGTTCATGAGCTCGACAATCTTACGAATATCGTGATCCTCGACGAGCGACCCGCATGGCATCAGCACGAAGCGTCCGGAGAGCCGATCGGTCAATGGCAGATTCGCGGGGACGTACGGATATGCCATCTTCTTCCGATGAAGCGGTGGGGCGTAGTAGGCCCGGGCGAGAACTCTTTCCGCATTCAGGATCTTGAGCGTAGCTGCGCGGGACAATGGCCAGGTTTCGAGAAGCTCGATGACAATGTTCTTATAGCTTGTCTGATGGTCCTCTTTGAACTCGAGAAGCCGCACGCCCGGTGTCTCTGCAAGCAGACGCTGGTAGAGATGATAGGTTTGGCGGTTCCGCGCTACCTGCCTTTCGAGGTCGTCAAGACCGGCGAGTGCCATTGCCGCATGAACTTCGTTCAACTTCGCGTTCAGCCCGTGCGGCATGGTGACGCGATCCTGCCCCTCGAAGCCGAAGCCGCGGATGGCTGCCAGTTGTTTGGCAAGCGCGGCGTTGTTGGTGGTGATGTAGCCACCCTCGAACCCGTTGAGCAGCTTGCTCGCGTGCAGCGAAAAGCATTCGGCATCGCCGAAGCTGCCAATCTTCCCGCCTGGTACCGCCTCGTAGACAGACTCAACGGCATCGAACAGAAGCGGGATTTCTCTTTCTTTCGCCAGTTCGACCAATCCCTCGACGTCACAGCAATTGACGATCGGATGCACGCCGAGAATCAGTGCGGTGTTGTCGTTGATGCACTCTGCGACGGTTCTGGCGCTGAGGGCGAGTGTGTTTTCCTCCACCTCGCAGAAGTGCGGCTTCAGGCCGGCCCAGGCGGCGATATCGGCCATGCGTCTGTAGGTGAAAGAGGGCATGATGACCTCAGTCTTGCCTTTGCGGGCGAGCACCTTCATCGCAAGCGCGATACCCCAGAAACCGTTGCAGAAGGAGATGCAGAACTCCGTCTGGTGAAAACGGGCCAGACGCTGCTCGAGCAGTCGCACGAGCGGGCCATCATTGGTGTATTGCTGCTGCTCAAAGAAGATCTTTGAGTAGTTGAGGAAGTTCTGAAGGTCCGGGCGCACAAGGTTGGAGGTTGATTTTGGCACGCTGAAGAGACTCTCAGCGCCTAATACAGCGAGTTCTGCAACAGTGTCTTTGTAGTCGGGCATAATCCGTCAGTTTGCTGGGCGATACAGGAGTGCGTCATAGCGGTAATGCGCAGAGTAAAGGCCGGGTATGGAGGAAAACCGAACCTGCCAACCTGCGCCGTTTGCCAACGTTGCGAATTCGTCTTTGGTGCGCCATATCCCAATCGGTGAATCATGGGCGCACAGCTCCTCCTCGCTGGGAGTTCGCGTCGTGTAGAAATCTGCGGCCCGGTCCAGATCGGGGAGATTCCCGATAAATAACTGCCTGACATTGCGGAACCTGTCGAACAGCAGATGGAGAGACTCCGCGGCATCCGGCGCCGAGAAGTAGGCAAAGGATCCGTAACAGAGGGCCTTCGTGAAACGCTCAGGCGTTGGCTCCTTCCGCAGATATTCCACAACTCCCTGTGCAAGGAACTCGAAGGCTGGCAGGGACTCGAATCGGCTCTTGGCGACTGAGATCAGATACTCCGACAGGTCCACACCCAAAAACTCCCGACACGAATCAAAGAGAAGGCGCGATAAGGCACCATTCCCGCATCCGACATCGAGAAGACTGTCCCCCGGAGCCAGCTGGAGGCCCGTACGAATCGCGTCGACGATCCTTTCGATGTGACTGCTATCGACGGGGCTCCCAGCCACGGTACGCTTCACCTGGCCCCACAGGTCGTCCGCGGGCAGAGTTCTGGCGTACTGATCGTAGTCGAGCTTTGGGTACGACTTCTGGTCCTTGGCTCCGCTCATGAGGTTATTTCGCTCTCTGAGCAGCGGACGGAAACGACCACCACTTCACGGCCTGGCAATGATTTCCGATGTCGATGTGCTCCAGCAGCATCTCAATAAACTTTTCGAAGGAGAAGAGCTCCCGTGCTACCGCGGCAGATCGCTCCACATGTTCCGCGCTATCCGGATTGGCGAGACAGGAGCTAAGGGTCTGTCCTAATTGATCCGGGAAGGCCTCTTGATCGATCTCCAATCCGAGAAATGCCGGACAGTCACGAAGAAGCTGCTGCAGATGCGGTGTGCTATCGGAGACGACTACAGACTTCGAGAGGAGCCCCGAGACAATACGTTCATGCAGACCATAGCGCACGGTGGGAAGGGTGTTCACGACAATCCTGCTGTCCGCATAGAGCGCATCGAGTTCAACGGCCGGCATCGGGTCGCGAAAGGTAGCTCGAGACGTGGATCGATCCAAATACGCCCAGTTCCCTACAATCAGGGCATTCTCGTGCTCCATCAGAGCTGACACCATGCGCTCTGCACGCACTGCCCGGACATATCGATCCACCATGCTGCAACAGGACAGGAACAGCTCATGCCGATCCCCCCAATGAATCAGCCTCTCCTGAAAGATCTGGGCGCACTGCACTGCGACGGTTACATCTGCGCCGGTCAGCAAGCGCGCGGCGCACTCCTCCATAATGTCCCTGATCTTTTTTGGATAGTTATCCCAACCTGCGCGAAGCTGTTTGGGATTGACCGCCGTTTTTACGAAGACGATATCGTGCTCGCGCTGGCTCCAGGGCTTTTGATCGATCAGGACCTTCTCGGGATATCCGGTATGGAACGTAGCGGCAAAGTTCCGCCCATGCATGAAGTTTGAGTAGGTCTCGTAGAAGTCTTTACAGGCGTACAAGAGAAACATGCCCGGCCCCTCGACGCTGTGGAGACTGGGCGCGTGGTACGGGTTATCTCCCAAACACGAGATAAAAGGAACTCCCAGACGGGTCCACAGGTTCTCTCCCGTGCTGACGGTCACCGCCATTCCCATGCCCTGATAGCTGAAGCAAAATCTGGGCTTGCCCGCGACCAGGGCGTTCTGAAGCTCCGCGAACCATCCCTCACGCCTCATGTCGATCAGCTTGTAGGACAAGCCGCGACTGGCAAACGCCTCGAGAATCATCTGCGTTCGCCAACGCAAGATGGCGTTTTCATCCTCGCCGACGAAGGCGAGCACGTATGGCAGGGACTGCGCGGATATCGTTATTTCCATGGCAGTGTGCGTGCAGCATCTCTTTTGCCATATTCGGACGACACGATAAGAAAGCGCTAATGGCGTCTTCTATGTGAGCGAAGAAGCTTTTTGCGCCAGAACGGTGCCCTGAAGCGCCCGGCGAGGAGAACCGTTGTGCGGCCGGATCACGATTGGATTAGGCGAACTAATCTCGATCCGATTTGCTCCGAAACCGAGAACAATCTCAAGACCCATCCAGGTTCAGCGAAGGCGCGGCAACAGGCGAAGTGCATTGTCGCGGTAGACCTTGCGCAGCACATCGTCGGGAAGGTACAGACCGTAGATGTGCCATCGGCCCTGGCGCGAGGCATGGGATGGATAGGGGAAGTACTCGTCGGCGGTCTCGAGGAAGCGGAAGTAGAGACGATACATCGCAATCTCCGGCAGCAGATCGGTACCGAAGAGGATGCGATCGGCGTACTTCAGGAAGAACTCTCGAGCGCGATACGGCTGCCGGCCAAGTTCCGGGGTGCGGGCACTGATATCGATCTGCAGGTTGGGGAGAGAGTCGAGTTGTTCGGCCAGATAGGCCAAGTCTTCGCCGCTCTCCGCGCAGTGGGCTCCGACAAACGTTACCTCAGGGTGGCGCGCGATCACTCGATTGCGTTGCTCGAGAAGCTCACGTTTGGAGACGGGCGAATCGTGGAAGCTCCAGTCGGGATGGGCGGCGAGTTCCTCGTACCGTTCGTTTTGCGGGTCGATGGGCTCGAAGAATGCGCTGGGATCGGCGGTATGGAACATCACCGGCAGGCCCAGTTTGCCGCAGGCGTCAAAGATCGGATCGAAGCGATCGTCATCGATTCGGAACAGCCTGCCCTGCGCGTCCCGCAGGGTCAGCCCAAGATCCTTCCAAAACTTGATGCCGCAGGCGCCGTGATCGACGAGTCTGTTCAAGCGATCGATCGTGACGGAGACGAAATCGGACCGCTCCACGCCGCTCCAGTCCATCCACCCGATGGCGGAAAAGCGGTCGGGAGCAGCTTGGCGAAAGCGGTCGAGAGTATCGAGCGCCGGCTGGCCGGTCTGCATGGTGATATTGACGATGTGCTCCACGCCGCACTGATCCATAATCGAGAGCACCTGTTTCGGATCCGTCGAGTCCAGATGGTTGTGGTAATCAATCACGGGAAAGCGGGGCTTCTCCGGCGTGCGATCCGGGGTGTGCAACGAGGACCGAGGATGGAACTCGCTCAACCGCAGAGTCACCTCTGCCGTTGCACTCACCATATCTACAAACTTGTCGTTGCCGGCTGTGCTCATGCGCATCCCCCTCGGTGTGCTATAAATCGAGTATCTTTTAGCTTCGTTTCATTTCGTTAGGATAGATACTACCTTAGCCCGCCGAGGAATCGATCCATGCCTCTCGCACGCCCTGGTTGCACCGCTCTCGCGATTCTCTCCTGTGCGTTGTCGAGCGCAGCCCTGCGGGCCCAGACGCCACAATCGTTCGTCTTTGGAAACAACCAGATCAGCGCCGTTGTTGAGCTCTCCCAGGGACACCTCTCTCTGAAGACCATCGAGCGTCGAAGCACGCACGAGGCAATCCATTTCCATGAGGCGTTTCGTCTACGGCTGCAGGATGGCCGGAGCATCCAGGCTTCGCAGATGCGACTGCTGGGTGTGCCGAAGACATCCACGTTGGATGCAGATCCGACGGCCTCCCGGGCTGCGGCGCGTCTTCCGGGAAAGCAGATGTGCGTGGATCTCGCGGCGGACGACCTATCCATGCAGGTGCGATGGTGCCTGGTCTCCCGGGGTGACGCCCCATACCTGCGACAAGAGATCAAGATACGCGCGGCAAAAACGCCGGTGCCGCTCTCTGAGGTTCGGCTGATCGATGTACAAGATGCGGCAGCGCACGTCGTGGGGACGGTGCCCGGTTCCCCCCTGGTGGGGGGAAACTTTTATCTCGGATTCGAAGATCCACTTTCGTACAGCGCAGTGACGCAGGGCGCAGCCATTGCGGGGTTGAAACGCGTGCTTCCGCTGGATGCAGGCCAGAGCATCACCTACTCATCTGTGGTCGGCGTTGCGGATGCAGGCCAGATGCGCCGCGATTTTCTGGCATATCTGGAGTTGGAACGCGCCCATCCTTACCGCACCTTTCTGCACTACAACACCTGGTACGATCTCGGCGCGGGCAATCGCTTCGGAGCAGCAGAGGTGGAAGATCGCATGCGCGCCTTTGGCGAGCAGCTGGTGCGGAAGCGCGGCGTCACGATGGACTCCTTCCTGATGGACGATGGCTGGGACAACACACGCTCGCTTTGGGGATTCGACAGCGGCTTTCCGGATGGCTTCACACCGGTGCGCGCCACGGCTAAGGAGTATGGCTTCGGCATTGGAGTCTGGCTGTCGCCGTGGGGTGGATATGACGCTGAAAAGCTACAGCGTATCGCCTATGGAAAGAGCCAAGGCTACGAGATCATCAAGGATGGCTATGCGCTCTCCGGACCTCGCTATTACGCGAGGTTTGAAGAGGCTTGCCTGAATTTCATCACCCGCTATGGCGTGAATCAGTTCAAGCTGGACGGCACCGGGAATGCCAATCAGGTCTTCCCCGGAGGGGTCTTCGACAGCGATTTTTCGGCGGCGATTCACCTGATCGAGCGTGTGCGCCAACAGGATCCGCATCTCTTCATCAATGTCACGACCGGGACCAAACCTTCGCCGTTCTGGCTGCGCTATGCCGATTCCATCTGGCGCGGCGGGGAGGATCACAGCTTTGATGGTGAGGGGAGTTGGCGGCAGCGCTGGATCACCTATCGCGACGAACAGACCTATCGCAATATCGTCGAGAGCGCCCCGCTGTTCCCTCTGAATTCGCTGATGCTGCATGGCATCATCTATGCGCGCAAGGCGGAGCATCTTGCGGACGATCCGAACGGGGACTTCCCTGCGGAGGTGCACTCGTACTTTGGGAGCGGGACCCAACTGCAGGAGATGTATCTTACGCCGGGCCTGCTCTCGTCGAAGGACTGGGATGTGCTCGCGGAGGCGGCGCGCTGGTCTCGCAGAAACGCTGCCACGCTGCGTGATACTCATTGGGTTGGTGGAGACCCAGGCAAGGGACAACCTTATGGTTGGGCCTCCTGGAGTTCGGAAAAGGGGATTCTGGTTCTGCGCAATCCGAGCTCAAGGTCACAGTCCATTCGTATCGACATACAAAAGGCCTTTGAGCTGCCTCCGACAGCAGCGCAGGTCTATGAAGCACACAGCCCCTGGGCTGCGGATGCCGCCCAGCAGACGATCGAGCTGCATGCCGCGCAGGCTCATGTCTTCGCGCTCGCCCCCTTCGAGGTGCTCACGCTGGAGGCTCACCCCCATTGATCGTTGGAGTCCTCCTTCGAGTGCTTCTGTGAAGAGCGGCGCCCTGTCCCACTGGCAGAAAACACAGACGGTCCTTTACTGGGGGAGTTCCTTTGTAACTTGAAATGGACAATAGCCCCGGCGCTGCGATTATTCCCAAGAAGGGTTGACCGATCCTTATGCTCAGACCGAAGTTGTATGGCCGATTTCTTTTGTTCATTGCAGGCATGGGTGGCCTGCTCTATGGAATTGATGTGGGCATCATCTCGGCGGCGCTTCTTTATCTTGGGAAGACTGTAGATCTTAGCGTTCGGCAAACCTCGGCGATCGTGGCAGCGGTATTGGGCGGCAGTATGCTGTCCTCGCTGATTGGCGGTTTGCTCGCTGATTGGTTTGGCCGCAAGAAGATGATGCTCTTCAGCGGATTGTTATTTATTGCCAGCGTCCTGCTCATCGTTCTTTCCCAGGGATTTCTACCCCTGTTTCTTGGCCGTCTGTTGCAAGGCATGAGCGGCGGCGTCATTGCGGTGGTGGTTCCGCTCTATCTCGCGGAATGCCTGAGCGCAGATATGCGAGGACAAGGGTCGGCGATCTTCCAGTTCATGCTGACCTTCGGGATCGTCGCAGCCGCGCTGACGGGATGGTTCTACATTCATCAGGCGGAGGCTTCGATTGCATTGGCTATGGGCAACCCGGTACTCATCCGGGCCGCAGAAAATCACGCATGGCGAGGGATGTTCCTTTCCGTCATCTATCCCGGAATTATTTTCTTCTCTGGTTCTTTATTTCTAAGCGAAACTCCTCGTTGGCTCTTCAGACAGGGCCGCATCAACGATGCCTATCAGGCGTTGCGCCGCTCATCGTCGGAGCAACAGGCAAAGTTACAGATGCACGCGATGGAAGAGATCGCGCGCGAGAGGCAGCGAAAGACGTCGACCGGTCTGGAATCCCTGTGGCAACGTAAGTATGTATTTCCCTTCGTTCTGGCCTGCTTGGTTCTCGGGCTTAATCAGGCCACTGGGATCAACTCTGTTTTGGGCTATCTCGCCACCATCCTCAAGCAGGCAGGAATGTCGGCGAATCATGCCACGCAGGGCGATCTCGCGGTGAAGATATTGAATTGCGTCATGACGATTCTTGCCGTTGCGTTGATCGAGAGGAAGGGCCGCAAGTTTCTGCTCTCCATCGGCACAGGCGGAATCGTTGTCGCCTTAGTTCTTACCGCGATTTCTTTTTATACTTTCGAAGCGAAGCGGGTCGACATACGGGCAAAGGTTCAAGCAAAGGTACAGGCGAATCGCATGGTTCTGGGGGCTACAGAGATCCGTGCATGGGCGCCGCACGGATCAGGCGCAAGTGTGCTTACCGTTTTGTACTCGTATGGCGGCGGAGAACGGCTGACAACATGGACGAGCAACGATGCCGAGCTTCTGAAGGTGGAACCGGAAGGAGCGTCCGCAGCACCCTTGAAGATCGAACATGCCTTCCTGGGTCCCGTGCCGTCCGGCCACACAGGATGGCTCGTGGCACTCTGCCTGGGTCTATTTGTCGCCTTCTATTCCATAGGCCCAGGCGTGGTGGTGTGGCTTACCCTGTCCGAGCTGATGCCGACCCGCATCCGCTCGGCGGGTATGGGCATAGCACTGCTGCTCAACCAGGGGATTTCTACGTTGATCGCTGGGATCTTCCTGCCGGTGGTGTCGAGCTCCGGCTACTGCGCGATGTTCCTTACCTGGGCGGGGTTTACCGTTTTCTATTTCCTGACAGCTGTCTTTCTTCTCCCCGAAACGAAAGGACGGACGCTCGAAGAGATCGAGCGGAGCTTTGCAACCCGCTGAGCTGCGTTATCTGCTTTCCGGACAGGAGCAATCGCCCGGCAAGCAGATAGCGTCTTAGACGAGCGTCAATTGGATATTGAGGCTGCGAATGGCCGCGGCCGTCTCATCCGAAAGATTGCTATCGGTAATCACGTGATGGATCGCGGTTGCGTCGACGATCTTCGACAAACTACGCCGGTTGAACTTAGTGGAGTCGCACACCGCAACGGTCTTGGAGGCGGCTTTCACCATGGCACGGTTGACACGTGACTCCATCAGGTTGGGCGTCGTCAGTCCAATCTCCAGATCGAATCCATCGACGCCAAGGAACAGAATATCGGCGTACATGTCTCGCAGCACCTCCTCCGCCAGCGGACCAACCAGAGAAAAGGAGTTCTTCCGCAAGGTGCCGCCCGTGAGGATGACGTCAAAGTTGGTCCCGCTCAGTTCAGCGGCTATGTTCACCGCATTGGTGATGATGGTTAGGCGGGAGAACTTCTTAAGCTCCTTGGCAATAACGGTGGTCGTGGTGCCTGAGTCCAACAAAATACATTGTCCCTCCTGCACCAGCGCAACGGCAGCGAGCGCGATGCGCTGCTTCTCCTCCGAATGCCTTCCCTCTTTCTCCTTCAGAGTCGGATCGAAGATCGTTCCGGATTGAGGAAGGAGGGCACCACCGTGGGTCCTCTGCAGGACGCCTCTGCGTTCGAGAAAGTCGAGATCCTTGCGGATGGTAATGCGCGAGATGCCGAGCGTTTCGGATAGTTCTTCTACAAGCACCCGGCCATTCTGCTGGGCGAGCGAGAGGATATGCTGTCGGCGCTCTTCGATGAGCAATTGGCTGCCCTCGACAGAGGCCGCGGCAGGGAGATTGCCTTTGGAAGCGCTGGGAGTAACTTTGCGAGGCATGGGATTAACGTAATATCCTTTACGATTCTCGACGCTACCAGATGCGTAGAAGCCACGCAACCTCTACAACAGAAGTGATCGAGCGCCGGCCGTATTTTTTAAGAACACGCGGCAGCATAGGTGCGCAGAACCTCCCGAACACAATCGATGGCGATCGACTCTGGATCCGGTTTGAGCGTGGATGCGCGCATATGAGCATACTGCAGCGGCACATATTGGCTCCACATACTTTCCGGAACCGGGGTAGATCTGAGGTTCGCGACTAACCGATCGACTGCGCGAACGACTTCGGGGAGATGCCAGTAGTAGCGCATGCGATCACTGTAACTGTAGACACGCAGCAGCTTCTGTTCCGCAGCAGTTCCGGGATAGTGCGCTTGCCAATCGGCAGGCTTGCGCAACATGACCTCTTCGACGACTTGCGGAAGACGCGACCACCGCTGCTCATCGATCAATTGCTCCTCAATATGGACAAGCGCGTAGAGCGCCTCGCGCAAGGCAAAGGTGAGCGCCGGGCCTACTTTGAGAATGGCGAAGCCGTCCTCTACAAGCTCTTTATAGGCATGCGGAAGCTGGTAGTCCGTCGAGTGTGCCTCAAAGACAATTTGTTCTGGTTGGGTGCCGAGCCAGCGAACCAGAGGCTCGGCCTTGGCGTGATCGTAGGAGACAACCGAGTCGTGACCAAACTCCACGCCAGGCTGAACGACGAGCGCAAGGACGCGGGGCCAGACCTCTGCCAGCCCCTGTTCCTGAAACACGCGCTTGTGAACATCGAGCGTGTGCTCCGCCGCAGCGATGGAGGTAACTTGGAGGTGATCGAGGGAGTGGGTTGCTCCTCCCGGCGTGGGCACCTCGGTTCCGATCACATAGACAGGCGCTTCACCGCTGGGCCGAGCGGCCTCTGCAGCGCGACAGAGCCGAGCCGCACGCTGCGCAACGATTTCGTCGGAGATCGAACTGCCATCGCCGCCGCAGGCCATACTGGCATCCAGGTGGATTTTGGTGAAGCCGGCACGCACATACTCGGCAACCATCTCCTCCGCGAGCCGCATGGCCTCTTCCGCTGGCTTTGTGCGCCACGGATTCGGTCCTAAGTGATCGCCGCCGAGAATCAGCCGCTCAGGCGGAAGACCGGCCGTAGCGATATGCCGAAGGACAAAATCACGGAAGGCCTCGGCACGCATTCCGGTGTATCCGCCGAACTGATTGACCTGATTGCTGGTCGCTTCAATCAGCAGGAACGATCCTGATTCCACGGCCTGCTCGGCCGCCGCGCGAATGACCCAGGGATGGGCCGAGCAGACAGAATAAATGCCCCTGCGAGGACCTGGTCCACGCTTGCCAAGGAGGTCTTGCAGTAGGGAGGTCATGGTCGCTCTCAGTAGATCTGGAACTCTTGCACGACGCGGCTGATCACGCCGCCGGGACTTGGGGCATCCGGCTTGAGGCCGCGGGCCACCGAGCAGTAGAGGCCAAGCAGTTGACCAAAGAGGACATCCAAAATTGGCCGGTACAGATCCTCGATGCCATCGTGAATGGCGAGGTACACGTCACACGCAGACGCGAACTCCGCCTTGGCCGATGCGGGGCCGACAGCCACGCGTTCGCTTACGATCTGCTTGCCGCCAATCTCGGTCAGCAGGTCCTTCGCATACATCGCCTTCTTTTTATCTTCGGGGACAAAGCACACAAAGAGCGTTTGCGCATTGAGCGCAGCCATGGGGCCGTGACGAAGACCGAGGACGGTTTCGGACATGGTGGTGATCTGTCCTGCCGTCATCTCCAGAATCTTCAGCCCGGATTCTTTGGCTACGCTTTCCAAGGGGCCGGAACCGACAAGGCATACCCTCGAAAAGCCACGGGCAGCGGCCTGCTCGGCCAGGGCTCCGCCGGTCGCCAGAAGCTCCTCGGCTGCGGGCACCAGGCGCTTCTGGATGGTGGCATATTCCCGAAGGGACCATGCGTGCGCCAGACACTGCCCGGTCACAATCATGTTGGTGAAGGAGCTGGTCATCGCCAGACTGCGATCGTTCACCGCATCGTCAAGAATGATGGTGCACGCATGTGCCGCATTCTCAGCGGCTGCGATCATACGAGCTTTGGCATTGCAGGTTACAACCAGATGCGCGATCTCGGGATAGATCGCGGCGGCCCGTCGCAGCACCTCGACGCCTTCGGGCGAGTCGCCCGAGCGCGAAAAGGAGATCCAGAGATATTTACGGCCGGGAACGATGTAGTCCTCAAGGTTAGTCAGAAGCGTAGTGCTGGCACATGGGTACACCTCGCATCCCCAGCTCTTACGGAGCAACAACGCCAAGGCATGGCCGATATAGTCGGAGGTGCCGGCTCCGACAAGCATCACCACGGGCCTGTGCTCGACCGCACCGCGAACGCCGACCTGATCGAGAAAGTTCGCGATGCGCTCTTGATTCTCCTCGAAGATCTGCAGGGTCTTCTGCCACGTGGCCGGCTGCTGGGCGATCTCCCGGGGCGTAAACAGGAGGCCGCGGGCCCGTTGTTCCTCTTCTTTGAGATCGACAAAACTCGTGAGCGTGGGCATGAAGCTCCTCAAGATGGATGAGTAGAGTAGGTTAACGTTTTGGCGAGAAATCGCTTCAAAACGCAAGTAAAGATAAGTAATAATAACAACGCACCGATTATATGACAATATTCTTTTGGAGAGTTCGTTGATGGCAATCCTTCCGCGCCCCGCAAGCAAGCGATTCGACATTACCATCGCCGGCGAGACCAATCTGGACCTGATCCTGTACGGCCTGCCGGAGTCCATGGCGGTAGACCGCGAGTTGTTGGCTTCCGGCTTCCAGGTCACGCTGGGTGGCTCTTCGTCGATTCTGGCGCATAACCTCGCGGTCCTGGGAAGCAGGGTAGGTTTCGTGACCCAACTCGGGGGCGACGAGTTAGGAGAAGTCGCGTTCCGTAAGCTCAGCGGGAGCGGAGTCGATCTCTCCCAGGTGAGTTACAAAGACGACAAGATAACTGGCGTCACCGTGTTACTGCCCCATGGTCCGCGACGCCACATGCTGACCCATCTCGGGGTTATGGCCGAGATGAAGGGGAGGGATCTCGACCTGGACTACCTTACCGCGGCGCGGCATTTTCATCTTTCCTCACTGTTTCTGCAAACGGGTCTTCAGCCAGATTTGCCGGAGCTGTTTTCAACCCTGAAACAGGCAGGCCTTACGCTCTCACTGGATACCAACGACGATCCTGCCGATCTATGGGGTGGCGTCTTACAAGAGCTTCTGAGTCAGATCGACATCCTTTTACCGAATGAGGACGAGATCAAGCGGATGACCGGCAAATCTACCATCGAGCATGCCCTTGACGCTCTTGCAGGCGTTGTTCCCTTGATCGTGGTCAAATGCGGGCGGCGTGGAGCGGTCGTGCAGCAAGGCGGCCAGCGCACCTGGGTAGAGCCGCTGATCGTCGATCCGGTCGATACGATCGGCGCGGGGGACAGCTTCAATGCGGGTTTCCTCCACGGCTACCTGCAAGGCAAGTCGGCGAGTTCGGCGGCAGCGATGGGAAACGTCACGGGTGCGCTTTCGACCTTGCGCGCGGGTGGCACGGAAGCATTTCGCGATCGTGCGCTGAGGGAAGATTTTCTAACTAAGAACTTGTTTCAAACTAAGTAGCTCGTCGGAACAGCGGGGAACGAAGAACTCGATAGCGCCGGAGGTGTCCGGCGCTCCTTCTTTCTCAAACAGCGGCCACCAGACAGTATGTGAGCCCTCCGCAAAGCAACTCTTGGGAGAAAATAACGGGCGTCCCACCTCCGCCTGTCACTCCGAGATCGCAGCCGCGACGCCAGGCGTTCTTCTATGCATCCCGTAGTAGAGAAGCAGCCCTACGGCGATCCATGCCCCCCCAAGCAACTTGGCGCTGAGATTGAGGTTGAGCCAGATGAACGTACACACCAGAAGGCCGCACAGCGGAACGGCAACCGGAAACAGGACCTTTTCTCGCGAGCGAAACTTGTAATGAATCAGCGCTGCCGCATTGACTCCGATAAATGCGATAAACGCGCCGAAGTTCAATAGTTCCGCTCCCCTTTCAAACGTCAGGAGAAAGGTACCGAGCAGGGTAAGCGCTCCCAGGAGCAGGACATTATTGCGTGGCACTCCGGTCTTCTCGCTCACCGAACCGAAGAATCTTTTGGGCAACGCATCTTCGCGTCCCATGCCGTAGAGAAGCCGCGCCGCACCAAATTGAGCCGCGATGCCGGACCCCATGTTGGCTACCAGCAAGGTCGCATTCAGTAATTGGAAGAGGAACTGTCCACCTACGCGACGGGCGATATGCACATAGGCGGTATCGACGATAGCGGGTGCAAACGGTAAGTGTGCCGGCCATACCAACTGCGCGACATACACTTCGATTGCGGAGAGGATGCCGATCAGAAGGCAGGTGAGAACCGTGGCTAACAGGATATTGCGCTGAGGATTCTCTACCTCCTCGGACATGGTTGAAATGCCGTCGAAGCCGATATAGGTGAGCACCGCGATCGACGCACCATGGAAGAGCAGGCCGGGAGCGAAGGTTGCCGGATCATAAAAGGGAAGCAGCCACTCGCCTCCCACAGGCCGCGCCACCATAGCGATGTAACGCACCGCATATGCGAGAAAAACTACCACCACGATTCCCATACCAAGCGCAAGCAGCGCATTGACACGCCCCGAGGTCTGCACTCCGCGGAGATTGATCCCGGTGAACACCAGGACAAACGCCACGGCCCAAGCGGCATAGGAAATCTGAGGCAACACATTTTGCGCGGCGGCACTGCACCAGATGGCGCAGATGATGGGGTTGAGCAGGTAATCCATCAGCATGGCCCAGCCGACGACATATCCGCCAAGAGGATGAATTTCTCTCCCTACATAAGTGTAAGCCGATCCAGCGCTCGGGTAGACGCGGGCCATGCGGCCGTAACTCACCGCGGTGAAGAGCATGGCCACCATCGCAATCAGGATGGTCGTAACAACATGTCCTCGGGCGGCGTTGCTAACCACGCCATAAATGCTCATCGGCGCGGTCGGCTGGATGATGATGATGCCATAGAGGATCAAGTGGCCTAGCTTCAGCGAGCGCCGCAGTCCTGGAGCCGTCTTATCGCTATCTGCTATGGCAACCATGGTTATCGGAAGATCCTCTCTTACTGCTACGACGTTAGCCCGGGTACTTGTGGATACTTTCATGAATACCTCCGCTCGGAAAGAGGCTTGGTGTGGCCCGCATCCAGCCACAGGCAGCATGCGGGCCAGAGGATCATCTCAATTGGCTGGTTGATAGCGCTTGATGTTGGGGGGATCGAAGGTCGTCTGCATATGCCCGGTGATACTCATCTGGAAATGATCTTCCGAGCTCAAGCCACTAAGGCTGGTAGTCGTGAGACGCACTTCGTATTTCCCCGGTTCTGTATACGCATGAGTTGCCTTACTGCCCTCCAAGGTCACACCGTCTCCGAAGTCCCAGGCATAGGAGAGCAGCGGCTCCTCGCCCTTGCTTTTGGCCGAAAACGCCAACTCGGCTCCTGTCTCACCCTCGGAAGGGTGATCCACCATCACGTCGGGTCGACTTTCCGGGATCTGAGTATCAATAATTTTCAAGACACGCACCGAATGCGGAGCCTGGTGAAGGGTAAGTACACCGCCGTTCAACGTGGGTACATTCTTCGCGTCCAAAACATCCGTGACGACATACTTTCCGGATGCGGGCAAACCGGCCATTGCCAGCGCGAAGGAGTGATCCCTCTCTTTGTCCGTCCAATTGAAGATGGTCAGGATGCTTTGCCGGCGATCCTCTTTCAGGAAAAAGAGACTCGGCTGTTGGTCGGCTGCCGCGTAATTCATCAGATCTACGGGAATCGATGCCTTACCCAGGCGAATCATGTTAATGAGATCGTGGTTTTCGATGAGGGCGAGCCGCTCAGGAAACTTCGTCAACGAGGGCAGGTCATCCCCGATCTCAAACATCCCGCCAGAGACCGCCGCGAGCGCAATGGACACTTTCGCTTCATCCAACGTGGCCGGCTCACTGCTTTCGTGCCATGTCTGGTCGTCGATCGTTTGCGTCGATACGGTAAAGGCATCCGGATCCGCCACAAAAAAGTTGCGGTTCATGTAATAGCGCGCGGCGATTCCAGTTGCCGCGTCTTTACTGGCGCCGAACGTATGTCCCGTATCCTGCGATATCCGCCCGTAGTCCACCATGCCGACCGGATTCAGCATAACGCTGCCATCCTTGTCTAAATAGACGTCGTTTCCAACGGCATCGCGGATCACCTGCAACCCGATGCGTTGGGCTTCCAGCGCCGTCGTGTTTGGCTTGTAGTAGTAGCCTTCCACGGCACTATCGTCCATGAAGTCCAGCTTGATGTAGCGGAGCCCCCAGACGTTCGCGAGCGTGCTGTATGTCTTGTGCAGATACTCCTGCGCGCCTGGATTTGTGGTATCCAGTACGTACAACTGATCCTTGTTCTCTACAACAAACCCGGCATGAATCGGCTTTCCTTGCGCATTCTTCACAAGCCAGTCCGGGTGATTCTGATAGACCCAAGAGCGCTCTGACACTTCAAACGGAGAGGTCCAGATCGCCGGAACCAGGCCGAGGCCGTGCACCTTGTAATAGACGGAGGCAAGGCCGTTGGGAAACAGCGTCGCGTCCGGCGTGCTGTACTCTCCCCGCGCGTATTGGTAGCCCTCGTCGATGTGGAAGATGTTATAGCCGAGCGATTTTAGATGCTCTGCCTCCCACGCGGCATTGGTTAGCGCAGTTCCTTGATTCAAGCCAAAGTAGTATGCGGTCCAGCTCCACCACCCAAGCAGCGGCGGCGCGGTGGTTCTGGCATGATGCAGCTTACCAATCAAGGAACCATAGGTTTCCAGTTGCTGATGATAGTCCTTGGAGATACTGAAGAGGACGCGCTCCGACGAGAGCTCCGCGCCGGCGTCAACCGGAAGGTTCAGTTCAACTTGATCTTCCACGGGAGAGTGCTCCACCGAATTTTCCTTCTCCAGTTCGGTGGTTCCAGTCGAATCGACCTCGTAGGCCGCGAGATGGGCACCTTGCGTTGCGAAGTGGTCGAGGTGCAGCCGCAGCACCGTGAGGAACCGATCTGAAGTGAGTGCTCCGAGAAACAGGCTCTCATGCGTCTGCTGGTTGTAGATCAGCTGACTCCCCACCGCGCGCAGCATCTTCTCTTTGGCATCGCCGAGATCATGCATGCTCATCCCCGGCCGATCCTCGCTGAAGCTGTCGGAGAGAACGCGATCCTCGACTGCATCGCCCCCCAGATCGACCACCGGCCCTCCCGTGGCATCGAGCGAGCGGATGTTCTCAACGTGAATGGTCTTTCCTGTCGTATTCCGAACCGTGACCTGGATATCGCCGAAGGGCTTTCCCGCATATACGCGCAGGTGATAGATCAGATCCGGCTGTCCACTCACTCCCGAGTACGCTACCTGCCAGTCCGTCGCCTCGCCCAGGTAGCCTTGGGTTGCCGCTTGCTCCACCACATGATGGGGATAGTCAGCCGCGTGGAGCCAGCGCCCATCCACTTCAACTGCAACACCGGCCCGCAAAACATAAGAGTTGCTCTCTGAAACGGCGACCGCATACGTGCCATCTGCCGGGTTGATCTTAGCCTGAAGAGCGCCCTCGCCGCTGGGCGATTGCCCCTGGAGCGCCGTCATACCGCCTCCGGCCAGCAGCATAACTGCAGCCACTCTCGTTGCACGTCGCATGCTGCATTGCCTCATCCAACTCTTGCTCACCGATTCCTCCATGGGGTCAAATATCTATGTTGCGACGACGGTTCCATCAACGAGCCACTGGAACACCTAGGCGAGCGACAACAGGCACATATCGGACTAGCGGGGCCCTGGAGAACTGAAACGCAAATTGTACCGATCGCAGCCGCCGAAGGGAAACGGCTGGAAGATTCTGATTGCTGGTCCTGCTTGTTGCGCCGACCGATGCAAGAGGAAGCAGGCACGAATCATCATCCCCTATTTCTCTTGCATCCAGTCAGCACACCGTGCATTGAGGAGCGGGCCAGATTCACGCAAGCTGCGGAAAACTCGACCTGAGATTCTCCTGAAGAACAGTTCTAGCTTGAAGTCTTCAGAAGGTTGCTTTCAGGGCCATCTGGAGAATACGCGGACTCTGAGCCGAAGTGATTTGCCCAAAGCTGCTATCCGTAAGCCCACCGTCGGGCATTCCGAAGTTGACATTATTCAATGCGTTATAGAATTCCGCGCGGAACTGTAACGCGATACGTTCGTTTACCTTCGCGTCCTTCAACAAGGCCAAATCAGCATCGAAATACCGTGGCCCACGGAGAATATTTTTGCCCGTGTTACCGAAGGTTCCTATTTGATTCGGTGCAAAATCGTTCGTGTTGAACCATTCACTCACTAACTGCGCGTGCGAGCGTCCCGTGCTCAAAAGCGCACTCTTCACGCTTGGGACAGTGAGATCCGCACGATCTGCTCCGATCGCACTGAAGGAGTTGTCGTCATCGCTAAATACAGTGAATGGAAAGCCCGTTTGCCAGGTGGTTATTGCCGTCAGGTTCCATCCATTGATCAATTTATCCGCGACCCCCTTGAACGGAGCGTGGGGCAGAGCGTAGTCCCCCGACACATGAAGGACCTTGTTGACGTCCCCGGCGTCCGGTCCGTAGTCGAAGTAGCGGCCACAGCTACACGTATTCGTGGCCAATCCTCCAGGTTCTCCGTTGGGACCGAAGTCATCCAGCGAATGCGACCAGGTAAAGTTCGCCTGGAAAGAAAGTCCTCGGCTCAAACGCTTCTCGAGCGATAACTCCAGCGAGTTATAGTTGCTGTTCACTCCCGAATTGATGGAATTCACAAAGCCGAACGAGGGATAAACGCGCCGTTGCTGTGTATTCGCCTCCGTCGACTGGCCCGGAATATAGATTGCCGGGTTCAACTGCAGTAGCCCAGCCTCTTGATCTCCGGTTCCTCCC
>Ga0207148_1062_pt1 | contig 26574 bp, 16 predicted proteins | sample Alteio_BWMinHeat_34_FD_153558 | JGI IMG/M metagenome (GOLD analysis project Ga0207148, IMG submission 153558) | Enriched cells from forest soil in Barre Woods Harvard Forest LTER site, Petersham, Massachusetts, United States -... | ecosystem: Environmental > Terrestrial > Soil > Temperate forest >... | reverse complement strand
GTCGGCACGAAATGTTCATCGAGCGGGACCTGCTCGCCGGTACGCGGATTTCTTGCCATGCGTGGCTTGCGCTTTTTGGTCTTGAATGTCCCAAAACCACGGATTTCGATGTGCTCTCCGCTTGCGAGCGCGTCCGCGATAGTCTTAAAAAATCCTTCGATCAGGATCTCGGTTTCAAATTTCGTCACACCAGTCGCAGTTGCGACACGATTTACAATATCAGCTTTGGTCATAAGAGCAAACTTCGGGGATGAAGGGAATACGGTACGGGCGCCATTCCCACTAGTTAAACGGCTTAACACGTTCGAGTAGCGAGAGCGTTCGCATGACGCAACGCTTCCAGGTAAACTCCTTTACTCGGTCCAGGCCTCGCGAGATCAATTGCTGTCTGAGTTTTTGATCTGAAATGATCTGCTCGAGCGCACTATCAAAGGCTGACTTGTCGTTCGGATCGAACAGTAATCCAGCATTGCCAACGATTTCTGGAAACGAATGAACATTCGAAGTGGCGACCGGAATACCCGAGATCCAGGACTCAAAGATCGGATTGCCAAAGCTCTCATAGCTCGATGGAAAGATGAAAGCCTTGGCATGCGCGTAAAGAAAGCGAAGCTCGTGCTGCTGGATCTGCCCCACAAAGCGAACAAGATGTTCGGTACCCAAAGCCCTTGGTAACTCATGCAATCGTGAAAGGTATTTGTCGTCTGTGCCAGTGCCCTTGCCTGCGAGCACGAGCGGTATCTCACGCTGAGTTTTCTTGACTAACCTAGCATGAGCCTCGATGAGCTTGTCCTGGTTCTTGTATTGCCAAAGCGCTGAAACGTAGAGCAGATATTCGCCTTTGTCAAGGTCAAATCGTTTGAGTAAAGAATCTCCTTCGAGATCATGGCGATTCTTCTCTCCATCAAAGAGTGCGGTATCGACACCATGCGGTATCACCTCGATCTTCTCCGCTTTTACTCCAACAAAGCGGATGACATCTTTCTTAATATCTTCGCTCGGAGTAATGATCCTTGCAGCCCGCTTTGCACTGAAGGGCATCAGGAGCTTACGCATCACACGGCGTGGAAGATCAACGCCATATTCATTGCCATAGTAATGAGCAACTGCGCGGATGTTCAGCACGTAGGGCACAGGACAAGAGAAGCTTGCGAAGTTGCCGGGGAAATACATCACGTCAACCTTGGCACTTCTGATCATTGACGGTAGCCGAAGTTGTTCACCAATGACCTTGTGTAACGGGCTCCCGTTCGAGTTCGGCACTGTCACGATCTCAGGCATTGCAGAGCCAAGATCAAGTTTTTCGAATTGACTTTCGCTCAAAAAGAGAACGATCGTATGCGAATGTTCGATGGTTGCGAGCGTCCGGAAGAAGTGCTCGATGTAATTGCGTCCTCCGGTGTCACCGCTGGCATCGCCTAATGATGCAATGCCGATCCTCATTGAGACGTCTCCAGTTGATCGTATTGCATGAGCGCGCGGTACCAGCCTTCAAGAGCGATGATCGACCAAACGGTGAGATAATGAGCGCGGCCTTTTACAAATCGCTCTGCAGCTCGACGCACGGCAGTTCGATCGAGATGACCATCTTCGATCAAATGCAAATCACCTGTCTCTAGCATGCGCAAGTAGGGTTGCAACTCGCCATCGCGAAGCCAGCGAGACATCGGGAGCTCAAATCCTGTTTTCGGTTTCGTCAGGAGCTCTTCGGGAAGAAGATCAGCAAACGCTTCACTCAGAAGTGCCTTCGATGCTCCGACCGCTTTTTCTTCCAACGGAACCTGCTGCATGAATTCAATCAACTTTCTATCAAGAAACGGGGCACGCGCTTCCAGACTTTGCGACATCGTCATTACATCAAGATCGCGCAAGAGCATGTTCGGCAGGTAGTTCTCGATATCGAGCCGCTGAAGTTTGGCGCTTGCGTTGCGCTCGGTTGCGATCGATCGATCGTCGATCACGCGATTCGTCCATCCGGAGATATCATCAGCATTGTGCGAACAAAGCTCTGCAATGTCATCCGAAGTAAAAAGCATACGAGTGCGAGTCGGTTCGAGCAGCATGCGCAGCGCGTTCTTCAACTTGTTCGTGGAACTCTCGAACTGACGAAAGAGCGAGTGCCTCGCACCACGAGGAACCGCTGCGACACCTCGCTGAATATTCGGATGTTTGGCCAGCCAGCGAAATTTCTTGTACCCAAGAAACAGCTCATCTCCACCCACTCCGCTCAATACAACCTTCAGTGCAGGATCAGCATCATGCACTGATCGCGCAACAAGATAGCTGTTGAGCCCATCGCCGGTGGGGCTATCCATCGATCCAAAAAAATCGGGCAGCCAGCGAACAACATCAGCACCGGTGATCGACAGCTCATGGTGATCCGCACCAAATGCGCGAGCACTCAAACTGGCAAGCGCACGCTCGTTATTTTCCTCTTTGGCATTCGCAAACCCAAGCGTGAACGTCTTGATCGGCGCTGCAGTCATCCGTGCCGCGAGTCCCGTGACGACATTCGAATCGAGTCCACCTGAAAGAAACGAAGCAAGAGGTACATCGCTAACCAATCGGTATCGAACCGACTCTTCAAGAAGCTGACGTATCGAAGCGACGATCTCGCTTCTCGTACGACCCACCACAGGAACATATGCAGGAAGCCTCCACCATCGATCAATAACAACATCACCAGAAGCGCTCACACTGAGTGTATGGCCAGGTGGAAGCAGTGCAACACCCTCGATCATCGTCTGCGGAGCAGGCATTGAGTAGAACGAGAGATACTCAGCCAAGCCTTGCTTCGAGATTGTCTTTGGGATCATCCCACTCGCAAGCAACGCTCGAAGTTCGGAAGCGAAGAGAAGATGACCATCGCGGACTGTATAATAGAGTGGCTTCTTGCCAATGGCATCTCGTGCGATCACGAGCGAGCGATCGCGCTCATTCCAATAGGCAAATGTGAAGAATCCGCGCAGCATAGGCAATACGGCAGAAATGCCATTTCGCGAGAGCAACTCCTGAAGGACGAACGTGTCGGAACGCGAAGGTTCGATCTGGCTGGTTCGGGCAAGCTCTTTATAGTTATAGATCTCGCCATTGAAGCTGAGGACCGAATGACCGTCAGACCGCACCATCGGTTGATGCGCCTCCTGACTGAGATCAATGATTGAAAGCCGTCGATGCCCAAGCGCGATCAAAGAGGATCCATAGAAGCCTTCATCGTCAGGTCCGCGATGAGCGAGCGCTCGCGTCATCAGGCGGACGCGATGATCCGCGTCTGCGATTAGTTGATTCTGTCCAAGAGCTAGAATACCGGCAATGCCACACATGACTACGAATTTACCGCTCTTTCAGGAGCTTACCTCTACGGCCCAAAAAAAGACCCGGCAATCTGCCGGGTCTCGAAAGAATCTAACGGAGCTTACAGGCTTACTTCTCGATCGAGATGCGGCTTGTTTCTGTCCATGTCTGCGGAGCAAGACCTCCACTGATGCGGCAGTAATAGCCACCACTCGTGAGCTGCGAACCGTCAAAGTGCAACTCATACACGCCGCTGTTATGCATCGAATTACTAGCAAGCGTCGCGACTCTCAGACCGAGCATGTTGTAGATCTCTATCGTAACTGGTACGTCCTGGCCGTGTACTTCGTATCTGATCGTCGTAGGTCCGCTGCTCGGATTCGGCGTCGAGCCAAGAAGGTGAACGACGCTGCCAGCATCTTGCAGAAAGCGCGTGATCGTAGACTCACCGCAACGCAGTGGCTGCACATACATCGAAGGATCGTTCGTCGTCGGCGTGTAGCAGATCGATGAACCGTCTTGTCTGAAGAAGGTGAGGTTCATCGGTACAACAGCCGTCGTGTCCAGCTTGGAAAGACGTGATGTCATCACAAGATGTGCAAGTGTCTTTTGACCATCCGCAATCTTGGTGGCACCGGTCGCACGAATATTCACCGTGACATAATTTGTATCGTTCGACTTCGACACACTCTTCGTTATGACTGGCTGATATCCATTATCACCCGCATTGACTGTCATATGATTGATATCGAACATATCCGAATTGAACCTGACATCGACATCATATCCGTAGATATTTCCAATGCCAAGGTCCTGCTTCACCGTGATAGGTACGTCAACTGACTGATCAACAAGTGCGCTGTATGGAGTATTCGTAACGTTCGCGCTGGTCACTTCTACTGGCAGCACGTGACCATTTCCGATGATCTGGCGATTGACAGTAAGTGTAGTGCCGTCACCAGAATCGTAGCTGAAGACCACAACAGCTCGCGCAACACCCGTTGCGGTTGGGTTGTAGATGACCGGAATTTCGATACAGCTATCCTTCTTGAGCCAGATACCACCAGCGTCAACAAAGAGTGTCGAATCTGTCTTGAGCTTGCCGAGCGCACCGATGTCGCCGAAGACAAACTCGCTCGCATTGATCGCAGCCTGCGTGTTGTAGTCAGCCGAAACGATCGCAGCGCTCATCAACTTCACCGGTTTCGTACCGCGGTTGCAGAACTCAACGTGGCGCAGGTTCGACTCGCAAGTCCACGTCGTATCGTATACGGCACCGACAGCACTGACGGCACGGCTTACATAGAGAGCGTGGAGCGGTAGAATGAGATTGCCACCGCATTCTAGCGTCGTGACCGTTAAGTTAGCGTCATAGATTCCTGCGACAACGTTCATCGCCTGAATTGTCACCGGCACAACATCTCCCGGCTGCAGCACCTGACCCTTGGTAAGGCCTGAAGTCACAGTGAATGTCGGGTCGCTTGTCGTGAAATCCACGATCGTAAGCGGAGCCGTCCCCTGTTTGTTATCGATCGATACATTGAGCGTCTGCGAAACGCCGGGATCGACCTCAGCGAAGCTGAGTGCATTGACGTCAGACGCGATGAAAGGATGTTTCACATCAGCAGTGAATGCAACCGCCGACGTATCGTGGCCGCTACCCGCAACGGAATAGACGAGAAGATTTGCGTTTCGTGTTCTCCACGCATTTGGGCCGGTCGTGTTTGCGACGAATCTGACCTGCACTTCGAGGCTGCTCTTTGCACTGATGGGGAATTGGGTCGTCCAATTCGTGAGCGAGCCTACTTTGAGGATCGTGAACTCAGCGGCATCAGGTCCGCCCATCACAACAGAATCGATAAAGCCGCCGGCATCACCGGTATTCTGAAGCTGAAGAGTGAAAATCGTATCGCGAACACAAACGGTTTGTGCTGCTCCCTTGGTCAGATCCCAGTTAACACCCGCCTTTATGGCCGAGCCCCTAAGGATCGAAATGTCGCGTATTGTATGGGTAAAGGGCATAGGAGTCAGAGTCCCCCACGTAGTGACAGTGGAATCCAGACCTGGCTTCGCTGGAGTATAACAGGCATTCACCGTTATCTGCTCTCCCGGATGCAAGGTGATCGGCAATTTTGCCAACGTTGCTGCATCAAGTGTGAACACAGTTGAATTGAACAGGATATCCTTTGTCAATACTAGATCCATGTTCGGGCTGACGTTCTTGATAACGACATCCTTGCACTTCGTTGAACCGACAACGACATTACCGAAGTCGACGTCATTCGAATAGATCTGTGGTACTGCTCCGTAGGCATTGACTTCCGCGAGGTTGGCGGTATAGCAATCTGTGACAATCTGAATGCTATCCTTGTGTGTGTTCACGATGCCAGTATCTGTGGCAGTGTAGCAGACCTGGATCGAGATGGACCCGCCTGGGCTCACAACAGTCGGAAGTGCTGGTGTTGTTGTAAGTGTGAATGCCGAAGTCTGACCATTCGTCACAGATTCAAGCGACACGCCTTTGACGGGAATCGCAAGCTTGCCAGTATTCGTCATCGTGTAGTTGACACATTTGTTCGTGCCATAGAGCACCTCAGACATAAGTTGGGTGCCAGGCGTTGCCGTGACCTTCACGCCCGAATAACGGAACGTGTAGACCGTGTCTTTGCCTGCGCGATCGGTCACGTAGATTGCTGCAAAAGCGTCAAGAAGAGCATTCGTGACTTTGACGTGAGCCGTGACTGACTTGGAGCCAAGATCAAACGGATCAACCGTCAGCGTGACGTTTGTGCTTACATAAGGCTTGCCTCGATAGACGAGTCCGGCGGGATCGTTGAGCAGGTTGATCTCACCAATGCCTCGGCCGTCAATCGAAGTATCAGTTAGAGTAACATTAAAAGTAGTGCAGGTCGAATCGAACTTCATGCGAGGCGGAGCTGCATCCGAAATGGAGCCAAAGCTTGCCGCCGCGGCTGCTGCATAGCCATATGTTGCCTTGATCGCATCGTTGTCACGCGTGCCGTAGTTGTAAACCGCAAAGTCGCACTTGCCGCTGATGATCGCTTGCTTTGGCTGATCGAGCTGCACGACACGAACAGAGTAATTGTCAACTGTGAATTTCAAACCTGGAGGCAGCGAACCGATCGAATGTGGTGGTGCTCCGCCCACAGAAACCTGAATGTTGTCAACGCTATCCTTTTGTGCGACGACCGCGAAATAGGTGAGCGCATATCCTGTCGGAACCTTGAAGGTTGCGTTCTTGCGCCAGTTGTGACGCGGCACGAGCACCATCTCCGTGTTTGAGGTGCGGGGAGAATTGCCTTGATGGATATCGAGGTAATAGTCATACTGCACCACCATGATCGGCTTATCCGATGTGATGTGCACCGGATCGGTTGTTAGAGGAAACTCCCAATACGTGCCGACATTTTCTATGCGTCCGTTGAATACGATCTGCGTTGGCTCTTTTGCATAAACGCGGTAGAGATCGCCCGCATAGTCTTTCTTAATTCCCCATTTGTTGTCGAAAGGCGCCGAGACGTAATCGGTACCCCAGGCCTCGACTGGGATCATCTGTTCGACCGTATAATCGTTATAATCGAAGTGGCCCTGAATCACCATTGCGTCAAGTGCGCGCATGATCTCGCAGCCGGCAATAACTGCCACAGGCTTCGTTGAACTCACAGTGGATTGAGACAGATCGTCCTGATCGTCTCTCGCAGCACCTTGTACCCAATAGGTCTGACCCTGATTCATGTGCACCGTCCACTGATCACCACCAGCATGGTACTTGGTCGGCGAGTGCGCGTGAATGGTTACGTCGGTATTGTCTTCAACTGCAGTTACGGCAAATGCACCGGAAGTGCTATCGAAGCAATTCAGGCAGTTGCCGGAAATGAACGGCTGATCGTTATACGCAGAGATAACATATTCCTGGCCGAGCGAAGAGGTGGGCAACACGAGAAATAGACCCACGTTGTTGTCTTCGTCCGTGAGACCTTGCATCGAGATTGGATTCGAAGCAACGACGTGCACGCTTCGATTTTCAACACGCTCGCACATTGTTGGCTTTGCAAGGAAGCCATCTTTGTTGATGATCTTGTATTCCAGCGGCGCGTTCGGCGAGATCATCTTCTCGTCCTTGATCGAGTTGTCGTCCGTGTAGTAGATCGTGACCTTCGTGTTCGGCACGTTCGTACACATTAAGAGCCAGATCGCTGCAGAGTTCTTTTTACTCGGCAGAAACGTGACCCAGTAATCTTTCGATTGTGCTGCGCTTTGCGCCTGTGCAATTTCTGCGGAAGCAAAAAGTGCGGCAAAGCATAGTAAGACGATTGGTCCGAGGCGACGGAGATGGTTCATGATACGAGATCGAAATTGTGAAACGAAAAAGCCTTGATTGTGGCCAAAGCTATTTGCTACAACACAGTGGAAAGCAACTCAGAAATTTTTCCCTCTACGACGGATCATAGAGGCAACTCAATCCTTAGAAGATAAGGAGTACGACACCATAATGAAAAGAACTCCGGCAAGGATAATTCCAGGCTAAAGGACTTTTTTTCCCATTCCAGCGATTTGGAGTCCATGCCCAATTTTCAACATCGAGCCAGCGCTCTCCTCAACTTCTGCAACATATTGAACATAACACTTCAGAAGCCGCGATGTTACACTCTGGCGTTGCTGCTCTTCGCCGGAGTGCTTCTGCCGCACGACGCAGTCGCTCAGGACATCCATTGGACACGAACGCTGAACCCCCTCACGGAGGCGATCGCATTCAATCCACTCTCGCATGGACTCGTTATTTATGCCGCTGCAAAGGATTCAGAGGGCATTTATAAGTCATATGACGGAGGGTATCACTGGCATCATTTGTACGGCGGTGCGAACCCGCTTGAGGCCGGTTCTTCTGCGAACATCGGGCAGATCTTTGTTTTACCAAGTGACACGAGTGTCCTGCTCGTTGCTTCAACCAACGTTCGAACAGGGCTGTACCGCTCAACGGATGGAGGGTACAACTGGAAGCAAACGCTTCCGAATGTCAGCAGCGACGGCCAGACGATCTATAGTTTTCTGGATAAATTAAATCAGGGCCACGACACCATCTATTTCGGTGAATCCGCGACTGGTCATATTTGGCGAAGCCTGGATAAAGGCGTGACGTGGGACTCTTTGCCTAGCGCAATCAATCAACCAGGTCTTTGCACGCTCGTTGCTGATCCGGTAGCCCATACTGTGCTCCTCGCGGGTAGTGCAGGAGGAGTCATCACTCGTTCAACGGATGGCGGCAGCTCGTGGGATACCACACACTTCTCGGAGCCTACCGGCCTGGCAGATGTACCTCGACTCGTTTTTGACCCGAAAAATCATTTGAGAGCTTGGGCCACCGTGTATTATTATCCGAATGAATGGCTTCTGCGCTCAGATGATGGAGGAAAAACCTGGCAGAAGCGTCCAAGTCCGCCGAACGAATGGGCATTTGACATTGACCCGGCGAATCCGAAGCGAATGTGGATGGGACGTTTCAGTGGGTTGGACTCACTGTTTGGCGGCACGGACACGCTACGCGACCACTTCGATCAATCAACCGATGGTGGAGAAACATGGACGAAAGCCGGACTGGATACAGTCGTAGATATTTGGGTTATCAAGTATGACTCATCATCGGGCCGGCTGGCAGTTGCATCGGGTAGCGGTGTGTACATCGCTGAAGTCGGGACAAGGTCCGTTGCGCGCGGAGTGCCTGTCACACAAGGCATCTATCCAAACCCAGCTAATTCGAGTATCAAGGTCAAGAGCACGGCTAAAGAATTAGAGATCATCGATCTACTCGGAAGAACGATGTGGCGGTCAAGTGCCAGAGAGCCGAGCGCGATTTCCGTCGCAGGGTGGCCGAACGGCATGTATTCTCTCGTTGAACGCGATCGTAATATGCTTCGCACCTCACGTTTTGTTGTAAGTCATTAATCCTTGATCGATTGTGAATTCCGCCAATTCCGCTCCGCATGTTGTAATCATTGGCGGTGGCTTTGGCGGGTTGCAGGCTGCCCTCGGGTTGCGCCGAGCGAATGTGCGCGTTACGCTTCTCGATCGAAATAATCATCATCTCTTCCAGCCTCTTCTATATCAAGTTGCCACTGCCGGCCTCTCTCCCGGTGATATCGCCGCACCGATCCGTGCCATTCTTGCGCATCAAAAACACACGGAGGTTTTTCTTGCTGAGGTCGTAGGAATCAACAAGGAGATTCGAGAGGTCACGTTCATGGATCTGACTTCCGAAGCAGAACGCACGATCACCTACGATTACCTTGTCATCGCAACAGGTGCGCGGCACAGCTATTTCGGCAGAGATGAGTGGGAGGAATTCGCGCCAGGACTGAAATCCATTGCGGATGCCACCGAGATACGCAAGCGCACGCTGCTTGCCTTCGAAGCTGCGGAGCTTGAATCTGACGACGCACGACGTGCAATTGATCTAACCTTTTTATTAGTCGGCGCCGGACCAACAGGCGTCGAGATGGCGGGTTCGATCGCCGAGATGGCACACCGTGAATTCACTGGCAATTTTCGCCATTTCGATCCGGCACAAGCTAAGATCATTCTGGTAGAATTAGGCCCGAGAGTGCTCCCGGCGTTTCCCGAAGAACTCTCGCAAAAAGCTCAGTCCGATCTTGAGAAACTTGGCGTATCAGTTCGCACCTCGACGCGCGTTGAAGCCATCGATGCCGATGGTGCAACGATGAACGGAGAACGTTTGCGTGCACGTACGATCATTTGGTGCGCTGGCGTTGAAGCATCGCCTGCGGCAAAATGGCTGGGCGTCGAGGCTGATCGTGCGGGAAGAGTGTTCGTTGATGAGAAGTTGAGTCTCGCGGGTCATACAGAGATCTTCGTCATCGGCGACACTGCGAGCGCAAAGAACCGCGATGGCAAGCAATTGCCGGGTGTTGCGCCGGTAGCAATTCAGCAGGGAAGATATGTTGCAAGAGTGCTAAAAGCGCGAGTCGCTGGGAAGCCCTTTGAAGAACGCTTTCGCTATTTCAACAAAGGCGATCTTGCCACAATCGGGAGAAGCAAAGCGGTGTTGAAGCTCGGAGCGATCAAACTATCGGGCTGGATCGCGTGGGTCGCAGGACTCTTCGTGCACCTCTTCTATCTCATCGGTTTTCGCAATCGGATCCTCGTCATCATGCAATGGGCCTGGGCGTATTTTACGTATCAGCGAGGAGTGCGACTGATCGTTGTCGATTCTCACGAGCACGCAGCTAGCGGTGCCAAACAAAAAAGTCCGCCGGTTGGCGGACTTTCGTAACGTTCTTTTACAGAGCGATTATGCGACCTTGACCTGCGATCTGGTCACTGCTTTCGCAAGCTTCCCCTTCTTGTTCGCTGCATAGTTTTTATGCACAAGTCCCTTTGCAGCAAGACGGTCCAGTTTGCTCTGCAAACCCTTCAACTGCTCGAGGGTCTTCGTGTCAGTTGCTTCGAACTCCTTCAGCATTTTCCGCAGCTCGACCTTCTTCCCCTTGTTGACTGTACGACGTTTCTCCGAAAGTCTGACTCTGCGAACCGCGCCCTGATGTTGTGGCATGCCTTAGAATTCGATCAAATAAGTAGAAATTCAACACTTGAGGCCCGGCATACGCCTGAGCACCCACTATCCCTGCTGCCTGAAATTTGGCTTGCAAGAAACGCCGACATATCGGAGAGAGTTCACAGGAATTGGGCACTTGACAGGAGCAGGCTAATGAGCTATCTTCGTTCGGCTGTTCATACCTTCGTCAAGTTTCCCTCTGCCAAGGCTCATCTCACGTGCATTGAAGGATTTCAGGTGGTAACGATGGCACAACATCTACCCTTAGTTTTACTCTTTGATCGCCTTCGCCGCACGCTCCCCTGGACTATTTTGATTCTTGCATGGGCGGCGATCATCCCAATTGCCGCCTTTGCACAAATGCCAGGGCATTGGCAGCGAGTATTCGCCGCAAAAAATTGGCAGCCGAAAAACATTGCATTCTATGATTCGGCTTACGGGATCATCCTCGCAGACTCTACGCACCTCTGGCGAAGTGGGACCATTCGCACAACCGACGCTGGAGCAACCTGGCAACTCCACAGCTTTCTCGACACTGGCAACTTCTCATTCCCTCGCGATGCGTATCACGTATTTGATCTTCCCACGCGCTCAGATGTGTACGCCATTGAATCGGCATATCGTGGATTAATCTCCCACGATAGTGGACTGACCTGGACTGTAATTGCTTATCCAAATCTTGTGCACATCCGACCACAATTTGTTGGCGCGCGAGTCTTTGCGAACGGGCAGGGATTCTGCACAGCAATTCTTGACAGCGGTTCAGCGCTTGCTATCTATATCGAAAAGACAGTGGATTCGGCAAGCAGTTTTTTTAGGACAGCATTCGAAGGGCAACCTGCATTCGCAGGTATACTCGATGCCGTGTACTTCGATACACTCGAATTTTGGCTTTCGGATGCGATCGGCAAAGCGCTGCACACAACGAATGGCGGCAAGACTTGGGAGATCAAGACGATATTCGATTCGCTTGCAAATGCCCGCACTTGCTACATATCCACCACGTCCGACCGGTCGCATTTCTACGTCCTGGTCTATACTAATATGGGTGTATTTGATAAAGTCGCCGAACCGGATTTTGCAGTGACTACTGATGCGGGCTCAACCTGGAGGATCGATTCGTCGCTAGGCGGTGCGCGAATGTATCGACTCGTAGCGCAGACTCCAGACAAGATATGGGCCTTTGTTGGACATTCGCAGTGGGTCGCATCTGCTGATCTCGCATCAGTCCCAACCGGCTTCAACCAACAGTTTGCCGACTCACTCTTCTACTCTTCCGATGGGGGGCGCTCCTGGTTCAAGGATTCGACGACATTTATCGGTGATACACTCGCAGAGATGTGCTGGCCGGATTCTGCGCATGGCTATATAACCGCATGGTGCGACAGGACGATGTTCGTTTATCGCTATGTCTCGAACTCGGCGAGGGTTGAGCCTCCACCTGAAGCGTTAACCACGACGCAGCTCCGAATTCTGAATTCGCCGGTTGCGGATGTGCTTTCGTTTGAGTCTCAAGCTTCGGGGAATGCCACAATACGGGTCTTCGATCTTCTGGGTCGCGAGCGAAAGGAGGAGTCACGAAGACTTACTTCACCCTCACGGACTGATCTTGCTGTCGGGGATCTCGAACCAGGCTATTACTTGCTCAATCTTTCGATCGGAGCGCGGAGAATCTCGACTGGATTCATCAAGCGATAATAGAATTCTCGCCGCGTCTGTAGAAAAAAGAGGACTCGGATTAACCGCCTCCGAATGATAAAATTACTCACAGCAGGAACAATAATACATCTTATTGATGTTTTATAGTCGTTCAACCTAAGTTGGGTCAAAATGGATGGTCCTAGCCAATCCGCACGATTTTCTACTTGCTTGGAATTACCCAAAGCTGCTTTTCTGCAATTTCGCTTCAACCATCTGTCTCAACCTCCCTGCAAATGAACATCTCCAACCCCCATAGCCAGCAAATTGCCGATTTTGCCTTGGAAACAGCATCTTAGTTTTCTGTGAGAATGAGAATTATGAATAAAGTTTTCACACACGCTAGGGTAGGGATGGGGAACAAGTAGCAGTAGAAGGGAGAATGAAAAAGTCATGATATCTAAGGGGTTCAATCTTGAATTACGCCCTGTTCCCCGTTCCCTGTTCCCTTTGCACCCAAAAACTAATCTGCCACTCTTCCGCTTGTTGAGGGTTCACAAATAAGAGAATACATGGAGATTCTTCTCACCGGGGCTACGGGGTTTGTTGGGTCGCATATTGCCGACCGTTTGATTGCAGGTGGACATCAGGTGCGGGCGCTTACGCGCAGGTCGTCGAGCTTGAAGTGGCTTGAGGGCAAACCGCTCGAGGTGGTCGGCGGCAATATGCTTGAGCCGGAGTCGCTACGGGAGGCGATGTCAGGAGTTGGGGCTGTCGTGCATGTAGCCGGAGTGACAGCCGCACGCGATCGCCAGGGTTATTTCGAAGGTAACCAACTCGCAACACGAGGGCTGCTCGAGGCCGCGCGTGATTATGCCCCAACATTAAAGCAGTTCATTCTTTGTTCAAGTCAGACTGCCGTCGGGCCATCGATGGATGGCGAACCGGTGACGGAGCTAACGCCGCCGCATCCGATCACTTCCTATGGCGCTTCAAAACGGGCTGCCGAAGAAGAAGGCGAGCGCGCTCGTAAAGATTTTCCTGTAACGATCCTTCGCCTTGCTGCGGTCTACGGCCCGCGCGATACGGCGATCCTGACGTTCTTTCAGACCGTGAACAAAGGTTTGAAGCCACTGATCGGGATGAAGGATAAGAAGGTCAATCTCGTTCATGTATATGATGCCGCGCGATCGGTCGAACTTGCGCTCGAACACGATCGCGCCAAGAATGAGACATACATGATCGGCAGCGAAGAGCAGTACACCTGGCGTGAAGTCTCGCACCTGACCTCGGAAATTCTGCAGCGAAAAGGCTTCACGATCAAACTTCCGCACACACTCGTCTATGGAGTAGCAGGAATTTCAGAATTTTTTAGTATGTTCCAGAAAAAGCCTAGCGTCCTCAATTGGGAAAAAGGACGCGACATGGTGCAGTCTGGTTGGACATGCAGCGTGGAAAAGGCAAAACGTGAAATGGGTTATACCCAACAAGTGTCTCTCGAGGAAGGTATTCGGATCACATGCGACTGGTATCGCGAACATTCCTGGCTATGAAACATCAACTTCTCTTCACGCTCCTAGCTCTCGGAATTCTCGGTTGTATTGAGTCAAATTCTGCAAACGCGCAGGATTACAGAATGCGCCGGACGAATTCGGTCGGTCATTGGGTAATGAACATCGAGAACGAGGGCCACTTCTACAATGCCGATGACTCGGTCTTCCATCCCAGGTTTCCCGGAGCTTACTGGCAGAATCCGCAAGGCGGAATTGATACTCTGATTTTTGGAGGAGGGATTTGGATTGCAGCGAAGCGTCGAGTCGCGGGGCAACTGCAAGCGGCAGTAAGTTATAGCTACGAGCCAAATAGGGCATTCGACATTTTCGTACCTGGCAGCACAATCAACGATGGGATTTATGGTGACACAAGCCAACCCGCGCGAGAGAGGTACAAGGTTTATCGCTCCACCGACCAGACACTCCCTGTGTGGCCCGTTCGATTGACATCTACTGGCCCGCATTATATCGATGATGTTTCTCAGCGAGTAAGCGCAGGTCCGCCATTCGTGGTCGGTGACGAAGATCTCTTTGCTATTTACAAAGACTCCGATCCGAATCAATACCTGGCGACGAATACGCTGCTTGCAGCCGGAGTGGAAGTTCGGAGTCAGCTAAGCTTTTGGCGGACCGGCCATGGAGCAGATGTGGTGATCGTTCGCAACGAGATCATCCACACTGCTGCTGACACACTCTTTGATCCTGTCGTTGGGTTGGCACTCGATGGCGACATCAATAAACCAGACGATGATAGGCTCCAGGGAGTTTCGAATGAGGCCGTGCATGGAGCGGTTTTTTACACCGACCAGAGTACCACGGATCCATATCTGGGAGTAGTAATGCTTTCGGGGCAGCACAATTCGCATCGTCAGGATGCAGGTCTGACCACTCTTAAGTATTGGAACATAAACGAAGACCCGGTAAATGATACGGATCGTTTTAACTTCCTGACTTCGGGAGCATGGGACTCACGCACAAGCGCAGTCGGTGACGCCCGACTTCTGATGGCCAGTGCGAGCCATGAGATGTTACTGGGCTTTGATACGCTCTATTTCGATTATGCTCTGTACGCGGTCCCTTCTTCCGGTAAGCCCGCACTCGACCCAACGGACTCCGCAAGGGTCCTGCATTTTGCCGAAGAGATCTCGAATGATTATGGAACCGGGAAGCTCTCGCATTTAAATGGTGTTCCAATGCAGGGATCGGTGAGTAGTTTTTCGGTTTACCCGAATCCGGCGAGAGATTGGACAACTGTTACATTATCTTCACAGAAGTCCGAAATCGTCCGACTTTTTGATATCATGGGAAGGGAAGTTGGCGACTTCGTTTCTCAATCGGGAAGAGCAAATATTGATTTGAGAGGCCTTGCCACAGGGAGCTATTTTCTGCGTGTGCCAGGCGAGAGCTCAGCGGCGGTCATTGACCACCTACATTGAGTGAGACGGGATATGTGTCTTTTTAGAACTCAGAGGCTAGTCAATCCGACAATGGGACAAATAGGCGAGCGTGAAATCTGCGAAAATCATTTGATTTTGGCCAATTTTTCGGTTGGCATAGATCTTCGTATCTTCTTAATCGGCAAACTAAACAAGAGACTCACCTGAAGCGCAAGCTTCTCACGAGAGCACCGGGAGGGCAAACCTGGTGCTCATTTTTTTTACCCAATTTTAATCCTGCGTTTCGTCCGGGTTTGGCTGTTGGGCGGAGGATTCGAGGACTCTAAATTCAACTCGGCGATTCTGTGAGCGGCCCTCTTCGGTGTCGTTCGTTGCGAGTGGCTTCGTAGGTCCGAATGCTGCAATCGTGAGCCTGGACTTCTCGACGCCTGCCTTCAGTAGATAGTCGCGGACTGCCTGTGCTCGGTCCTTTGAAAGTGTCAGATTGTGCTCTTTGCTTCCAACTGAGTCGGTATGGCCTTCGATCGAGATCTTCATGACAGGATCCTGATCAAGCAGCGTTTTAAGATGATCCAATTCCGGAAAGGAATTGGGCAGTAGCGTTGCTTTGTCGGTCTCGAAGAATATGCTGTTGAGCCGGACAAGAGCACCCTTCTTGATCGGCGTCAGAACGAGGTTGCGTTCAATTGCTTCAAACTCTTTTAAATCGGAAAGATCGATATGCTCGGAAGTAGGCGCGAACCCCTTCTTCTGCGCACGAATCCCATAGAGAGCGCCTGCTGGTAGCGTAAGCTGGTAGTCTCCGGTAGTAGGATCACTGCGGGCAGATCCAAGCTGCTTGCCGTCTGAGAGGCGCTCGTATCGGATCCTTGCTGCGACTGGGTGACCTTCGTTATCCAAAACGTGACCGTGAATGAGCGCGACGACACTCGCCTTCTGCTTTGCGACGCGCGCGCGGAAGATGTCTGTCTGCTCATTCAAGTTTGGTCGCCAGACAAAATAGGCGTACTCGCCTCTGGCGTCCTCGGTGTAGTAGAGTGTTCTTCCAGGATGATTGATCGATGGTCCAAGATTCTCTGGTATGGACCAGCTCTTCCATGAGTCATCAAGACGCACGCTGCGATAGACGTCGACATCACCGTAGCCATTCGGCCGATCGCTCGAGAAGTAAAGTGTGCGATTATCCGTAGCGAGAAATGGCGTCATTTCGGAATACGGCGAATTGATCTTCGAGCCAAGCCAAAGCGGCTCCGACCACCGATTCCGCGGTTCGTCCAGGAAGCTCACGTAAAGATCGCGCTGACCCATCGTGGAATCGCGTTCGACCGACATGACAAGTGTCTTCTGGTCCGGACCAAACGAATAATCAGTAAACGTGCCGCGTACTCTAAGACTGTCAATGTGGATCGACTTTGGCTCCGACCATCCGTCCTTCGTTCGATGAGATACGTAGATCCGATCTTCTGGAGGAGTGATCTCCTGCATCTTGCCCATCAGGTAGAGCGTGTTGTTATCGGGGGCAATGCTCGTAACAGCAATGCCATATCGGCTCGAAAGCGCGCCTCCGATGATCTCTGCCGGACCGAATCCCGATTCGTCGCCCTGGACGCTTCGCCAGATGTCGACAACGATCGAGCTATCGAGTCCATACCTCGGCCGTGCGAAATAGAGAGTTTTGCCATCGGAGCTAATGACGGGAGCGAGCTCGCTTTGTTCGGAATTGATGTTGCGCGAAAGCCTCTCAGGCGGCTTTTGTGCAAAGAGATCTATCGGAAGAATGAGAACGAGGAGTACTATGAGGGGGCGAAGTTTCATGGAGGGTACAACCAGAGTGCTTTTCGGGGAGTTCGAGGCTTGTGAAAGTCGCAAGCGCATTAGATAAGAACAAACTTATTAACCGCTCCACAAGTTTTTGACGTACGTGCTCTGCTTCGGCACGCTCAGCCTAAAATTCCTAACGATCCTGATGCGTAGATCCCTTCGTAGCCTCGACTCTAATTTCGTCCTGACTGCTCTCCGCCTGACTGTCGTGGCATTGCTCGTTCTTCTTGGAAGTGCTACGCTCACACCCGCTCAAACCAACGACACCAGAGGCGCTGTGACGCACTCCGGTACGTGGCAGGGTGGCAAGGCGAAGACTGTCAGGCACCACCGTCACCGCAGGCATCATAAGCACATGGTCCAACCCCTCTCTCATGGAAGGATGCACATGCCGCCTCCAGGATCAAATGGGGAAGAGCCAAACACGGATTGGTACCGCAAGAGAGCATGGCCGAACACCGAGATCGATCCCGAGCAGTATCCTGCCGCAGTAAAGGCAGCACAATCGATTCCGATCTGGGGTCAATCTGGGAAAAATCAGACATTAGCGGACCCTGCTGTATGGCAGATGATCGGGCCGAACTCGATCGGTGGTCGAGTCTCCGCGCTTGCTGTCGATCCGAAAGATTCGAATGTGTTTTATGCAGGCGCCGCAAATGGTGGCGTCTGGAGAACGCTCGATCATGGCAAGAACTGGTTATGCATCACCGATACATTCGCAGCGCTTTCAACAGGAGCGATCACGATCGATCCCAACAACACGAACATCATCTACCTCGGCCAGGGCGAGTGTGATTTCAGCGCAGATTCTTATCCAGGTAACGGTCTCTGGCGCTCGACAGATCGTGGCGCAACTTGGGCCTATCTTGGCTTGGCAAAGACACGTTATATCGCAAAGATCCTGATCGATCCATCCGATGCCAATACTCTTTACGTTGCCGCGCCGGGATTACCAGGAAGCAACTCGGCAGGAGATACCAACCGCGGTGTTTATAAATCTACGGATGGTGGATTGACGTGGCTGAAATCATTGTCTCGTTCGACCACTGCCAAGAATGCTACAACACTGCCTGTTATTGATCTTGCCATGAATCCGCATGACCGTACTGACCTTGTAGCGTTCGCGATGGATGTGCGTGGAATCAATTCTGCAGGCGGTACCATGACTGGTCTCTGGCATACAACCAATGCTGGTACGGTTTGGCGCAGGATTGATACGATCCCGGGTATTGGCCTGCCGAACGGAGTTACTACTAAATATCTTAGTCGTGGCGCACTTGCATGGATCGACTCAAGTGGAACAAGTTTGTTGTATGCCGCAGTAAGTGTTTCGGGCGCAAATGTCGTAACAGGGCTCAGACTCGATGTCAATTTCTATGGATTATATCGTTCAATCGATCCTGATCACGCATGGACGAAACTTCAGGACTCCAGCTTGCGGATGCCCTACGGTGTGATCGGACCGGACAGCACTGATATTCTCTATAGACAGGGCGATTATAATTTTTATCTCGCAGCGAATCCCTGGCATCCGAATGAACTCTACATCGGGGGCATCGACGTACAGCGCTCCACGGATTACGGTCGCACATTCCACGACATCACGATCGGGTATCCGAGATATTTCCGGAATGACCGAACTCAGCATAGCGACCAGCATGCACTAGCGTTTACTCCAGCTACAACAGGAGATGATCTATTGCTAGGAAGCGATGGCGGAGTCTTCAGTACACGTGACTTTGGGACGACGTGGGAGCAACTCAAAGGCCTGCCGATCACGATGTTCTATGGTATTGAAGGCTGGTGGCCCGTGATGGACCATATGGCTCCCATCACTGATCCCACGCAACTCAAGCTCTTCGGAGGTACCCAGGATAATGGTACTGTCGCACATGGCTTTAGTGCAAACTCTGATTGGGATTGGATCAATCGCGGCGATGGAGGTCGAGCAGTCGCAAGTATGTTGGACAGTAATAAACTGTTCACCTCACAGCAATTGGGAGGTCTTGCCTATCGGGATGGACTCGATTCGCTTCAACCCAATCTTGCTTACGATCTTTACGGACTAAGCCCGGATAATTATAACTCAAAGTGGCATTGGTTCAGCTATCAGTTGCTCAAAGCCCCGAATCGCCTGACGGATACAACGGAGGTAACTGCATTTATCGCGCCGATGGTGCTTGACCAGATAACAGGAAAAGATATTTACACTGCTCGCGTCCACATCTATCACGCGAAGTTCGATTTCGTGAACAAGAGCGTTTCGTGGTCCAAATGGTCACCAGTCATTGGCGGGAAGGCATCAAATCCAAAAGACTGGACCTGGGGCGATATTGAATGCATGGCGGTTGGTCCACATGATGCAGTTGGTCGGCCAATTCTTTGGGCTGGGGGAGCTGGCGATGGCGCAGTCAGTCTCTGGCGCACGACTGTCAATACTCTGCTATCCCCCGACTCTGCACCTACGTGGATCAGAGTTACTGGTGGACTGCCAGCGAATTATGTCTCCTCGATCGCGCCTGATCGTTCTGATTCACTCGTTGCGTTCGCTTCTGTTTTTGGTTATGCTTCTGGTCATGTATTCAAGACCACTGATGGTGGAAAGACGTGGAAGAGCATCTCAGGCAATCTACCGAACATTTCAGTTAACACGATCCTGATCGATACGCTAGCAGAGCAGGGCGATCCGAAGGCACGCAACAATTGCATCTTTGCGGCCACGGATGTTGGCGTGTTTGTCACCGTCGATGGAGGAAAAGATTGGTATCGCTACGGTGCGCACATGCCAGCCATGATCGTCCATGATATCAAGCAGTACAAACAGTGGCTTGTCGCAGCGACTGACGGGCGCTCTGCGTGGGCGGTGAAGATCGATGGTGTGTTTGCCTATGAATCGGGTGTTGCGAAGCAGACACCCAACACATCCGATCAACTTCGTATCACGCAAACGTGGCCCGAGCCTGTTGCATCCGGGCAAAACCTTCATCTCGCTGTTGAGGGTGCAAAGGATAACCAGGTACTCGATATTGAGTTGGTGGAAGCTGCTTCAGGAAAGATTCTGTCGGTACAGCATCACACAGGAGCCGCTAAGCTGCAACTCGCGTTGCCTTCAGGTTTGGCATCCGGTGTATATTTCATTCGACTGCTCTCTCGAGGTGCGATCGTTTCCTCGAGATCGATCACCGTTCTCAGGTGAGGACTAACCCTGATGACTTGACATCTTGTTTGCCCTCATGAACACCCTCAAACAGATCAGCCGAATGTGGCTCCCATCTGGCTGCCTCTTTGTGCTCTTTCTGGGTCCGGCCCTCCCTTGCGTGGCTCAAGAGGTGAAGCCTAAGGTGGTCCTGCCGAAGGAAGTCGTGCCTAAAGAGGAGCGATACACGCTGCGCTATAAACCGCAGTTGGGGACGACTCTGTACGATGCCGAAACTGTCGTCACACACACGCTTGAGAATGGCGACAAATTTCCAATCATCAGCAGGGCGCAACTGGTATGGAAGAACATAGCGGTCGATCTGAAGAAGGGCATTTGGACCTTCGACCGATACTACGGACGCCTGAGTACGATCGATCGAGATACCACTATCAAGGAAATTGGATCGATCAATAAAGTGTCACGGCTGACGTTCAGCATGGACGGACAGGAAATCCATCAGGAAGTGATCGACACAGCAATTCTCAGCGAAGATGCCCAATTCCTTTCCTATTTTTTCCGGGCACCGCGAATGATGCTCCCGCTGCCGCTGGCTCTTGTTACGTATGGTGCAAGCTGGATGGATGATCGTATTGATACCGTCATCGTTCCTGGAGGTAGATTCCGATATAGTATTCACTATATCTATGAATTCGACGGTGTAAAGGATACCCTTGGAGGGACCGCAGCAATCATTACATCTGTGCAGACCGGTACCTTTAGCGGGATGCAGCAGCGAGTGGGGGAGCAACAACTACTCTTTAATGGTCCGATTACTGGGAGGGATACGACTTATCTAAATCTCCTGACGGGAAGAATCGTCAGGAGAGATAGTTATGTAAACATCCCGGTCCATGTCCAAACAGAACATGGTCTCCCTTCCTCGGACATTCTCGACGTCCACTCAAGCTACGTGCTGAACCGCTCGAATATTCGGTCAACAGGTCTCAAGCGCGGAGACTGAGAAGAAGCCTAGCCCAGGTGCGCCTGGATCTGAACGTACTGCGGGATCATTACGCGTTCCGTTGTGGCCTTCTTCTTTTTCTTGGCAGCAGTAGTGATTGTGCGAGGGAATTGGCCGTCCGGCACATCGGTGCTCTTTACGATCGAGAAGCTTTTCGCGCTAACCCCGTTCGAAAGCAGGAAGGAAGTGATCGCATTGCTGCGCCCTGCAGCGAGTTGCTGCTCCTTCACATCCTTCTTGGGGTTCTTGATCGGATGATCGGGATAGACCGTAATCGTAAGTGTAAGCTTTGGGTTATGCTTTACTTCGTTTACGATCTCGTCAAGCTGAGACAGTGCCGATTGTTCGATCGTAGCGCTTTTCTCCATAAAGACCGGCTGCGACAGAGCGAATGCCTGGCCATCGTGCAGCGGCCTGAGCGACGCATGCAATGGTACTTCCAGATATTTTTCTGTTGCCGGTACTACTACTGTTTCTTCATTGTAGGAGTACTGAGGATGCGTGAACGTCACCCGGTACGTTGTTGCAGGGTGAACGATTGCGGTGAACTTTCCATCGGTGTTCGACCGGGTTGTGGTGACTTTCTCTGTCCCGTTGTAGATGGCAACGGTTGCACCAGAAAGCTTTTGACCATCGCTAGTAACCAGTTCACCTTTAAGAAGGCAAACAGTTTTTTGCAACTGTGCAGTAGCCGGCGTTGAAAGCGCCAGTATCAATATGAGTGAAAACGGCGCAAGGGTGCGCAGGTATCGGATTGAACGCATAGGGCGGTTAATTGTAGAGCTTCTAAAACCAATGCATGAGGAATGGGAAGCCATCTGGGGAGGTAAAATGTTCCTGAGTATAGACTTATGTGCCTTTTTGAGCTTATTTCGCCACTCCTAGGGCCAGCCCGTCCCCAACAGGGACGATAATGCTGAAAAGCCGTTGCTCGTTAGCAAACGACAAATTGAAGGCTTGCACAGAGGTTACACTGAGGTAGTCCGGATCATTTTTGCTGATCGAAGTGTCCGTGATCTTTCCCCAAGCCAGCGCATTATCTCCGGCAATGACCCCACCTGATTTGATCAATTGAAGAGCGTGATCGAGGTAAATTGAATAATTCTCCTTGTCGGCATCAATGAGAATAAAGTCGAAACTGGCAGCTTCGAGCGTTTTAAGAGATTCTGCCGCCGGTCCGACAATGATCTCGACATTCTCAATGCCTTCGGCTGCGAGATTGGTTTTGGCGACCTCAGCATGCATTGGAAGAAATTCGAGCGAAACAACGTGAGACTCCGGACCCATCGCCCGACTCATGATGGCGGCGCTGTAGCCGAAGAGCGTTCCGATATCGAGAGCGCGTTTGGCTTTGATCGCCTTCAGAAAGACTTCAATGAATTTTGCCTGTTCCTCGCTGATCATGATCATTGGGACACCCGCCTCCTTCGCACGAGTACTCATGCGTTCGAGCAGCGCAACTTCGTCTTTCGCGAACAGATCGACGATATAGTTGAATGTCTTTTCTGTTAATGGCGTACCTTTCATGGAGCTACAAAAAATTGGTTTCGAAGATTAGGAGCCGAAAAGAGATTGTTCCTCAGCGCGAAGCCGTGCGGGATTGAGTCCAAAATGCCGCATCGCGAGCGGAGTGATCTCCCTGCCACGCGGCGTTCGGTTTAGAAATCCTTCCTGGATGAGAAAGGGCTCGTAAACTTCTTCGATCGTACCACCTTCTTCGCCAACTGCGACCGCGATCGTGTTCAATCCAACCGGTCCGCCATTGAATTTCTCGATAATCGTAAGCAGAATCCGCTTGTCCATCTCATCCAGACCATGCTGATCCACTTCCAGTGCCTCAAGTGCGATGTGTGCGATCTCCTTCGTGATGCGACCGTCACCCTTGACCTGCGCGAAATCCCGTGTGCGACTCAGCAATCGATTCGCGATACGCGGTGTGCCGCGAGAGCGACGTGCAAGTTCGAAGCTGCCTTCTGGCTCGATCTCAACATTCAAAAGTCGGGCACTTCGCGTTACGATCTTCTGCAACGTGTCGGCACGATAATAATCGAGACGGTTGGTAATGCCAAATCGAGTGCGCAATGGCGCCGAAAGCAGACCAGCGCGGGTGGTAGCTCCAACAAGTGTGAATGGCTTGAGCTCAATCTGGATCGAGCGCGCGCTCGGACCGGAGTCGATCATGATGTCGAGTTTGTAGTCCTCCATCGCGGAATAGAGGTACTCTTCTACGACCGCAGAGAGGCGATGGATCTCATCGATGAAGAGAACATCGCCTTCTTCCAAGGAAGTCAACAGTCCTGCGAGATCGCCAGGGCGTTCGAGAACCGGACCCGACGTAGTCTTAATCGCTGCTCCCATCTCTTGAGCAATGATATGTGCGAGTGTCGTTTTGCCCAGGCCTGGCGGTCCGGTAAACAGTACGTGATCTAGAGCATCGCCGCGCTTTGTGGCTGCCTGGATAAAGATCCGGAGGTTATCGAGTATGCTCTCTTGTCCCACGAACTCCGCAAATGCTTTCGGCCGAAGCGATCTCTCGATATCGGTTTCAGTCCGTTCGGTCGCGAGAGCCCCCGCGCGGTCTGCTGTTGGAGTCGGACGAGGTGTTGGAGATTTTGGCACAACGACTATAAAAGAGCGACAGTTGAGTTTGCTGATTCCAGCGGCAGAACAGCGAGCCGGAGACTATCCTTCCATGACCCAGAGGGGATAACCTCGCCTGATGAATCCTCGGAGCTCGATATTGCCTGTGCGCCACTTGAAACAAGCCGGTGGATCAAAACTGATTTCCGGTTTGCCCCAATGTTCACCAAAATAGAGAAGGAGTGCAGCATCGATGTCGTCATTTTGTCCTGCGGCCACGGACGTCTCGCGCGGCGTAATCGCGAAACGCCGAAGGTGGCGGCTCGCATCATCAAAGACGAAGACCATTCGCATGTAGGTCAATCGGCAAATGATTGAATCCACAAGATAAATATGAAGTGATTTATCGCTGAACGACTGTGTAAGTGAGTCCTGATCAATCTCGCGCATTTGAGCGCCACTGTTTGCGAGCGCCTTCCTGGTGCTATCCAGTGTGATTCCTGGGCGAATGCCGAAGAGTTCGAGCGAGCGCACGCCTTTCGTTGGTGTGGTACCCTTTCGAGCGGGCGAGTGCAACCAAGATTGGTGATGTCTGAGCCCACCTTGACTGTGAGCGGAGCCAGCACCAAAGACAATGATGAACGCACAGATCAGGATGCGCAGGGCAAAAATAAGGTTCATACACCTTGTGAGCTCTGTGATGACTTAGAACTATGATGACCTACGATAGGATGTGAAGTTAGCAGCTCCGGGAATAAGTCGTTAGCATCCGACTTGATTCCATTCCAGAATTCCATTAAAACTGCTAGAAGGCTAAGTCTTACCTCCAGAGACACGCTGTGTGTGAGAAAAAAGTCAGCAGTTCATAAAGACTGCCTCCTGGTCGCTAAATACGGAATCTCTCCTCAGTCCAAAAAGGTTATGAAGCAACAGTTGTGATACGTGCAGTGGGTGCCTTGAAGCCCATGAGTTCAAATCGACCAACCGCAATCCTTTCTTAGATTCTATGTCTCTTGCCTCTGAAGCCCCAACGACCGAAGTAGCCAGTGTCAAAGCACAACGGAAAGAGAAAACGGCGAGCGTTGCCATTGTATTTACTGGTGGGACGATTGCGATGACTGCTACACCTGGGAATGGGATCATTCCGACCCTGGGTGGCAAAGACATCATGGCGCGAATTCCGGAGCTGGAGCAATTCCTGCCGAGCGTCGAGGTCGAAGTTTACGATTTCGCAACACTGCCTGGCCCGCACATTTCACCAGAAATGATGCTGACCCTCGCGGAGTTCGTTCGCGCCATTAGCGAGCGTGTCGATGGCGTGGTGATCACGCATGGTACGGACTCAGTCGAAGAGTGTGCCTACTTTCTGGACCTTGCGATTGCGGACCACAAGCCCATCGTCTTTACTGGCGCAATGCACCCCTCGACAGATGCAGCGTGGGATGGCGGAAAAAATCTGCTCGATGCAATCGGAGTAGCAGCCAGCAAAGAATTTTACGATCAAGGTGTGTTGCTCGTCATGGATGGGACCGTTCACGCCGCAAGCGAAGTGATCAAAGGACACACTACGCGCATTGACACATTCCGCTCTGCGGATTTCGGGCCGCTCGGCATTGTGCACGTGCTCGAACATACTCCTCCGCAGCGAACGCGCTCACCCCATCACAGGCTTTCCATTCCGACGACCGACGATGTCGAGTTGCCGTATGTCGAATTATTGAAGGCTTACTCTGGAATGGACGACCAACTCTTCATTGCATCGATGAAGGCTGGAGCGATGGGGATTGTTGTCGAAGCGATGGGGCAGGGGAATGTGCCGCCAGGGGCAGTCAATGGCATCGCCAGGGCATGTGAAATGGGGATTCCGGTCGTGATCACGTCGCGATGTCCTGCAGGACCCGTTCGTCCCTATTATTCATATCAGGGTGCTGGCAAGGAATTACGCAGGCTTGGATGTCTCTTCTCACCATACGTAACGGGACCGAAGGCACGCATTAAACTGATGCTTGCACTCGCGGCTGGTTATTCGAAAGAAAAGCTGCTGGAGATTTTCCCGTGCTGATGAGGTCGCCTTAACCACTGCAATCATTTATGGTACCTCGACGATTGCTCCTCACACTCTCGGTCACGCTTCTTGTGTTGCTGATGGCCTCAGCAGCAGAGGCGCAGCGCTCTTGCGTGTTCCTTGATTTCCCCGTATCAACCTTTGCAACCGCGCATCGCCCGTCAGCACAGCTTCTGCGGCTCTGGAAGAAACCAGGCGTTGAAGTGCTATCCCTCGCGAACAATGCGCCGGATTTTCCGAACATTAATATCACGAAGGATTTCACTAAACCCCAGAATGAGCCATCCATATCTGTTCGTCCAGGACATCCAGAACTTCTGGTCGCAGGTGCGAATGATTTCCGGTCGGATAATGTGCTCTGGTCATACAACTCCACAGATGGTGGACTTAACTGGAATGCACAACCATTACCGACGTTCGGAGATCTTCAATTTGCGACCGATCCAGCCGTTAACTTCGCGGCAAGCGACACCGT
>Ga0207148_1061_pt1 | contig 26788 bp, 22 predicted proteins | sample Alteio_BWMinHeat_34_FD_153558 | JGI IMG/M metagenome (GOLD analysis project Ga0207148, IMG submission 153558) | Enriched cells from forest soil in Barre Woods Harvard Forest LTER site, Petersham, Massachusetts, United States -... | ecosystem: Environmental > Terrestrial > Soil > Temperate forest >... | reverse complement strand
CCTGATCGAGACACAGCAACTCTCAGAGCAGCTCGAGTTGCTTAAGAAGACTGAGGCCGAGGAATACAAGCTGGAAAACATACTCGTGGGCCGAAGTTCACAAATGATTGAGATCTACAAGACGATCGGCAGTGTGACGCGCTCACGGGTTACGGTACTCATCGAAGGCGAGTCCGGAACAGGCAAAGAGCTTATTGCTCGCGCCATTCACTTCAACTCACCGTGGAAAGACGAGCCGTTTATCGCCGTCAACTGCACAGCGCTTGTCGAAACGCTCCTCGAGTCCGAACTCTTCGGTCATATGAAGGGCTCGTTCACGGGCGCGAATGCCGATAAGCGTGGCAAGTTCGAACTTGCGCGCGGCGGTACGATCTTCCTGGACGAAATTGGAGAGATTTCTCAGACGCTGCAGGTAAAACTGCTGCGTGTATTGCAAGAGCGGGAGTTCGAACGCGTTGGAGGTGAAAAGACACTTCCGATGAACGCCCGAATCATTGCGGCAACGAACCGCAACCTGAAGAAGGAAGTCGATGAAGGTCGATTCCGCGAAGACCTCTACTATCGTCTGAATGTCGTTTCGATCAAAGCCCCTCCGCTTCGCGAGCGCAAGGAAGACATTCCGATCCTCGTTACAAGTCTCCTGCGGCGCATCAATGAAGAGCTTCATACGAAGGTCCTCAAAGTCAGCGCCATTGCGATGGAGCGCATTCAAAAGCACGACTGGTCAGGCAATGTTCGTGAGTTGGAGAATGTGCTCACTCGCGCTGTCGTGCTTTCGAAATCGGATGTGATCGAGGAATCAGTTCTGCCGCGTGGCCCCTCGGAACACACGGGACCAACGAACCACTACGAATGGAACCGATCGCTCTCGGATGTCGAACGCGAGCATATCTCAAGAGTCCTCGAAGCCGTCCATGGCAACCGAACGGAAGCAGCTCGTATCCTCGGTATCTCGAAGCCGACGATTTATGCAAAGCTCCCAGCCGCAAAGCACGACGAGAAGGCGGAATAGACTTGAGGTTTGGAGATCGGGGTTGAACCCACCTAGGAGGCCCCTCATGCCAGCGCCAGAGCGGGCGACGACAACAGATATTCGATAACATCCGAGGCTGTATAGACCCGTGTGCCATTTTTGAAATAGTGCTTCAAGCGCTTCAGCGAATCGCCGGCTGTGACAAGTGCCTTCTCGATGTACCCCGAAGATTGCTCCTGCGCAAGACCGACATTGGCCATGAGCGCATTGCACAAGCACTTGCGCCCGACAGTGTCTTCCAGCTTTCCACCTTTTCGAATGTAAGCCCCAATCGGTTCTCCTGGACAGCGGTAGCCGATCCTGCCGTCGCTCTTTTTGTAGGCCTGGCGTAGAAATCCTAGCTGACATAGCCTCGGCCGCTCTTCATAGACCGCCGCGTCGGAAAGGGTGCCGGAGAGTTGCACTACCTTAAATGGAAATCCCGTAGGCGAAGCAAGCGGGTCGGTAAACACCTCGACCTCACGATTGGCTAGCTCCTCGAGAGTCCGATTACGGAGATCCTTATCAAGTCCTGATTCCGCACAAAAGGCAAAGTCGGTTCCGACCTGAATACCGGCGGCGCAAAGCGCTAGTGCTGCACTCAATTGCTCCGGACTCGCGCAGTCCCCGGCTAGCCAAAACGGTAATCCCAACGTCTTTATCTTATCGATGTTGGCACTGTCTCGAGGTCCGTAAATCGGCTGGCCGGATTCAGAGAGCTTCATCTGTCCGCGCGGCGGAGCATTATGTCCGCCCGCGATGGCGCTCTCGATGATCAACCCATCAATGCGACCGGTAGCCTTCTGGACGAGCACCTGAGCCAGAACATCCGAAGAAACGATGGCGAGAAACTTCGGCCTCCGCAATGCTGGCAATTGCTCTCCAAAGATGCGCCTGGGATCAAGGGTGATACGAATATCTTCATCGGATGCTGCCCCTTCCACATGAAGCTTGAGTGTGGCGACTTCATGCCTGGCAAGCTTATCGAGTACCCCAGGGATTTCTCGAGGTATGCCTGCTCCCATGAGGACATAGTCAACATCGGCAAGCATTGCTCCGTAGAGCGACGCAAGATTCGGCAACTGGACTTTTTCGAGAAGATTTATCCCAACGATTCCATCGTGACCTTCCTTGGCCAAATACACTTCACAGAAATTTGCCGCGACGGTCAATTTGATAAGATCATCGCTCGCATCGAGAGTGAACGCCTGCACGCCGCGGAGGGCTTTGCGACCGCTGGCTCGTCGCAGGTTGAAATGCTCGTGCAAAATATCTTCCCCAACGGATGGGACAGGAAAGTGCTCGAGGGCTCGGCGAAGATGTCCGCCCGCATCGCCTTGCTGCAACCGCTGGGCGAACACAACATTCAGGCTGGTACCGGAGACGACGCCCAGTTGCCCCTTCCGCGAAACGGCCCGCGCCAATTGCCAACCTGAGATCGCGACTCCCATTCCACCTTGAATAATTCTAGGCCAGCTTACAGTCCCCATCTTCACCTTTCCCCGCATCATAAACAGTAAGTATGTTTGCTCACCGTTAGAACGGCGAAGCATTCTCTGAAAATCGTTGATAGTTCGTACAACTTCTGCGCCTAGTAACTCATCGCACTCCGTTCGTCATTGCAACTCTGTTTGAGCCGACGACATGCAAAGCGGGGACAGGTTTGCAAATCCGCTCGAAGTGAGATGTGAAGTGTCTCAGCACTGGTGGTTCGTAGGCAATGCGAAGTCCGGGAAGATGATCCCGATCTACATATACTTCGCAGACGGCTTCGGCAACATAGTCTATATGACTTTGGGTATAGACACGACGAGGGATCGCAAGTCTGACTAGCTCCATTGGAGAAGGAAGCAGAGACCCATTGGAATCGTATTTACCGAACATTACACTTCCGACCTCTACTGACCTGATCCCCGCTTGCTCATAGAGTGCGCAAACGATGGACTGGCCAGGATACTCCGAGACTGGGATGTGCGGAGCAAATCGCTTCGCATCAAGATAGACCGCGTGTCCGCCTGTCGGCCGCATAATCGGTACGCCCTGCGCTTCGAGGGCATCACCCAAATATTGCACGGAACGCAGACGATATGCAAGATAGGACTCGTCAAGCACTTCAACAAGCCCGATCGCGATTGCTTCAAGATCGCGACGTGCGAGTCCTCCGTAGGTTGTGAATCCTTCGGTGACAATCAGTACGTTGCGCGCTTTCATTGCAAGCGCATCATCATTCATCGCCAGGAAACCACCGGTGTTGACAAGTCCATCCTTCTTGGTACTCATTGTGCATCCATCTGCGTACGAGAACATTTCCTGTGCTATCTTTTTGACTGGTACGTCGGCGTAGCCCTTTTCACGGAGTTTGATAAACATCGCGTTCTCTGCGAATCGGCACGCATCCAGGAAGAAGGGAATGCCATGGGAGTGAGCGATACGACTCACTTCTCGAATATTCCTCATGGAGACCGGCTGCCCACCACCAGTATTGTTCGTGACGGTGAGCATTACGAGGGGCACGTTAGCCGGCCGTGCCTGAAAAATCAATGCTTCGAGCGCGTCGACGTCCATTCCTCCTTTGAAGTCTGCGATCACTTCAGGCCGGATTCCGAGTGGATCCGGGAGATCGACCGCCGCGGCACCTGAGTCTTCAATGTTTGCGCGAGTCGTATCGAAATGCGTATTGTTTGGAATGATCTTGCCAACTCCCCCAACGAGGCTGAAGAGGATCCTTTCCGCCGCTCGTCCCTGGTGTGTTGGGATCACGTGCTTGAAGCCGGTAATATCCTGGACCACCTTTTCGAACTTGTAGTAGCTGCGTGAGCCGGCATAGGCCTCGTCTCCATCCATGAGAGCAGACCATTGCTTCGCACTCATCGCGGTTGTGCCACTATCGGTGAGAAGATCGATCAGGACATCGTCAGAATGTAATAGAAAGGGATTATAGTGAGCAAGTTGCAGGAGCTCTTCGCGCTCCTCGCGAGTGGTAAAGCGCAATTGCTCGACCATCTTGATCTTGAAGGGCTCGATGATCGTCTTCATGCAGGTTCGTTAGTGCAATTAACAAGTAGATGAGTAACGAGATGACAGAACCGAGACGTGTGTCGCTTGTTGCTATCCCTCGTTACTCAAGATTTCTTTCCTCTCCCGTTCTCTCTTCAGCGAGTGGTTGCTGGCTTTGCCCAGAATGTTTTCCCAACTAGCGGAGCGACGAGACAGAAGTTCAGTATACCAGCCAGCAGTGGAACAAAGCCTATGATACCGACAATGGCACCAGCATCTCCCCAAAAGCCCCACCAAATAAGAAAAAGCCCAAGCACTACGCGAAGTGTTCGTCCAACAGTACCTCTCATGAAATCAATGAAGCTACCCATAGTTTTCCCGAGTTAATTTGCAATTCATTGCCTGAGCCTTACTCGACTTCAGCTTGAAATATCGATTCCCTTCAAGGCCCTAGCTAATCCACGATGATGATGCTGCAAGCTGCTCGTTATGTCTTTTTTAACGATTCTCGCGGTACGCACTCATGAAAGCATCAAATCCAACTTCCTCGATTGCGTCCACGACCAGAGGAAAGTAGCGGTCAAGCGCGCACTCAACCTCGGCACGGTCCGCACATTTGGCTGCATTGCCATATGTGCACGTTCGGCAAACATTCACTCTTAGCGATTGGGCATAATCTTCATAGCGATCGCTTTTCACACGTGAAACAGCGGTAACGACCTTGTCAAAGTATAGATCGAACGGACAGATCTTCCCACCCCCAATCCGACAATTGCCGAACTGATCGGCATCAATGCAGTGCACGCACACTTTTTCTTTGATATAGTCGCGATAGCCTTCTAGTGCGGAATTCGACATGGTATGCCTCCCTTTCCAGTCCTTCACCTCGACGATGTCATCGCCCGCCGATGAATCACCACTTCTAATCCTAATTAGCGTCAACAGGCATACCCGGAGATCCAACTGGCAGAATTCACTCATTCTTGGCCATACGTGCATTGATCTCCGTTCGGATGGTAAGAATTCTTTACGCACCCGCTAAAAATTTTGTCATGTCGACCTGGCATGTCGTCAACTATTACCCGCGGGAGTGAACAAGTTTAGCAGAATTGATCGACCATGCTGGAGCATCATTGAGCTCTCGAGAGGCACCCAATTCAGTGTTGTGTGGCTCGAACTTATCTATTTCAGACTATTGAGATAAGCAAGGAGTTTATCCAACTCAGCATCTGGGAGATCGACGGGATCCATATTGCCGTCGCGCATCTTCTGCGTTGGGTTCTTGAGCAGCCCGATGATCTTTGCACGATCGAACTTTGTGCCAATCCCGATCAACTTCGGACCTACGTCGGTTCCGTTTGCGTTTTCACCGTGGCAGCCGTCGCAGGAGTTGTTAGCATAAAGCTTCTTCCCCAGCATCGCTTGCGGATCGAGTAACGCGGCATTCTGAGCGGTAAGCGTGCCGCCGGAGAGTTCTGGCGTGAAGGGCGCTTTCATAAATGCCGCAGTCTCCTCGGACTGCTTTGTGAGCTGCTTCGCTACTGCTGGGTCACTTGCATCCTCATGGCCGCTCTGCCACCCAAGGAAAATAAGCGAGCAAATGACGATCGCAAACGAGAACGATGCTACTGGCCGTTTCCACGGTCGACGCTCAAGCTTCCGATCCAGAAACGGCAGCGCAACAAGCAACGCCGCAATGATGCCAGGAATCACAACGATCCCAATGATCGCGGATGCACCATTCCAGTATTTAAGCCACTGAAAGATCGGCAAGTAATACCACTCGGGTCTCGGAAGAAATGACGTATCAGCAGGATTTGCCTTCGGTCCCAACTCCACTGGCGAAAGGTAGGATAGTAATCCAAGCGTACCTACAAGTATCGTCGCGAAGACGATATCCATGATCACCTGCTTGGGATAGAACTGCTCGGTCTGCTGCTTAGGCTCGAATGGGTGTTCGTCCATCGGCCCTGCCGAGCCAGCCTTGCGAAAGAGAAAGATGTGTGCCGCAACAAATGCGAAGATGCAACCTGGGATAAGAAACACATGCGCGACGAAAAAGCGCGAGAGCGTAAGCGTCCCCATCTCGGTGCCGCCTCGCATCAACTCTTTAAGCCAATCACCGATGATCGGTACTTCACCTGCGATGTTAGTGCCGACGGCCGTCGCGAAGAATGCCTTTTGGTCCCATGGCAGGAGATAGCCAGTGAAGGCCATCCCGATCACAAGGGCAAAGAGAATGAGGCCCGAGAGCCAGAGGATTTCGCGCCGGCCTTTGTAGGAGCCGAAGAAGTAGGTCTGAGCCATATGTGCGACAAGCGTCACGACCATCGCACTCGAACCGTACATATGGAGGCTTCGGATAAACGATCCGGCCGTCACCTGCTTAGTGATGTACTCGACAGTCGTATGCGCGTGATCGGCGCTCGCAACGTAATACATCGCGAGAAAGACACCGGTCGCAATCTGCGAAAGCAAGATGTAGAGAAGCCCCGAGCCTAAGACATATGCCCATCGCGCTCCGCCTGGAATCGGCTCGTCGAGCGCTTCACGCGTCAAATGCCGAACACCGGTACGTTGATCAAGCCAGTTGACAAATCGGTTGTTTTGAGATTTCATTGTCATGCCAACTCCTCTTTTATCTTGACTAGCTGCCGGAAGGATTGGTAGCGAACCTGAAGGTGACCATCGACGCTGCGCGATTCGAGTTCATCCATGTCGCGCGGTGGTGGACCAGACATGAGCTTCCCCTCGGTTGTGAAGACGCCGTTGTGACATGGACACTTGAATTGGGTTCCGGTGTCATTCCACTTAACAGCGCAGCCGAGATGAGGACAAACTGAGGTGAGCACGATGAGCTTTCCATCGGCTTTCTTTATCACGTACACTGGCTTTTCAGTGACAACCTTTCTCCAACCATCGACCTGCGTGATCGAAATCGAGCGCTTCTGAGGAATGCTGGTCTCGCTGAAGTCCGACTCGGGACCGAGATCACTCCATGAAGTTGCGGTTGTTGTGCGCATGAGTGGATCGAGTGCGAAGCGAAAGAGCGGGACCGAAAGCATCGCTCCAATGGAAACTGTCCCGATTCCGAAAAACCATCCGAGAAAGGTCCTTCGACCCGTCCGAATAGTCTTATGCTGTGATCCGGCGGACCCGATTGGATGTACGCCGGTCTCTTGGTGAGTATTTATCGCTCTCTGTATTTTGGTATTTTCAATCATCGCCACCGGGACTAGACAGTGTATTCACACTCAAGCTTGCACAATCCTTCTTGTTATTTCTTCTTGAGCGAAGCGAGCCAGACCGTAAGCGTCTTCAACTCTTCTCCGGAGCCGGAGAACTTCTTCATGTGTTTCTTGCCGTTCATCTCCACTTCCTTCATAAGCCACTTTTGCATCCATTCGGAGTCGTGCTTTAGGCCGACACCCGAGAGATCGGGTGGCAGCTTGCCTGGAGGAGTGGCACCGGAGCGGTCGATCCCTTTGGACTCGATCGTGTGGCATTTCGCACACTTCTGGTCTTCGAAGATGTCCTTGCCGGCACTGGCCCCAGTGCCTGAAAGATTGCGAGCTCCTGTAACGATCAAGGCCGCAAGTAATAATGGGATTGCTAATTTTTTCATCGCTATCTAATACAATTGGAACATGTAACTCAAAAACTTCCTCTGAGTATGGACACTTCTATCCTCTCGTTTCCGGACTCCAAAGCCTGGCATGAGCTCTCCGCCGTGTAGGCTCGCGTCGAAGAAAGTGTTGTGACCTTTCTCGTTCGTGCCAACAGGCGGAGTGTTCTTTCAAGCTGAGCTCGTGCAATTACTGAACCCAGCTAATACGCAACTGGAAGGTATTGTCCGCCTGAGTGCCGAGTGTGCTCAGACCATCAGAGCCTGGCATCCTCGAACTCTTTACAGCATATTGACCGATGAGCTGGAGCCCATCGCCAAAGTTATAATTGACGAAGCCCGTAATTTGGGTCTGCTTGTTGTTGTCTTGGGACGTGTTCGGATTAATGAGGTCATAGCGCACACCTACTCCGACCATGTCCGTGATATTGTAATCGCCCTCGGCGAACCAACCACTACTCTTGATATTATCGGCATACGCAAAAGACTTGAGCGTCCAACTATTATCGAGTCCGTTCTCATATCCTGCGAGCAGAAGCGCTCTCGAGATCGGATAACTTGCGAATATCGCCCAACGATTGAACTTGTCGGTCCAGTAGAGCGAATCAATGTTCGAAGTCGCAGTCTTCGGCAAGGAATTGACATTGGTCCCAATGTCAGCCTGGCCATGATAGTAAACCGCCGAAATTCCACCGCCATCTTCCGTCAGAATCTGACTTGCGAAGACTTGGAAGTCGAGCGAATTGGCCGATGGTGCCAAGCCTGATGGCTTCGGGCTGCCTCCTCCAACCGCTGCGAACGGCTTATCTTTCACATCATATGCGTATCCGCTAAACACTGCGGCATGGATCGTTGCTGGGTGATCCTTAATAGTGTTGAGCGTATAGCCCAGATCTATCCCGGCCTGCGAGCCGCCAATACCCACGAATGAGGGGATCATTTTGTCTCCAGCAGCCATCGCGGGCAGATCTGTTGCATATCCGGAGGTCATCATAGCACTACCGCTGCTAATGCCTCGGTCCGACGCACCATAGCCTTGATAGCCGCTAATGATACCAGCCCGGGCGGAGAACCAACCGTTCTCCTGGCCAGTATAATATCCGACCGAGGCGGTTGAAACACCCACGGGGAAGCTCATTCCCGATATTCCGTTATTAGTCGGACTCGGCACATTGAACGAAAATTCGGCCTCACTCGAAATGTTCTTGGTCAGCGCGCCGAAGAGCACATAGAGCGATGCTCCGGCAAACTGGAGATTCATATTGTTTATAGCGGCAGAACCAGGAGTTGCCGATGTTGACGATTTGTCGGTCAGAGCGACGTTCAGTCGCGCCGCAATGTAATCGCTCAGGTTGAATACGGAAGCAGTCTTGCCAATCTCGTCCGGCAGACGATAACCAGCCGCGCGGAATTTCCAACCAAATTCGTTTAGTCTAGGAACAACCGAATGGCAGCTCGAACAGGCGAGGCTGTACTTGCGCGCAAAATTCGGCAACGCGCTTGCCGATATCGTCCATCCAGCTATCAGGAGAACGATCATGCTGAGTTTCAGGCTTAGAGAACGCATACGGTTTTGTTGGTTTGTGATTGCATGCACTGGGTCGTTTCAAGAACGCAGGCAACTCGCGTACCTAGGCGACGTTTAGGCCGATTGCACCTCATTTGTAAGCTATTGTTCGCATCGAGCTCCTTCCGAATGGTAAGTTTTTTTTATTGACCGTGTAAAATTTTGACGCAACACAATAGAGCTAGCGTCAATACTTTACCTATTGTGACGCTTAGCGGTGTGTCTAAACTTTTCAGTAAATGAAAGGGGCCTTCGCTCTCGCGAAAGCCCCATTTTGTTCGAGGTTTAGTCAAATGGACCAGGCAACCTGCAGAAACCTAAAGCACGGTCACCGCTAACTCCGATAGTTCTTAGAATCCGAGCACAGCTTGCACGACAAGGCCACTGAATTTTCCGCCGTTGCGAATATCTGTTGTCGGAAAGTCTTTGTACTCTTGTGTGACATATTCTGCCTTCATCATGACGCTCGGGGTGAGGAACCACCCAACGGAGCCGACGATGCGGTTGATCGTTACGTCCACATTGCTTACTGGAAGCGTCGACTTCACTGTGTTGTATCGAGCACCGACCCAAAAGTTTTCTGTAGCACCGAATCGATAGATAACGTCTCCAGCGATTTGCGAAGCCTTTCGGGAAACAGTCTCGCTCACGGTCCGGCCCTTAGCACTTTCATAGGTTCCGAAGACCTCGAGCCCAGCGTACTTGACGAATGGGTTAATCATGAAAGTTGTAACTTGCTCGCTGAAGCCAGGGTTGAAACGTCCCGAGAACGCGTTGCCAGTCGTGCTCGCGGCAGTGTTTTCCATTACGAGGAAGTAATTCGATCCCGTCCGGTCTCCACCGAACAAGGTGCTGCTGGAAGTGCTGCTCTCGCTATAGACGGATCCCGTGAGACGCACTCTAAGATCGTCGCTGAGCTGCTTGTCATAACCGAGCTTTGCGTGGAAAGCAGGGTTGTATTGGTTCGGATTCTTGGTCGCACTATCGATTTTGCTTGACGCTACAACGGTAGGATTGAGCATGCCATCGGTGACGCCGATCATTGCGACAAGACCATTATTGAAAGGATGGTAATAGACCTCAGCTCCGATTTCGGTCGCGAATTCATCCATGATGTAGTTCTCGACGAAGGGGTTGTACATTTCATTGCCCCCATCAGCTCTGCGGAAGTGCTGATCGCCATAATCCACTTCCAAATCGCCGACCTTTAATGTGACGCTCTTCATCACATCATTAATAAAGTCGCTATGGAAAAACGTCATCTTATCCAATTGAAGATATCCGTTCTTCACCCATGACTCATTATGGTGCTTGGACGATAGATATACAGTCACGTTTGCCCGAATGCCATCTTCCAACAGCGCATCAAGTGTCATGTTCGCCATAGCGAGATTGAAGCCGCCCGTCAGCGGATCGAGCAGGGTGGCATTAGTGGAATCTGTTTTGGATGTCTTTACGTATGCGGCTGTATTCTGATCCGCGAGTCCCTGGTAAGACTGCGCAAAGCTGCCGCCGATTCGGAAACGCATGCCCGAGTATGCCGTCGTATCGAACTTGGTCGTTTCGAAGACGTTAATTCCTGTCTTGTCATTCGGACGGAAGAACGGGATGCCTGGCTGTTGTGCCCTTACGGCACCAGAAGCGAGGCACAGGATAATGAGTGCTCCGATAGTCTGTTTCATGGTGTTCTGTGTAGGTTATTGTTAAGTTCGTTTCGTTCTCGATTGCCTTACTTGACAAGGACAAGAGCATAATTCAATGTCAGTGCATCGCCTACCTTCATCGTACCGAGCATAAAGGATGGCCGTTCGATGTTGTATTCTGACAGCTTGATTGGCACGGTACCGCTGCAGCTCACGGAACCATCAGCATTGACGATGGCGGAAGCATTGAGCGTCACGGCGCGAGTTGTTCCGGCGATCGAGAGATTCCCGATGGCTGTAAGCTGGTACTTGTTTCCTCCAGTCGATGCAATCTTGGCCGACGTAAGCTTAAAGATGATCTCTTTGAACTTATCTGCTTTGAGTGCCTCGTAGGCATTGTCGTTCATGCCATCGTGCTCGCTTTTGAGGTTTTGCACTGGCAGAATCATTGTGAGCGCGCTGATCGAACTCAATTCATTTTCGGCCGAAAGACTAATTTGCGCGCTGCTTATGAACGAGTGTGCAGTCATGGTCCAATCGTGCAGGGTCGATGTTCCGTACAAGGTCATGACCGGTTTGCCACCTAGCTTGTAGGCTGTCTGGGCGCTCGAGGGGCTCGTCATTGCGAGCGAAAGCATGAGTGGGATCGCGCACATCCCAAAACGGATTGCCATAGTGTGTTTCATTGCCTGCTTGTCGTTAGTGTGCATGGACGTAGTGTGCATGGACGTTTATTTTGTAAAAATTAGGTTGTACGACAGTGTCATTTCGTCACCGGCTCTGATGACGCCAAAAAACACCGAAGGCCGCTCGACATTGTAGTCCGACATTCTCACATTCTCCATCCCTGTGAATATGATCGATCCATTTTCTGCGACGCGTGAATGCATTTTTAACGTCACAAACTGCGTGACACCAGCGACAGTCAATGTGCCACGTGCCGCAATCACGTACGCATGTTGACCTTGCTGTGCAACACTCGCAGAGATGAGGACAAAAACGATTTCTCTGTAACGATTCGCCTTTAATGCAGCGTAGCAATCATTGTCCATTCCGCGCTCTTCGCCCCTTAAGTTGTAGACGGGCAGGCTGAAGGTAAGCGACTGGATCTCAAGCAAGTTGTTATCGCTTGTGACCATCTTCGCGGAACCCGTGAGTCCGTGAGCTGACATTTTCCAATCTCTGATTGGGGTTGTGCCTGCAAGATTCATCACGACGTCATTGGAAGGGCTGAGTCGATAGACCACCTCTTCTGTTCCGTTCGCAGTGCTCTGCAAGCGCATGCTTTCTCCCTTCGGATTGAGGCGCTGCGGATGGAGTGGAGTAGCGTTCACCGAGATAGCTATCGCAATTAGAAGCGATATGATCACACTCGTTTGAAGGCCGGAAGTACGCATTGTCGTAAGTCGTTGAACTCTGTGTGGGAATGCCTACTGTTCGGCATTTTCCCTTTCGCGTCGGATTAGCGCCACTTCTGTTCCATGTATCAGAAGTGCCGAAATCACGCAATGCCAGCAATTGTGAGGAGAATTACCGTAAGAATTCCTTACGGCCAGCGGGAGATTTTTCCCAATGTAGATGGATTAAGGACCTTCTCACGAATGGTGAGGACCGCTGGAAGGTGCGTCATTATTGAGCTTGACGCGCGTTAACTCTTTGCCTCGACCGACAAGAATTCTTCCCACGCCTTTCATTTGATCTATCTACAAATCTTGCATTCCGATCTCGTTTCCGCGATTACCTGCAATCCAATCTTGGTGGCACGTCTTTGTTGCTTTTCCCTGAATTATCGATTTATGATCATGCACTTACATCAAGACTTCAATGGCCTCTATCCGGACAAGAGAGACGGCCTAACTTATGCAATGGAAATCGAAGATATGGCTGTCAATACATTGCGAGGGTCCAAACTTAGAGTGGTTGGAAGGCAAGAAGTGTCTCCCAAATTCGTTCTATTAATTGTCGAGGACTTCGATGAGATCCGGGCATTCCTCTCGCGACACTTTACGAAGGGTGGCTATGAAGTCTTTTCATCTTCAACACTGCGCGATGCGCTCGCCATTTTATGGGAAGAATGGCCTCATGTAATCATTATCGACTACGATCTCGATGGTGAATCATCATTGCATGCTGTTGAGCGGCTGCATGATGCTAGACCAGAGAGTTATATCGTACTTATCGGAGGTCCTGGCACTTCGGATGTTGAAGAACGCGCACTAGAGGCCGGAGCCTCAAAAGTGCTCTCGAAGGCGTATGCGATTTCAGAGATGGACCAGATTGTCGAACGCGTGATGAATCGATCATGGAATGAGGATCGAGCATTCTCCTGACATCTCGGACTCTTACGATGCGATGATAATCTTGCGTTGGGCATCGTCCCATTTCGCATCCTACGAATCGAAATTTGATACAGCACGATGAAGACACTTAGCTTGGACACATCAGAACTGCGCGACGACGGCCAAACTGTAGCTGCCGACCTCGGTTGCTCTTCGCACCCGCTCGAGGTCTTCTTTCATCCTAAATCTATTGCTATTGTTGGCGCCTCTGAGCGCACGGGAAGCCCGGGACAAGTGATTACCACGAATCTCTTTGGCTCTATCGCTCCCGGCATTCAAGTATTCGCGGTCAATCCCACTCGTAAGTCGATCTTCGAGCATCCGGCGTTCGCACGAGTTGCGGATGTACCCGCTCAGATCGATCTAGCTATTATCGTTACTCCCGCCGCGACGGTACCGGATATCATCAGCGAATGTGTCGAAGCAGGCGTTCGTGGCGCGATCGTGATCTCTGCTGGTTTCCGGGAATCTGGAGCAGCAGGCAAGGAGCTGGAGCTCGAAATAGCACAACGCATACGCGGAACGCAGTTGCGTATGATCGGGCCCAACTGCATTGGCGCAATGAATCCTCTCACCGGCCTCAACGCAACATTTGCACGGAAAGCTGCGCTGCCAGGCAGCGTCGCGTTCATTAGTCAGAGCGGTGCACTCTGCACCGCAATCCTCGATTGGAGCTTAAGCGAAGTAATTGGTTTCAGCGCATTCGTTTCGGTCGGTTCGATGCTCGATGTTGGTTGGGGCGATCTGATCGATTATCTCGGCAACGATCCGAACACGGAGTCGATCGTAATCTACATGGAATCGATCGGTGACGCACCGCGCTTTCTCGCAGCGGCTCGTGAAGTTGCACTTCGCAAGCCGATTATCGTCGTGAAAGCTGGCCGAACCGAGGCAGCTGCCAAAGCGGCCGCTTCGCATACCGGCTCGATGACAGGCAGCGACGCCGTTCTCGATGCAGCGTTTCGACGCGCAGGTGTTTTACGCGTCGATTGGATCGGCGATCTGTTCCACATTGCCGAAGCACTGTCGAAGCAGCCGCGTCCGAAAGGCCGTCGCCTCGCCATTGTCACGAATGCCGGCGGACCCGGTGTGCTCGCGGCTGACGCGCTCATCGCAGGCGGTGGAGAACTCGCGCAGCTTTCGAGCGAGAGCATAAAAACGCTCGATGAAATTTTACCTCCCCACTGGAGCCACGGAAATCCAATAGACATCCTTGCCGATGCATCGGAGGCCACGTTCGAACGCGCGATTGAACTTGCACTCAAAGACGAAGGTTCGGATGCGGTTCTTGCGATCACAGCTCCGCTCGTCGCGGCACGCCCGATCACCATGGCTAGGAATATCGCAAAGTATGCGGCACTTGGCAAGCCTCTCATTGCATCGTTTATGGGAGGAGGCGATGTTTCGGATGCTGATGATTTCATGAGCCGCGGTGGCATTACAACCTTCGCGTTCCCCGACGATGCCGCGCGCGTCTTCAACTACATGTGGACCTTCGGCGAGAACTTGAAAACGCTTGAGAGCGCTGAGCAATCTCTCCTACATCCCGAGCCGCGACGAAATCACTCACTGCTAATCGACAATGTCCGTAACGAAGGGCGGACGATCTTTTCGGAGATCGAGTCGAAGCAGTTATTGAGCGCCTATGGTATCCCTGTCGTACAAACCGAAGCAGCCCATAGCATTGAAGAAGCTATTCGTGTTGCTCGGAGGATCGGATTCCCTGTAGTCGTTAAGTTGCTCTCGAAAACGATTACACACAAGTCGGAGATCGGTGGAGTAAAACTCAACCTCCAAAGTGAAGATGACGTCTGCATCGCCTATAACGAGATCAGGAAAGCTGTGCTCGCTCTCGGCAATGCAGCAAACTTTGATGGCGTTTCAGTCCAGTCGATGGCACGCCAGGATGGATTCGAACTGATTCTTGGCAGCAGCAATGACCCACAATTCGGTCCAGTGATCCTCTTTGGCGCAGGAGGAATTTTTGCCGAAGTGATGAAAGACACCGTCCTTGAACTTCCGCCGCTCAGCACAACACTTGCGCGCCGGATGATAGAGCAAACGCACATCTGGCAAGCGCTCAAAGGCGCGCGTGGGAAAAAACCGATTGACGCAACTGCACTCGAATTGCTTCTTGTCCAATTCAGTCAGCTTGTGATCGACCAGCCATGGATTGCAGAAATAGACATCAATCCGCTCATCGCCACCTCGGAAGGTTGCCTGGCACTCGACGCGCGAGTGGTGCTGCATGATCCATCAATATCTTTTGAGAATTTACCTCGACCGGCGATGTTGTCCGGAATTGTGTATGAACATTCATCACAGTAGATAATCATTTCTACCTAATGGAGAAACTAGAAAAAAGAGCGTGGGCCGAACCGTTTAAGATCAAAGTTGTCGAGCGTCTACGCATGACGACGCCCGAGTACCGCGAGCGCGCGCTGAAGGAAGCTGGCTACAACACTTTCCTCCTTCGGTCGCGCGATGTCTATATCGATCTGCTGACTGATAGTGGCACGAATGCGATGAGTGATAACCAATGGGCTGGCATGATGCTGGGGGACGAAGCCTACGCCGGCAGTGAGAACTTCTACCATCTCGAGGAGAAGGTCCGGCAGTATTACGGCTACAAGCACCTCGTGCCCACACATCAGGGCCGCGCAGCGGAACATCTGATTTCAAAAATACTTATTAAGCCGGGTGATTTTGTGCCAGGCAATATGTACTTCACCACCACGCGGCTGCATCAGGAGCTTGCGGGTGGCACGTTCGTCGACGTCATTGTCGATGAAGCGCACGATCCCGAAGATACAAGTCCATTCAAAGGCAACATCGACTTGGTCAAACTCGCTGATCTCATCAAGCGAGTTGGAAGCGACAAGATCGCTTACGTCACTGTCGCGGCAACAGTCAACATGGCGGGCGGACAGCCCATCTCGATGAAGAATCTGCGCGAGATCAGAGAGCTGACGAAACCGCATGGCATCAAGGTCGTACTCGATGCTACGCGTGCGATGGAGAACGCCTTCTTCATTAAGCGGCGTGAGCCGGGATTCGAGTCGCATACAATCGCGGAGATCCTGCTCGAGATGTGCTCCTACTCCGACGCATGTACAATGAGCGGGAAGAAGGACCTGCTCGTTAACATTGGCGGATTCCTTGCGCTGAATGATCCGGAAGTCTTTGAAGAAGCACGAAATCTTGTTGTAGTCTACGAGGGATTGCATACCTACGGTGGACTTGCAGGTCGCGATCTCGAAGCGATGGCGCGCGGAATCGAAGAAGCTGTCGAGGAAGACCATCTCCAGGCCCGCATCGGACAAGTCGAATATGTAGGTGAGCGATTGCTCAGAATCGGTATTCCTATCGTTGTTCCGATCGGTGGCCACGCTATCTTCCTCGATGCCAGAAGATTTTTGCCGCACATAAAGCAACTCGAATTTCCTGCACAAACACTCGCTGCCGAACTCTACCTCGAAAGCGGTATCCGCGCGATGGAGCGCGGTATCGTCTCTGCCGGACGCGATGTGAAGACCGGAGATCACGTTTATCCGAAGCTCGAACTTGTTCGCCTGACCTTCCCACGCCGCGTCTATACGCAAGCACATTGCGATGTTGTCACTGAAGCGGTCGAGGCAGTCTATGATAGACGTAAGGACATCCGCGGGTTAGAGATGATCTATGAACCAAAGTATCTACGGTTCTTTCAAACGAGATTCGAGCGGCTGTGAGTCGGGGAAATGGTCAGTCGCCAATGGTTTGAAATTCAGGCGCGAAGCTTTGGTCGAAGACTACCTCGCAGACTTCTATTGCGCGGAGCATCGCTTAATCGTAGAAGTCGACGGCGACATCCATGACCTGGAAGAAGTCAAACAACGCGATACGTATCGGCAACAGTGATTAATTAAAAGACGCTGGATATAGAGTGATCCGATTTACTGCAAATCAAGTCTATGGTTCTCTTGGGTGACGGATGCGATTGTGGAAGCAGGTCGAAAGGGTGATTAGAAAAGAAAATCAGAAAGTCGCTAACTCTCTAGGAGTTAGCGACTTAGCTGCCTCGCCAGGACTCGAACCTGGAATCTACTGCTCCAGAGGCAGCCGCCATACCATTAGGCCACGAGGCAATCTGCTCTCATTTCTGAGAGCGGAATCAGTAACACAGCGTCTTTCTCTTTAGGTTTCGGTGGCAGAGAAGAAGACTTGAATACCGCCTATTTCTTCGCCTGCTCTTGGGCTTCGACAAACCAGAGCCATTTATCCAGGCCGCGCGAGATCTCGGTCAGAATGTCCGTGCTGTCGGCATCTTCGAGTTTGTCGGTTTCGTCAATGCTGTGGCGAACGCCTTTGCCGCAGCTGGCGATCGCGTTCGAAAGTGCTTCGACATGATCATGTCCGTCGGCAATGTCAATGGGATAGGGTTTCATTTTTGACGTTCTCGTAACTTCCTGTCTTGTTCCAAGTGCGACGCCGCCTAATTGCACGACACGCTCGGCGACGAGGTCAACGTATTCTATCGCGGCGGAGACAATTTTGTCGAACAATTCGTGGAGCGCGATGAAGTCGGGACCTTTCACATTCCAGTGAGCCTGCTTGGACTCGAGTTGGAGATCGATGAGTTCGGCGAGACGAACATTCAGGATTTCGATGACTTTCATGCGCGTCTCGAGCGGCAAGTCGTTTTTTGTCTTGTACATGGTGGTGAATCGGTTGATGAAATAAGTGAAGTTTGAGAAAAGCAAACTTCAAGCAAATGTGAACCGTACTTCGATAACCAATACTTTACAACTTTAGTACTTATGCTAATTCAGCAAGCTCAGCCCATCGCTCGACATTCTTATCCAGGGTTTGCAACAATGATTCAAGCTCAGTAGAGAGTTTTTGAACTGTTGCGAATGAGCTTCCATTGTTCGAGAGTTCCTGTTCGATCTCCAATTTTCTCGCTTCGGCTTTTGCGATCGATTGCTCCAGCGATTCGTATTCCTTCTGTTCTTTATAGGTGAGCTTCCGTTTGCGATCTTGAGGACGCGCTGGCGCCGCTTCAGGTTTTTTCGCAGTCGAGCGATCGAGCGCCTCCAGCTCACGGAGCTCACGCTCTCTGATTCCCAGGAACGTCGTGTAGTTACCTGGGTATTCGCGCAGGCGACCATCGCCTTCAAATCGGAAAATGTGATCTACGGTACGATCGAGAAAATATCGATCGTGACTTACAACAATAAGCGATCCTTCGAACCCATCGAGATACGATTCGAGCGTGACGAGCGTGGGGATATCGAGATCGTTTGTCGGCTCATCGAGAAGCAGGATGTTTGGAGTTCCTACGAGCACACGCAAGAGATATAATCTGCGGCGTTCGCCACCGGAGAGTTTTGAGATCGGTGCGTATTGCATCTCGCTCGGAAAAAGAAACCGCTCGAGCATTTGACTCGCGGAGATCGTTGAGCCATCGGATGTCGGGAAGTGTTCGGCGATCTCCTTGATGTAATCGATGACGCGCTGATTTTCATTGAGCGAGCGAGACTCCTGATCATAATAGCCGAGCGCGACCGTAGAACCGATTTCTACTTTTCCTTTGTCAGGCTGCAATCGTCCGGTGATCATCTCAAGAAGTGTTGTCTTGCCCGAGCCATTTGGACCGATGATTCCGATACGCTCACCACGCGTCATCGCATAGGTGAAATCTTTGACGAGCGTCTTGCCGTCGAAGGCTTTCGTGACATTATCGAATTCGATCGTCTTCGTGCCCAACTTTCGCGTACCGAGAGATATCTCAAGCTCATCTTTCTCTCGTTCTCTTGGCGTAGAGATCAGCTCTTGCGCTCTGTCAACGCGGGCCTTCTGTTTCGTCGTGCGAGCCTTTGTCCCGCGGCGAAGCCACGCAAGTTCTCGCTTTGCGAGTGCCTGCCGCTTCTCGCCTTCGATCTTTTTCGACTCATCAAGCTCTGCTTTTTTTTCGAGATAGTATGCGTAATTGCCGTTGTAGGTCTGCGAGGTACCGCGATCGATCTCGAGAATGTGGTCCGTGACGCGATCGAGAAAATAACGATCGTGTGTTACAAGTAGCAGGGCACCGGAATAACGCGAAAGATATTGCTCGAGCCAGCCGATCGTCTCGGCATCGAGGTGGTTCGTCGGTTCATCGAGCATGAGCAGATCGGGTTCAACGATCAGCGCATGCGCGAGCGCAACACGCTTACGCTGTCCGCCGGACAGTTCGCCCATCTTGTCATCCATTTCGGTGATCCCGAGCTTTGCGAGGATGATCTTCGCATTCGTCTCGATCTCCCAGGCACCGGCGGCGTCAATCTTGGCGCTCAGTTCGGTGATCCGCTTTGAATGCGCCGCATCGTCATGGTCCGCAGCAAGTGCGTGACAGGCTTCTTCATAATCATGGATCAACCCGAGCGCGTCACTACTACGAGAGAAGATTGCATCGAGCACTGTTTCGTCGGGATCGAATGTCGGATTCTGCGGAAGATAACCGACTCTGCTTCCTTCCGCTACGCTGACAAGGCCGGTGTCTGTCGACTCTTCACCTGAGAGAATGCGCATGAGTGTCGTCTTGCCGCTTCCATTTGTACCGATAAGTCCAAGTCGTTCGGACCAGTCGATGCTGAATGTGACATCACTGAAAAGCGGCTTGTGCCGAAAATCCTTGCTGATCTTTTCGACGGATAAAATTGGCATGTTTGAGTTGTAGCAGTTGTCGCCGCAGAGAACGCGAGGGAGCGTGATTCCGTCCCGCAGACTTCGGGATCTGCGGGAGTATTGTAGCCGTCGTTGGCGGCTACTTTTGTAGCTGCGTCACGAAACAACTCAGGCAGTCGCCTTCTGCGCTTCTTTTTCTTTCATGCGGTTCTGCATCTCCTGGGGGCTCACATCTTCAAAATGTGTAGCGATCCACCAGCTATTGCCAGAAGGATCCTTGACACCTGCATTCCGATCACCATAGAATTGATCGGCCGGCTCCATCAAGGAGGTGCCACCAGCAGCGACAGCCTGATGATACGTTGCGTCAGTATCCTTGACGTACAGATAGAACGACGATGGCTGCGCCGGAAAGTTTTCCATTGCTGCGGCTAGCATGAGTTTCGAATTGCCGATGGTGACTCCGGCATGCATGATACGGCCGTCGTTGGTCCGCATGATGTCCGATACTGTGGCATCGAATGCCTTTGTAAGAAAGTCTATCGTCTCTTCAGGCTCGGATAATACCATATACGGAGTTACGGTATGGTATCCTTCGGGAATAGGTTTTACTGACATAAGTTTTAAAGTGACAGAGTGAAAAGTTGTGCGAGGGATTGAACGAAGATACGAAGGAAATTTCTATTTTCAAAAAGACTTAGCACACCATCGTTTGCGACATTCTTTCATTCATCATCGTTGAATATCGATAAGATTATCCTAAAAGACTCTCTCACACATCACATATGCCGATAATTCGAGGAGAGCGTACAGCCTTCGGCGCGCCAGGCATTGATCCGCGGTGGACTGCGGGCAACAAAGATGCGATCGGGACCGCTTACGATGATGCGAGTCTTGTCTGGTTCACGATCTGGCGCGGCATCGTAACCGAAGTCTATTATCCGACGATAGACCGTCCCCAGATTCGCGATCTTCAACTCATGATCAGCGATGGCAAAACGTTCGTACACGAAGAGAAGCGACATCTCATCTCAACGATCGAACCACTTGCAAAACACACACTTGGTTATCGCATCAGGAATTCGGATCCTGAAGGCAGATATAGTATCGTCAAAGAGATCATCACCGACCCGCATCTTTGTTGCCTTTTGCAGCGCATTTGGATCGAAGGAGATCCTAATGTTCTCGATGCACTAAAATTCTATGTGCTCTGCGCGCCGCATTTGGACGTCGGTGGCGCTCACAATTCTGCGTATGTAATGCATTCACCTGAGCATGACCTCTTGATGGCTGAGCGGAATGGTACGTGGCTCGCACTTGGGGCAGATGTTCCTTTTCGCAAACTTTCGGTCGGTTACGTTGGTGCGAGCGATGGGTGGCGGGATCTCACCGATAACTTCGCAATGGATTGGGAATTCGATAAAGCGGAGAACGGTAACATCGCACTCTTCGGTGAACTCGCGCTTGAGAGTCGCCACGAGTTCACACTCGGACTTTCGTTCGGATCGAGCGGACAACATGCGATGTCGACGTTATTCCAATCGTTGGCGATTCCCTTTTCGGAACATCGAGAGAAATACATTGAACAATGGCAGCGGCCTTGCGAACACATTCTTCCCATCGATCACGCGAGCAATGATGACGGCAGACTCTACCGACACAGCTACAGTGTACTGCTCGCTCATGAGGATAAGACCTATCCCGGCGCAATGATCGCTTCGCTCTCGATTCCCTGGGGCGAAGTAAAGGACGACAAAGATACCGGAGGATATCATCTTGTCTGGACGCGCGATCTTGTGCAAAGCGCCACGGGCCTGCTGGCCGCAGGCGACACAGCCACACCGCTGCGAGCACTGATTTATCTCGCAACGAGCCAGTTTGAGAGTGGAGGCTTTCCACAAAATTTTTGGGTTGATGGAACGCCTTACTGGAAGGGCGTACAATTGGATGAAGTCGCATTTCCAATTCTTCTTGCAGGTCATCTCGATCGCGCAGGTGGCTTGAAGGCGTTTGACCCTTATCCAATGATTCTTCGCGCAGCAGGCTTCCTCGTACGCGAAGGCCCTGTTACCGGGCAGGAGCGTTGGGAAGAGTTATGTGGCTATTCTCCGTCAACGCTCGCTGCCACGATCGCAGCTCTGATAACAGCCGCTCGCTTTGCACGTGAACGCGGTGATGATACTATCAGTCAGTACTTACTCGACTATGCGGACTTCCTTGAGTCACATATCGACAAATGGACAGTAACAACGAGAGGAACGCTCGTCCCTGAAATCCCACGTCATTTCATACGGCTCTGCCCGTCGGTGCTTGGTGATAACTGTCCAGCCGAAGATCAGAATGAAGGAGTGTTGCACCTGCCCAACATCGATCCATCCAAGCAATCGAAATTCAAAGCGAATGAGATCGTCGATGCGGGTTTTCTTGAGCTTGTTCGATATGGCATTCGTGACGCCAATGATCCTTTGATCGTTGATTCGCTCCGAGTAATTGATCATACCATCAAACGAGAGATACTGACAACGAATGGCGAGCTTGCACAGTGCTGGTACCGTTACAACAACGACGGTTTCGGACAACGTGAAGATGGCAGCGCCTATGACGATTGGGGGGTTGGACGATTATGGCCGATCCTAACCGGCGAACGTGGACATTATGAGCTTGCGCATGGTGCCTCTGCTGCAGATCATATTCGCACGCTCGAATCACTCACGACAGAGACGGGCTTACTTCCTGAACAGGTATGGGACGCACCCGACTTGCCTGAGAAGCATCTCTTCCAGGGAAAACCAACTGGAGCGGCCACGCCACTGATGTGGGCTCATGCAGAATATATCAAGCTGCTTCGATCAGTCCATGACGGCAAAGTCTTTGACTTCGTACCTGAAGTCGAGGAGCGTTATCTTCTAAAGAAGGAACATCGCCCGATAGAGATCTGGAAACCGACTCGACAAATTCGATCCGTTAAAGCACAGATCCCGCTTCGGTTTCAGGCGGAGCAAAGTTTTACACTTCAATGGCGGGTCGATGATGGCGAACAATCAACTCTCGACTCAACAAGCGTTGATCTCGGCATCCATTATGCCGATCTACCGGTATCGCTTAAAACAGGAATGATACTCACATTCTCCTTTCTATCGGCGACTGCTGCTCAATGGATCGGACCGACCTTCACAATCTTGACTCAATAATTAAATGACAAAGATCACTGCACTGTTTTGGGATCTTGGCGGCGTAGTGCTGACAAACGGATGGGATGTGCGTACGCGCAAACTTGCTGCAGAAACTTTCGGCCTCGACTGGGAAGAATTCCAACATCGCCATCAGGCTCTCGTCGATACGCTTGAGACCGGCAGACTCACGCTCGAGAAGTATTTGAAGCTTGTGGTCTTTTATCGAGAGCGAAGTTTCGACATGGATGAATTCATTCGCTTTATCAAATCTCAATCGAACGTGATGCCTGAAACGATCGCGCTTCTGAAGCAGCTCAAGAACAAACGCAAGTATCTCATTGCGACGCTTAATAACGAGTCGAAGGAATTAAACGACTTTCGTATTCAGGAATTCAAGCTGAAGGACTATTTCGAAATCTTCTTCAACTCCGGAAACCTTGGCGTTCGAAAGCCGGACCCTGCCATGTTCGAACTTGCATTAAGCGTCACGCAGCGCCCTGCTGAAGAATGTATTTTCATTGACGACCGCGAGTTCAATCTGGAGCTTGCCCGCGAACGCTCGATGAATACGATACTTTTCAAAAGTCCAAATCAGCTTAAAGATGAACTTTCCGTGTTTGGGGTGACAGTGTAGACCAAAGATTCGCATCGCTTCTGTAACAATTCAGCTCGATTCGCATTATATTGGTGGTGGGAGACCACAAGATCTTCCTGCTCTCTTCCCGTCGCTATTCTCAAGCACTATGCGAATTCAACTCCTTCCCCTTGTTATCGGAGCACTCCTTTTTTCTTCTGTTGCGACGGCACAGGATTGGTCCGTGCTGAATTCTGCCCCGAGATATAGACTCATCACTCCGTACTGCCTTAATCCAAATGTTGGATTCGTCTTTCCGGCTGGGCTAGCCTTCCAAGGTGTCTTCGGAAGGACAGGTTCCAAAGGCTTGCTTTCGCGCACGACGGATGGTGGCAATTCGTGGACAAGTTTGCCCTTTTGGGATACACTCAATTGCTCGATTGCTCAGATCTATTTCGTGAGTGCGAACCACGGCTATCTCGCCGCGATTTCGATGAACGATTTCGTTACCCCAAAAGACGCCGGTATCTACGAAACCTACGACACAGGATCAAGTTGGACTCGCATTACACCGGACTCGACTTCATTTAGCGCTGTCTACGCAACGGATGATGCTGTCTACGCGACCGAGTATGCAGAGCAAACATCCTTCGGTATTCCTGCCTACGAACCGCTCATGGTCACGCGCGATGATGGCAAGCATTGGCTGCCAGTAACTGGTGTGTCTGGTCTCCTGCCTGGCGAGACACCACAGTACCAATACGTAACCGGCAACAAAGAAGGATTGGTCACTGCAATCTATTACGACTCGTTGATCAATCCCCATCTTGTCTTTTCGTCCAATGGAGGAAAAGACTGGCAATCAAGAACGCTTACCCAAGGGGGTAGCCGTAGTTGGCCAATGGTCGCCTTGTTCTCGATGGCACATCGTCTCGATCTCGTAAGGGAGTATGTTCCGGACAACGATCAGCAATTTGACACGTACACTCTGTTGCGCAGCGTAGACAACTTCGCCAACAAATTTCTTTCGCTTGGATCAAAGGAGATCGGCGCGTGGGTTGCTGGCAATGCCTGTGTGATGTATGTCTCCAACGCAATCGAACAGCCGGGTCCTGGGGTTTGGCGATCGACAAATGGAGGACTGAACTGGCAATTCGTCCAGGGTCCGGATTTTGAAGAACTTGATGATCAGGATTATCAGAATCTTTCGGTAGTAGGGCACGGGGCCGTTGTTTACGCTGGCGATCGTTTGGGGCAGCTTTGGAAGACAACCACGGGAGGCGATGGTACACTTTCGGCCGGGAAGTTTCAAAGCAAATTCGTTATTGATCATGGATTCCCGAACGGATCTGTTGACACGTTGCAGGCAGTCGAATGCGATACAGCATCGATGCAGGTCATCACGCAGAGTTTGACGTGTAATTATGCAAAGCTTCGTTCGATCACTATCAGTGGGCTTGACCCCAGCGAATACACGCAAACAACGATTCATCATCCGAACACTGACGGTTTGCCGGACACCACGATCGCGATCATCAAGCCGATTAATGCCGGTATTCGCAATCTCATCGTTCATACAACGTTTGTCGATGACGAGTACGAAACGATAGATTCAAGCATTGCGATGACATTGTCGGTCAAGCCGTATACCGGTCCTGTTGTCGGCGTAGATGTTAAGCCATCTCAAGTGAGTGGTGTTGCAGGCGACACCGTCGGTGTGCCGATCTATATCTTCTCATCACAACAGGCCCACCTTGGTACGACCTCGATCAGTCTTGATTACCGTTTTAATACCGATCTGCTTCAACCAATCGCTTTCGTGCCAGCAATGTCGGCTTTCACTGCGACCCCACTCATTCTTAAGCCGAATGAAGTGACAACAACACTCAACGCATCGGGGAGTTTAGACGTGAACGGCGAGATGCTGCTTGGTTGGTTGAAGTGCAGAATGATCCTTGTTGATACAACCGGTACGAATGTATCGCTCGCATCCGTGACAATCTCTGCAACTGGCGCAGGTTGTACTGCGCAGTCCCTGCCGACCGATTTCGTGCAGGTTTCTCGACTCAATCAGTGCGGTGATTCAACGCTTCTGACGTTCATGAACGGAACGCCGATGAACACGATACTGAGCATCATTCCAAATCCGGCATCCACTTCGCTAACTGTGCAGTTTCAAAATAAGGATCACGAACTCATCGCGTATGAGCTCTTTGATGCGACAGGTTTCAGAAAGCTAGTTGGTTCGACATCACAAGCCGAAGTTCTCCTCGACGTCTCCTCGCTTCCGACAGGAGTGTATTTTTTACGATCCATCTCTGCAAGAGGTCTTCCATCTTCAAGAAAGCTTTTGGTAAGAAAATAATCTCAACGGCCTTCATTGGAAAGCTACTTTGCCTCGGAAGAAAATCCGAGCGTCGCACTTCATCGTAATTATCGGTGAGTTGCGACCATTGAAATATCTTCGATGGTCCTGTTTCATTTTCATTATTTCTTCATGTTGGAGGATTATCATGGCTGCTGAAGAGAACAAAGCAATCTTGCGGAACTGGGTTGACCAAGCCTGGAACAAAGGAAATTATTCACTTGCCACCGAGGTGTTGTCACCATCATATAAACTCAACGACCCCTCAGCGCACGGGACGTCGACCGGACCCGAGTCGTTCAAGCAATTCGTATCGCAGTATCGGACTGCCATACCAGATCTGACGTTAAAGATCGAAGACATGGTCGCAGAAGGAAACAAAGTCGTTTGGCGCTGGCATGCAAGCGGCACGCATAAGGGAAAGCTCATGGGAATTTCCCCGACCGGAAGCCATGTCGAACTCAGCGGTATTGTCTTCAGCCGTTTCGAGAAAGGAAAATTGGTTGAAGACTTTTCAAATTGGGATACCCTTGGGCTCTTGCAGCAGATCGGTGTTGTCTCAGAAGAACTCGTCTCGTAGTCCGCTGTATTTTCAATCAAAATTAGGCAGAGGCTTCAAGCCTCTGCTTTTGTTTACTTATAGGTCCCATAGGACCTATGGGCTTCGCCTACCCAGAAAAATCAGAGCGCTCCGCGGACGAGTACAACTGACGTGCGATGCGCTGGGTTGTTTATCCATAACGTATCCACGATCAACTTGTAGTTTGCCGTGTCCGGATGACCGCTCTTGCCAATAAACATGATCTTATTATTCGGGAGAATTGCATAATAGGAGCGATGCAGTT